>JACCEE010368033.1_pt1 | contig 11131 bp, 11 predicted proteins | sample 7449931 | NCBI WGS metagenome assembly JACCEE01 (sample SAMN15323457, study PRJNA562643) | freshwater metagenome | isolation source: river surface water | place: USA:Blue River Watershed | collected 2017-08-19 | reverse complement strand
GTCTGGATCGTTGCGGCGGTTCTTCTTAGTGATGTAGTTACGCTCTTTGCAATCCACGCATGCCATGGTGATCTTTGGACGAACGTCCGCGCTCTTACTTGCCATGGTCTTAACTCCTTCGTAGATGATGCTGTAACAGGCGCTCAGATTACCCGAGCCCCGTGTATTGGTGAAATCCGTGCGTGTTTCGCACGGTGGAACTAGTAGCGGAGGCGGGATTTGAACCCACGACACAGCGATTATGAGCCGCTTGCTCTACCAAGCTGAGCTACCCCGCCAAGGGTTGGAACAGACATATGTAGTACTTATTAAATTTTTACTTCTTTACTGCGAGCCCCCCACCGGAATCGAACCGGTGACCTTTTCCTTACCATGGAAACACTCTACCGACTGAGCTAGGGGGGCAATGGTAGAGAGAGGAGTCTAGGGCTTTAGGGGAAAAGTAGAAAATTCGCCCAAATTACCGCGCAGGATCGAGGGCAATCTTGCCTGTCGATTCACGGGCAAGCATTGATCGGTGCGCATCGGCTGCCTCGCTGAGTGGATAGGTCGCACCAATAACTGGCTTGAGCTTTCCATCGGCGACAAGTGCAAAGAGTTCGGCAACAACATCGTTGAGCATCTCTTTGCTACCAAAGCAGTTTGCAAGCCAGAAACCTGAAACTGTCTTTGAACCATGCATCAAAGATCCTGGATGAATTGGTGATGGCGCAGTACGTGATGCCATTCCGAATGTAATGATCTTTCCGAATGCTCCAAGTGCTGCCAGGCTGTGATCAAATGTTGTTCCGCCAACCATTTCGAGGACGAGATCTACTCCGTGACCACCGTTTGCTTTGCGAAGATCTGCTTCAAGATCATTTGATTTCGCATCAACTACAACATCGGCACCAAGTGATGTAGCAAGTGCTGACTTGGAATCTGAGGAGGTAACCGCAATTACTTTGCCGCCCCACAGCTTTGCTAATTGAATTGCAATAGTGCCTACGCCACCAGCTGCTGCGTGTACAACAACTGATTGGCCCTTCTGTAAGTTGCCCATGGTCTTGAGCAAGTGCCAAGCGGTTGCACCTTGCACCAACATGCAGAGTGCTTGCTGGTCAGTAACTGCATCTGGAATTGGAAAAAGTACTGATTTGTGTGCGACAGCTTTCTGCGCATATCCCCCAGATGAAACGCTCGCTAGATAACGCTTCCCATCATGAGTTCCAACTACTTCAATACCTGGAATCATCGGAAGAGTTTGAGGTGATAGATAAGAGTTCTCTGTCTGGTGTGTATCTGCATAGTTAATTCCAACTGCAGTCACATCAAGGACCACCTCATCAGCGCAAGCTACAGGATCCGCAAGATCCACGTACTTCATGACATCCGGGCCGCCAAATGCTGTTATCTGAATAGCTTTCATTGTTAGACCTTATCCCACCAGACGACGGCAAGCTCGCGCGAAGTAGGTGGAGGATCTGTTTCGAGAAAGGCCTTGATCTCAGCAGTTCTCTCTTTAGGTAGGCACAAACGCATTCTGGTGAATTCAGTTCGATCATCTTCGCCCTCATCGAGCAAGATTCTTCCGCTGAATTTCTCAGAGTGAGCATCTATTCCTAGCTCAGCAAGTACATTGAGAAAATCATCTGAAGTTGGAGATGTTGGACGATCTAAATTCCAGAAGTGCTTCCAACCCGAATTTCTTGGTGTCATTGGATGAACCAAAGGCAATTCAATGATGACTCGCTTACGAGCGTGGCTGTCCAGGGCTCTGATGAACGGTTCGATATCTCCCACGTTGTAGACAACATGATGCACGGTGACGACATCAGCCGCTGGAACTTCGCTTGCAATGGCTGGCCAGAATCCCTCGAAGACTTCAGAAGTTAATCCTCGGTCCGTTGCATTCTTTTCAAACATATCGAGCATTTCGCGTTGATGATCAACTCCAACAAGGTGTGCCGCAGGGGGTGCAATCGCAAAAGCAGCTATTCCTCCACCGCATCCAATATCCAATACTGAACCGCCTGCGGGCATCGCTTCTCGAGCACGCTGATGTGAAGGCGAATCCCAAATTTCGTCAGGCAAAGCAAAGAGCGATGCAGGATGAAACCAGGGTGCAACCTCTGCCTGATCCAGAATTTCTTGCGGGATGGCCCAAGAAGCTAAATCGCTCTTCCATTTCTCGACTGCCGAGATTGTCACTCAGTTACTTCTGACTTTTCTTTTGCGATCTCTGCTCGGATTGCATCCATATCAATTCCTTGAATCTGTTCGATAAGTTGCTTCAAAGGAGCTTCAGGAAGCGCCCCTGCTTCACGATAAAGAAGGATGCCGTCTCTAAATGCCATCAGCGTTGGGATCGAAGTAATTCCAGCTGCTGCGGCTATTTCTCTCTCAGCTTCAGTATCAATTTTTGCAAAAGTAATTTCTGGAAATTCCTCAGAAACTTTCTCGTAGATAGGTCCAAACATCTTGCATGGTCCGCACCATTCAGCCCAAAAATCCACGAGGGTGATTCCGCCTTTTTCTATGAGCGCCTCGAACTCAGCACTCTTCACATTTACGCTTGCCAAAATTAACTCTTCTTGAATATTCGCGAGAAGAGACCAGGTTCTTTTGGATCATTCTGGTGACCCTGGCAACGATCTGCTTTCTTTACGCCCTTGAGAGCAATATCGATGTGATTGCCGCATCCTGCCCATGTTGGCTTTCCGCACTTGCGGCATGTGGTCTTATGACACATATTCCTTCTCCTTATTTGTAGTTGCTGCAGGCGAGTTACTCCAGGTGAGATATCCGCCATCTAGATTTACTGCGTTGAATCCGAGTTCTTTAAGCAACATGGTTGCCGTGTGTCCGCGTTGACCAACTTGGCAATTAACGAGGACGTCTTTATTCGTCAATTCTGCAACGCGATTACGGATTTCATCCACCGGCATCGACATGGCGCCTGGGATAGAACCTGCTGCGTATTCAGAAGAAGTACGAACATCTACAAGCTGGAATCCACGGTCTTGGAACTCATCAATCTGGCTCCACTGAGCTGTTTCAAGAAGCCCGCTCATAATATTTTCGGCGATATAGCCGAGCATATTGATTGGATCTTTCGCTGAACCAAATGGTGGTGCATAAGCAAGCTCAAGATCTGCAAGCTCGGGTGCGGTAATGCCACCACGAATGGCAGTAGCGATTACATCGATGCGCTTATCAACGCCATCGATACCCACACCTTGTGCTCCAAGGATTTCACCTGTCTTCGCATCAAAGATCATCTTTAGCGCCATCTGCTTTGCCCCTGGGTAGTAGCCAGCATGTGAATTTGGGTGAGTGTGAATGACCTTGAAAGCTCGACCAGACGCTGACAGTCGCTTCTCATTCCAGCCAGTTGCAGCAATCATGAGGTCAAAGACTTTAACGATTGCAGTTCCGATTGTCTTTACAGGTCTAGTCGTACGACCAGCGATGTGATCAGCCACTACTCGACCATGACGATTCGCCAGGTTTGCAAGAGGGACAAGAGTAGAACTTCCATCTATCGCATCAGTCTTTTCAGCGACATCACCAACAGCGTAGATATCTGGGTTACTGGTTCGATTGAAATCATCAACATCAATACCACCGCGAGTTCCGATGGTTAGGCCAGCTTCTTTCGCAAGTTTGATGTCGGGGCGCACGCCAATCGCCAAAATGATCATCTCTGCGGGAAGGACAACACCATTAGAGAGAATTACCGATGATTCAGTAATCTGTTGTGCAGAAGCTCCAAGATGAAGTTCGACGTCGTTCTTGATCATTTCCTTCGCAACCAAAGTTGCCATTTCAGGATCAAGTGGGGCGAGAAGCTGAGGAGCGGCTTCAACCACAGTTGTATTGATTCCCTTATGAATGAGGTTTTCAGCAATTTCAACGCCAATAAAGCCCCCACCGATTACAACAGCGTTAGCTGGCTGCTGGGAAACTCGGGCGAAAATCTTTTCAACATCTTCAACGGTTCGAAGTGTCATTGCGCGTTCGATGCCTGGAATAGGCGGAACGACTGGTGAAGCTCCAGGGCTCATGACCAACTTGTCATAGCTAAGCTCATAGCTTTCACCACTTAGTTCATTCTTTACGATCAAAGTCTTTGCAGATGGGTTGATGGATTCAACTTCAGATGCAATACGTACATCGAGCCTGAAACGTGCATGCAGGCTCGCAGGTGTCTGAAGAAGGAGGGCTTCTTCCTCTTCAATCACGCCACCGACGTAATATGGCAAACCACAGTTCGCATATGAGACATGGCCACTCTTTTCGATGACAATAATTTGGGCATCTGCATCAAGTCTGCGCATACGTGTTGCTGCGGACATGCCGCCGGCAACTCCGCCAATAATTACAATTCTCATTAGTTGGTAACCAATGGCAGCCCAGCTGAAACCCAGTCTTCAACGCCAGCATTGAGATTGAACAAGTTCGTGAAGCCCGCATCTTTCATACGATCCACTGCTACCTGAGATCGGCGCCCACTACGGCAATAAACTGCATATGTAGCGCTCTTATCTAGCTTTTCAATTTCAAAATCAAAGTTCATAGCTTCGACATCAATATTTATTGCATTCTCGATATGCCCGCTCATAAATTCACCAGAAGTGCGAACATCTAAAGTAATGACCCCAGCTTCCTTCGCCTTAGACTGAAAATCCTGAGCCCCAAGATTTGCTGACCCAGATGTTCCGCAGCCAGTAAGGAGGAGGATTGAAGCGGCCACTGTCGAAATAAGTTTTTTCACGATGCTCCTATGCAAGACTTAAAAAAAGTTTTTGTAGCTGAGCAGTAACTTGCTCCTGGTTGTTCTTACCCTCAACAAGACATTCTTTGAGGCTTGCCGAAATAAGGGTGAAGGCTGCTGTGTTAACCGCCTTCGATACAGCCGACATCTGAATGACAATCTCGTCACAGTTGCGACCTTCTTCGAGCATTCGTACAACTGCCCCTAGTTGACCCTGAGCACGCTTGACTCTCTTGGCGATTGCCACGAGTTGTACTTCGTCAGAGAGAACGTGTGAAACCTTCTTTGCGGCCACGGTTAGCCACACTTACAAATTTGATCTTGTGGAACGCCAGCAAGCGCTTCATCTACATGCTGGCCGCAGCCTGACCATGTGTACTTCTTGCAGGTATTACAGATTACGCGTGAGCACATTTGATTGTGTCCTTTCTTGAGGGCTAGCCCTCCGTTATTCCTTGAGAATAGCATACCCCTAGGGGTATCTTCAAGTCGTACCAGAAACGCTGGCTACATGGCATTGGAGAGAAAAAATGGCTAAGAAAGTCATAGTCCTAGGTGCAAATTTCGGCGGTCTCACTGCTGCACTTTCATTAAAGCGAGAATTAAAGAATGAGGTTGAAGTTACAGTAGTAAGCGATCGAGATTATTTTCTATTTAATCCTTCCTTAATCTGGTTACCTTTCGGAGCAAGAAATGCTGGAAACGTGACTTTTAAAGTTCGACCAACATTCGAAAAAGCTGGAGTTCACTTTATTGAATCGGCAGCAACGGAAATCAAACCTGATACTAAATCGGTATCTCTCGCAAATGGAGAATCAATTAAATATGACTACCTTGTGATTGCAACCGGAACAAGAAATAAGCCTGAAGCAGTTGATGGGTTATTTGAGAACACTTCAACAATCACGACTCTAGGAGACGCGGAACTCGCTGGGGAAAACTGGAAAAAATTTCTTGATGATCCAGGTGACATAGTAGTTGCAGCAACTCAGGGAGCAAGTTGTTTTGGAGCAGCATATGAATTTTTATTTAACACTTCATACCAACTTCGAAAAGCAGGAATTAAAAAAGATGTGAAATTGTCTTACATAACTTCAGAACCTTTCTTAGGCCATTTTGGGATTGGGGGCCTAAATCACGGCGAACAGTTACTGGGAATGTTTTTAAAGAAGGAGAAAATTACTCCATACACAAATGTTGCACTCGATCATGTTGACCAAGGTCGTATGGTCACTACGGAAGGCATAAAGCATGACTTCAAATATGCCATGGTGATTCCGCCATTTGTGGGACAAGACTTTTTAAGAAAAACCGATGGACTCGTAAATGCAGGCGCTTTTGTAGATGTGAGACCTACTTACCAATCATTAAAGTGGGACGACATTTATGCCGTCGGTCTTGCTGCTGCCGTCACTGCTCCTTGGCAAACACCAACTCCGGTTGGAGTTCCAAAAACTGGATTCCCGACGGAACAGATGGCTCACGTTGCGGCAAAAAATATTGCAGCCCAAATCAGAGGTGAGGAGCCACGACACGAAAAGGCCTTTGGTGACATTCCAGCCGTATGTGTGATGGATGCAGGAAATAACGGTGTTCTAATTCTCGCTGACAAAATGTTGCCGCCGCGCAAACATGGAGTCATGATTCCTGGGCCACAAAATCATTTATTCAAACTGGGATTTGAAAAGTACTTTATGTGGAAGATGCGTACAGGAAGAGTAAATCTTCCGTAATCAGAGTTCCCGCCCTGTGGCTCACTCTCTCCTTGTCACTGGGCGGGATTCACAAATATTTTGCGAGAATTTTTTTCGCTTTGCTCCAGAGGCTTGATGTCTGCTCTAGCGGTGAAACTTCGAGAATTCTATTTTTCGCAGGCTCATCTGGAGTAATCACATCTTTGAGGGCCGGTGAATTATGGTCCAATGAATCGGCGATGACGCCGATATTTGCCACAATTGAGAGACCGCGGACGATTTGCTCTTGATCTACATCTTTTCCATCCTCAATGAGCGTCTCTGCCAATACCGACCCCGCATCTCGAGCATCATCTGTTGGAGAGGATGAGAAATCATTAATGTCATCAGGTAACTCAACATGAGCAGAGATTGCGTAACTTGCCGCTGAGAGTGCAACAGCAATTTGTTTCTTAGTTGAGTCAGCAATTCCACCTTCGACCGCAGAATCAAAGAGAGTTCTTGCAATCGTTCGAACCTGTACAAGCGTGTGTTCTGCAGCAATTCCTTCGATATATAACTCTTCGGCAACATCTTTCTCCGCAGTTGGAAACCAACGCGCATGACTTCGAGCTTCGACAGATTGAGATCTAATTGCTGGAACTTCTTCAACGAGTAGTCGAGCAGAAGCTAACCATTGGCCAGCATCTTTCTGTGTGTAGCCAGCGGCAACGCCTTCGGACATCTCCGCGAGTAGTTCAGCTGCCTTCTTACTTACTCGAGCGATTTGTTCACGTGCGCGATCAGCAGGTGTCTTTGGGTGAGAAAAGTAAGAGAAGACGATTGCGACAGCGGCGCCAATTAATGTCGATCCAAGACGATGCGCCGCAGTAGTTTGTGAGATTCCGGGGCCAATAACAATCAAGGCTGTGACGGGAACATTTACCGAAGCTACTTCGCCTAGATGTAGCGCGCGAGCAACTACAGCACAGAGAATGATTGTTGTAGCGATTGCGATGAATCCAAAGTTAAAGATTGACACTGCTAGTAGCGCCGTTCCGGCACCGATAGCTGTGCCGACAATCTGGCCGAAACCTTCGCGAATTGATTTATGCAGGGAGATTCGAATACTGAGAGTTGAAACAATTGCTGCAACGACTCCGCCGCCTTCAACTACAGAGTCGCCGATAAACCAAGCGACACCGCCTGATAAACCAGCGACGGCGATTTGACGGACCCATAGTTTGCGGTCCGTAAATAATCTAATTAATCGCTTAAACATTGAGAGTGAGTTTACGCCTGACTAGGATAATTGCATGGCTCTCAACGCAGTCGAAATCTCGAAACTTCTTAAAAAGGCGAGAACTGTTGCGATAGTTGGGATATCAGATAAGCCAGATCGACCAAGCTACGGTGTTGCCCACTACTTACTTGAGAATTCCCATTTTGAAATCTTCTTTGTGAATCCACTTCTTGATGAGGTCTTAGGCAAGAAAGTCTTTAAGTCACTTAAGGAGATTCCCGCACATATAGATATCGTAGATGTGTTTCGTAAGCCTGCCGACTGCCCAGAAGTATTAGCTGAGAGCATCGAAATCGGTGCTGGTTCAATTTGGTTGCAGCTTGGAATCTCTGTTCCTGAGGTGGAATCAATAGGAAATGATGCCGGTTTAACGGTTGTGATGGATCGCTGTATTAAAATTGAATATGCAGCGCTGTAGCTAAACTTTTTAAGAGTTAACCCTTTGTAGAACCGAGGGTAAGTCCTGCAATAAATTGCTTACGCAATATGAAGAACATAATCACTGTAGGCGCTGCAGCGATAATTGCTCCGGCCGCCAGCAGGTTGAAGTCTGTGACGTACTGACCCTGAAGACGGCGAAGAGCTGAGGTAATAGGGCGCTTTGAGTCATCTGACATCAAGACCAACGCCCAGAAGAATTCGTTGTAAATCCAAGTAGTCATAAGAACACTGAGCGCAGCCAATGCTGGGCGCAATAGCGGCAAGATGACGTTGAAGTAGTGGCGGAATACGTTCGCTCCGTCGATTGTTGCTGATTCAGAAATTTCCTTTGGGATGGTCTTCATATAGGAAGAGAGCACGAAGGTTGCAAAACCGACCTGGAAACCGACGTGAACCAGAATCAAGCCACCGTAATTGTTGTACAGCAAGTTACGGTTACCAAATAACTCGCCAACCCAGATAAACATCCAGAAGACCGGGATATAAGTAAGGACAATAGGAAGCATGTTGCCTGCTGTGAAAAGCAAAAGGAGTGTGAGATTAAATTTATATTGGTAGCGAGTTACAACGAAGGCAACGAGGGAACCGAAGAACAGGGTCAAGATGACTGATGGAACTGTCACGATAAGCGAGTTCAGAAGGTACTTGCCGATTTCCATTTCTCTTACGGCATTAATGTAATTATCAAGAGTAAGACGACGAGGCCACGAGAAAATCCCGTAAGAAATAATGTCGTTATATGGACGAAGTGATGTCCACACAGTCCAGAGGATCGGGAAAATCCAGACGAAGGCAAAGATTCCAATAAAGATTGAGATGATGGTGTCTTTACGTTTCTGACTATTGCGATACTGCTCGCTCTGAACTACTCCGGTGCTCATTTGAGATCCTCTTTAAAGCTAATTCGAAGATAGGTAATGATTGGGACGATACAGAGCAGGAGAAGGATTACTGCGTAGGCAGCGCCCTTCATCGAGATACCTTGACCCGCAAAGTTCTGGAAAACCAAGAGGTTAAGCAATGGGAAAATTGTTGGGCTTCCGTAGATGATGTAAACCAAGTCGAATGCTCGGAGAGATTCGATCAAGGTAATGACCACGATGATGATGTTTACTGGCTGCATCGTTGGCAAAATGATCTTGCGGAAGATCTGCCACTCGGTTGCACCATCAATTGCAGCAGCTTCTTTGAGCGCTGGATCGACAGATTTAAGGCCAGATAAATAGAGAAGCATGATGTAGCCAATATGTCGCCACGATGCGATTCCAAGGATTACCCAGGTATTAATTTTGGGGTCACCATAAATAGATATGGCATTACCGATGTCACGACCCATAAGGCCTTGAACGAATCCACCTGGTTGCAACATAAAGTTCCAGATAATTCCGATAACAGCGAGTGAGAGAACTACAGGTAAGTAATAAATTGATTCGTAGAAAGCGTGGCCTTTAATTCCGCGATCAATCTGATACGCCAACATGATTCCGAGAGGTGTTGCAATCAAGACGAAGAAAGCTAGCCAAATTCCGTTGTTCTTAAGTGCCTGATAAAAAAGTGGGTTATTTACAAAGATATTCTTATAGTTCTGAATTCCTGCCCACTGAATATCCTTAAGGCGAATGCCGTTCCAATACGTAAACGAGAGAATGATTGTTACGACTGCTGGAACCCAGAGAAGAATGATCTGGAGAAGCGTCGGAATTCCAACAAAAGTCGCGAGTGTAAAGCGATCTGTTTTGGAAAGAGTACGGCGGCTACGATTTTTCTTAACCGTAGCCGCCGTCTTCATGTCTTTAACTTACTATCGATTTAACTAATTAACAACTGAAGTTATTAATTAGTTTAGTTCTTTGGAAGTGCATCCCATTGTGCTTGTACGTTTTCGAGGATCTTGTTGACATCAGAAGGCTTCTTGATGAAGCTTTGGATAGCTGGACCCACAACTGGGCCAGCAAAGTCTCCACGAGCATCGCGATCCAAGAAGAACATGATGTTCTTAGCTGAGCCAAGAACTGCAAGCTTCTGCTTGTTGAATGAATCGTATGAAGAAGTATCAAATGACTTCGATACGTAAATATTTGTATCTCCAGCCTTGATTGCTTCCTTAATACCTTCTGGTGATGCCCAGAATTCAGCAAGAGCCTTTCCGCCCGCTACGTTCTTACCGTTTGCAGCAACTGAAATACCATCGAGTGGTGCGTCAATTGTGTCGATACCGAACTTAGGGTTGATTTCTGGGAATGGAACGACCCATAGATCGTCGTAATCTGCCTGAGACTTCGCCTTGAAGTCGTTAGCAAACCATGAACCCATCATCATTGCGCCTGTCTTCTTCTGGAGAAGAAGATCGCGCATGCCGTCCCATGAAATATCCATGACGTTTTCGTTCATGAATGGGATGAGCTGTGCGAAGTACTTGAATGTTTCCTTTGTGCGAGCATCAGTCCACTTTGCGCGACCGTTAAGAAGGTCGATGTGGTACTTGTAACCGTTTACACGTGCGTTAAGAATGTCGAATGTACCCATTGCTTCCCAGCCGCCCTTAGCGCCGAGTGAGTATCCAACAAGACCCTTCTTCTGTGTAAGTGTCATCAACTTAACGAAGTCATCCCAGGTATCAATCTTTTCTGGGTTCATTCCAATTTCCTTAACCATTGACTTGCGGTAGTGCAAAGCCCATGGGTAGTAAGTTGTTGGAAGGATGTATGGCTTCTTTGATACTGGGCTTGTTGAGCCCTTGATCGCTGCTGTTGGAAGTGTTGACTTCAAACGGTTGATTTCACGTGTGAGATCTGCAAGAAGACCCATTTCACCGAAGTGGTTTGAGCGGTATCCAGCCATCCAACCGAATGCATCATCAGGTGATCCCTGCATGATCTGTGCAAAGTTATTCTGGAAGTCATCTGAGTTGACTTGCTGAGCAACAACCTTTGCGCCGGTCTTCTTTGTGAAGGCATC
>JACCEE011793211.1_pt1 | contig 11139 bp, 11 predicted proteins | sample 7449931 | NCBI WGS metagenome assembly JACCEE01 (sample SAMN15323457, study PRJNA562643) | freshwater metagenome | isolation source: river surface water | place: USA:Blue River Watershed | collected 2017-08-19 | reverse complement strand
CCAGCACTGTCTGGATGATATATTTGAAATATGAACGTAAACTCATGCTGCGGATCATCTCCGCATCAATTTGAGCAAGCAATTCAGGGGTAGACATGTCAATCCCTTGCACTTGGGCAAGTCCCGTGATGCCGGGACGGACAGAAAAAACTCTGGCTGCTACACGGGCAGAAATCAATTCGTGCTGATTGGGCAGGCAAGGACGCGGGCCAACAAGGCTCATCTCACCGTTGAGGACGTTCCAAAGCTGGGGCAATTCGTCTAATTTGCTACGGCGTAGGAAGCGTCCAAACGGGGTAACAGCGGACGCGCTGGCAAGATGGGTGGCCACATTGGCGGTGCCAAGCCGCATAGTACGAAATTTGATTAAAATAAACGGTTGCCGGCCGCGTCCTAAACGTGCTTGGCAAAAGAGAGGCGAACCTGTGTCAAACCAACCGATGGCAGTCAAGATAAGAAGCAAAGGCGAACTTAATAGAAGGCCGAGTGCAGCTAAGGCTATGTCTATCAATCGAAGCATTTGCAATCAACGCTGTGCTTGAAGATATGCTTCAGCAGTTTTTTTCAAGGCTTCATCTACAGTTATCGGAGGTGACCAATTCAGCAGTTCGCAAGTTTTACGCATATCTATTTGCAACGAACCTAATAAACGCATAGCAATATCTTTCTTGCCCAGCAAAAATAGTACGTTATGCAGCCACGAAGCTGGCACTGGCAACAGTCGTGCGGGGTTACCGAGGGCAGTGCCCAGACGTTTCAGCAGTTCGGGAGTGGACAAATCTTCTCCGTCGCTGACAAGGAAAATTTGATTAGCTGCGGCAGGATGATCAATGCAGACTGTGATCAAGTCAATGAGGTTGTCGAGGGCAACCAAGCTGCGCCGGTTGTGAACTGCGCCGAGCGGCAGGGGGATACCTTTATGCAGCCAACGCATCATACTGAGAAAATTACCTTTAACACCAGTACCGTAAACTAATGGAGGACGGATGATGACGATTTCCATGCCGGTTTGAGCAGAAATTTTTTTCAGACCTTGTTCGGCTTCATATTTGGAATTTCCATAAGGGTCATCTGGAATACTTGCATTAGAAGCGGTGAATGGCTTATCCGGTGTAGTAAATTCGCCGTTGACCTTAATAGAGCTGAGAAAAATAAAACGTCGCACACCTACAGTAGCGGCTTGGCGGGCAAGATTGAGTGTGCCAGCGGTGTTTGCCAAGCGGAATTCTGCAAGTGGATCAGCAGCAGTATCAGATATGATCTGAACACGGGCTAATAAATGAATGACCGTATCTACCTTGGTAAGCGATTGTGTCCAGTCGGTGTCAGAAAATATATTTCCGACAGGAAGTTGCCGAATAGCTGTCGACAAGGTGTTAGTAGGACAGCGGACAGCAGCAGTGATGGTGCGGCCTTGGCTGGCAAGGTGATAGGAAAGAGCTTTGCCAATGAAGCCAGTTGCGCCAGTGATGAAGATATTCTTCACGTTTTTCTATGGCCGACAAAAAAAAATACTATACATGACAAGGCAAGAAAAAACTGTTCTGAACGCTTTCGACGACATTTAGTTGCATTAATGGCAAGATACAACATACCAAGACGTGAATGATCATGCCATTTTTTTATAAAATCATGAGAATCTAATTCACACAATGAAGCTATTAAAGACGACTGTTTTAACCATTTGCCAGTTCTTATAAGATGCCATCTTTGACGGAAGGCTTTATATCCAAGATTGACACCAACTTGATTATTGCTATGCTGACGGTAAAGCATGGATGGGCGTTCATCTATATACCATTTATATCCTCGTGACCGAGCAAAAGCATAAATGAACCAATCATGCATCCATATAGCAGATAATTTTTCTTTATTTTTTCGAACAAACTCTTGCAGTTCGAGAGCCAGTTTTTTGGTTAAAACGAATGTGCAACCAGGACCTGCGGATTCAAAGAGATAATCCCATTCTACTTGAAGCTGCGCTTTATTAATTAATATTTGCCGTCCATCAGGCCAAAAGGCAGTGACGTTACTTGAATAGCCATCACAATTAGCCTCTATCGCTCTGCTGAGTTTATCAAAAAACCATATATCGTCTTGGTCAGAAAATGAAATATAATCAGAATCTAAAAAATCTACATTAGAGATAAGATGAAAAAAATTAGCAGCAGCTCCACCAAATTTATTGTTGTTTGACAGAACAGTTATTCTTGAATCTTCTTTGGCAAGTTCTTTGCAAAAATATTCAGTTCCATCTTCTGATTGATCAACGCTGATGTATATATTGCAATTTACATTAAATTGATGCAATATACTTTCTACTTGTTTGGTCAACCAGCGAGAACCATTGCAAGCAGCTAACAATACAATAATTTTACGATTCAATTTGCACCAGGCTCTTCTAATAGAAGGTCAAATAATTCTTTCCAATTTTTTGCAAAAGGTTTATCAGGCTCTTCTTCTATATTGCCTTGACATTGAATTGTGCCATTGATAGCATCTCTCATAAGAGATGCTAATTCTTTAGGAGAATCAGGCGAAAAAAAAGAAACATTTTTATATGCCCCAACAGTTTCATGCGCATACGGCAGATCAGCAACTAATATTAGCCCTCCTGTATTCTTAAATTCAGTAATAGGCAGTCCCCAAGTTTCAAGCTTAGATGGAAAAATGAGACAATCTACATTATTGTAATATCTAAAAACATCATTACGTGATATTATTCCAATAAATTTAATCTGTTCAATATAACCGTATTTCCTCCTTATAAGTCTTGCATAATTATTTTCATTGCCATTCATTGTAATGATAACCTCAAAATCAATATTGTTGTTTTTGATTAATTTTACAGCTTCACCGATAATTTCAAAATTTTTAAAAATCCTAGGAAATGACGGGAAGAAAAAAGTATACTTATCTTTTGAGATTGAACATGCGCTCTTTTTTTCAAAATCAACTTCCTTGTTGGGATGACAAACAATAATTGGCTTTGATGTTATTTTTTCTCTGAAAATATTTCTTAGCCAGCCTTGCTGAACAACAATATAATTGTTTCTATTAATATTTATCTTGTATATATACATATACATTTTATTAAAAATAAAAAAAAACGGTTGAATAAAAAAATCTTTTATTTTTGTTTTGTAAAATGGCGATGGATTATGACAGTAAACGGCTCTTATTTTTGCAGAGATATTAGGAGTAATATCATGAAGCGAAAGCCATAGATATATTTCTCCTTTTTCTGACAATTTTTTAAAAAAATAATATTCTAAATAAAGACGATATAAATAAAATTTTTTTGACTTAGGAAATTCAATTGTATATATACGTGAATTTACGATAAGCGAACTTCTATGCACGAGTGCTGTGATCTTCCATTCTGGCCCTAAAGCGGTTGCTGCTGCATCTAAAATTTCTAACAAAATCGTAAGAGGTCCTCCTTCGGTAATATTTACAGCTGAAATTACTAGTTGCTTCTGATGAGAGATCATTTTTTTTCCCATTCTCCACTCAGATGGTCAAAACATCTAATCACGCGGGCTGGATTGCCAACTGCCACACAACAAGACGGGATACTTTTTGACACTACAGCACCAGCACCGATTACAGCACCATCTCCAATTGTGACACCTGGAAGGACGCACACCTGTTCACCAATCCAAACACACTTTCCGATATGAACAGGTTTACAACTTAATGGCCGTTCAATCGGACAAGTATATGGAAAACTTTTCTTGTCTTGATTGTCAAAAGAACCATGATTATGGTCAGTAATAAAAACATGACTTGCAATCAAAGAATCATCACCAATAGAGATGTGCTTAACAGCAGCAATATGAACATAATCATTTAACTGAATATTGTTACCAAAATGAATCACAGAAGTTGTTTCCTCTGGAAAAGCATCAATTCTTACTCCGACACCTGTAGTTAAATTATTTCCTATATTAATAAATCTTTTCCCTCTAATATAAATTGGCCTCCGAATTAATCTTGACTTTTTATACACAATTTTTGTATAGATTAAATCTAAAGTTAAACGGAAAATTCCGCATTCGTACCGTTTAACTACTTGAAATATTTTTGTAAAAAACATAAATTATCTCTGGCGAAACTCAAAAGCTTGAGTGTGAGCAGGTAACACAAAATATATTAATAAAAATTTATCTCAATAGGAGTTACGCAGCTGGGTTTATAACTCGTTGATTTTGTTCAACTAGAGATTTGTGCCACTAAAATTCAACATGCTGTAATTAACTCCTAGTCAAATTGTTCTTTTTTCAATCGCAACAGATTAATATAAAACATCAAAGTTTTACTAAAAGAGTAACGCCTGATACGATGTTTAAGACAATATAAAAAAATATCAATCCCTCCCTTATGCACCGCTGCAATATAACCTCTTGTCAGCTCCAGTACGTTATAATCAATAATATCTTGTTTTCTTCTAAGCAATTCATCAAGCATCCTTATTCTTCTTCTCATATAAATGAGTTCATCATGCCGAATAAACCGTTTAAGACGAGCTGAAAAAGAAGATTGATATACATTAGAGCTGACATTATTAGCATGTTTACGATATAATAATAGTGGCTCAGGGATATATTGAATTTTTGCCTTTAAAGATTCTGCAATAAGAGCAATCCAATAATCATGATTTTCTGCTGCATGAGGAATATTGCATACATATCTATATAGTTTATTATTAATAAGCATTGTACAGCCATACAGACAATTATGACTCATCAAATATCTAAAGTCAGAAGTGGCTGAATAATCAGGCACTGGAAGATCAATACGGTTTCCTTCTGCATCTATAAAAAAATAAGTTCCATACAGCAGAATTGGAATATCACAACCATGCGCCGCTTCAATTTCATTTATTGTTGACATCTGTGTTTCTAATTTATTTTTCATCCAAATATCATCCTGATCACAAAAAGCAATATATTTATAATCTTTTGCATAAGATAACAATTCAGAAAAATTGGCACATGCTCCCAATCTTCCTTTCCTACATGTTATAATCTCTATCCTATAATCACGACTGCTGTATTCGTCTATTATTTCCTTAGTTTTGTCAGTAGAACCATCATCTCTGATAATCAATTTCCAGAAAGGAAATGATTGATTAATAATACTGTCAAGCTGCTCCTTGAGGAATTTTTGTCCGTTATAGACAGCCATCAAAATAACAATTTGTTGGTTCGGGTTGCAATGTATCATATCTATTTTATTCGTATAAGCTCTACATGATAAATAGAAATTAACAAATAAGAAAAGCTGACAATAGCAATAAAAAAATGACCCACATTTTTTGAACGGAAAAAATAAAATATATATGGAGTTAAAATTATTTCAACTACTCCTAGTAGTTCCGAAAATCTCATAGCTAATATAACATTTTTTGACATAAATAAATAAATAAAAATCGACAAAGCGTATATCTTTAAAAGGCATGCAAAATAGGGGATTCTCTTAAATGACGCAAAATTCCATATAAAAAATAATAATACCCCATATTTATACAGATAGATACGATTAAAAATATTTAAGGATATTCCATGACTAGCTTGACTTTCTATATAATAATTCGCTTTTAATGATAAATATGAAGTATAATTTAGAATATTTAAATATTCTAACTCAATCTGCATAACAAATACCAAGAAAAATGCCGTCAATATATATACAACATGTTTTAGCTCTAATTTGTCGTTAACTATAAAATATAGGGGATAGAATATAATAGCTGACACATGAAAGAATACCGCGATAGTGCTTATACCAAAAAAATATGCACTTTTCCTGTTTTTTAAATATGGAATTGCGATAAGAAGTAAACCGCTAGCAATCCCTGCACGAATCTGAGTAAATTCATGCAGTAAATAATATGTTGGATAATATACTACAAGTGCTGACCAAGGATAATCTGACAACAGATTAATTGCTCGAAACTTAAGGTAAACACCAATAGCGGCATAAATTAACAGCAAATATCGAAAATCACCAAAGAAAAATTTTACTCCTGTAGAAATAAGTCTATAACTTATCTCTACATCAAAATTTGAATCTTCGTAATATTGTTGATATCCAAGCACATCTACACATATATCTAAAGGTCTAAAACCAGCATAAAGAAATAATATAAAAAAGAAAGAATAATATAAAATATTATTCTTTCTTCCGTTGAAAAAAAAGAAAGAAAGAATAAAAAATATAAAAAATAATATAAATAGTGACTGTATGGAGTACATTTATTTTCTTTTCATACAAGAAGACAAAACTTGATAAAAATCAGAAGAGATTCTATCCCAAGAAAATCTACCAATATCAATTCGCCCTTTTTCGGCTTTTTTTATCGCAAGAGATTTTTTTGACATTATTTCTATAATTGCCTGAGCAATAGCATTAGGTGATTTTATTGGAACAATATATGAATTAGTTTCATCGGCTGGTTCATACCCTGTTGTGATAACAACAGTTCCACAAGCCATCGCTTCCATTACCGGATAATGAACTGCTCCAACTTGTAAATATGGCGTAGCAATAAGTATATCTAATGATCTATAAAAATCAGACAAGTTTACATCGCCATCAGGTCGTTCGAATTCATAACAATATGGACAATCTATTCTAGTAAAAGCGACTTTAAATTTTACGTATTTTTTTTTCTTATACAGAATTTCAATTGCTTTAACTATATCGTCACAACCTTTCCATTTTTCTGTTCTTCCAATACATCCAACTGTCATTAACTTTTCATCAGAGAAAGTTCTATGTTTATGATAAAATATAGTTAAATCTAATCCAGGCTCTATTACGTAGTCAGCACGAATATTTTTATATTTTTTGTAAAAATTTGAATTGACAATTTTCACAAAGGGAAAAAAATAAGTTATCCATGCCAAAAATTTCAAAGAATATCTTTTTGCTATCGGCTTAATTTCATTGTAGAAATCAGGCTCATATGCTTGAATATAGTATATATTTACAGAATTACTTCCAACAAGAATAGGATATGCCAACATATGATAGCTTGCAATAACCACATCATAGTTATTTGATTCTTTTTTCAAGAAGCGCCATAAAGATATTAATGACTTGATTCCTTGCTCGTGAGAAGTATCTTCAAAAGGAACAATGTCACCATCTTTATTTATATAGATAATATCTACATTAGTTTTATAGTACGGTTTTGTTTTAGAAGGACATACAAAAAATACCTGATATCCTTCCCCCCCTCTGTTAGCAAGTTCTGATAGAACTCTAAATCCTCCTGCTTTGCCAAAAGATATTACTGGAATTAATATTTTCATACCAATTTATCCTTGCTAACACTTAAAATATTAGATATTTTCCAGAAAGAAAAAATTCCAAAGGATACAGACATTATTATTCCTAATATTATATCTGTCAAGATAGAACTCAATCTTATTCTCACAATAAGAAAAAAAGCTATCGTTACAAAAAAAAATATCATTAATTGTTTAACTTTTTTACTCCAACAAAATCTAATTAATTTTTTAGCAATAAAAAGAATTGCAAAGGTGTACAGCACGTACATTGCAAAAAATGCAACAGCAGCACCTTCTAATCCTAACCAACGAAGCCCCAGCAAAATAAAAATAACATGAAGAATGTTAAAAAATATCTCCGAGGCAAGATACCAATATTTTGCTCCTTTCGCAAGCTGCAAATAACCCATAGGAAAAGAAATCACTTGCAAAAAACATCCCATAACAAACCAGCGCAGCATTCCAACAGCCACTCCAAACTCTGGCGAATACAACACAGCAATAATCAGTGGAGCAAAAGCAATCATTCCCATCACAATGGGTGCCGTCAAAAGAATCCCTATTTCTGTCTGTTCATTGACAAGACGGAACATCTCTTCATGATTGCTGGAAACACCTGCCAAACGCGGATAAAAATCCGCTCCCATAGCACCAAGAACAAAATTCAGCACGTAGCCGGAAATCGCATAAGCAGCTTGGTAGATACCTAACGCCTCTATGCTGATATTTCGCACGATAATTGTCCGTGCCGCATACGCAGTGGCAGCAGTTGCCAGTCCAGCTACCATAAATGCTGTTCCCAGACTCAAAAATCCCTTGGCACCGCTGAAAGTCTCCTGCCAAGATAGAGAAGCAGCTTTTATAGAAAGTTTCCGTGCAGCATACCATGAAGCTGCAAGATTAAACACCGCTGTCGCCAATACAGCAAATACAATTCCGTTAATGCCAAAAGTTACATACAGAATGATACCGCTTACCGCCCCGGCTAATGCTCCGATAATTTGTACACGGACAAGATCAGCAATGCGCCGAAGCCCTTGAAGAAGGGCAAGCTGTCCCTGAGAAACAGAGGTGATCAGAATGGCCGCAGATAACAAAAGGAGTTCGGACACATGTTCTGTATTGCCGAACGTCAACCTGCTGATCGGTGCGGCCAACAAAAACATGCCGATAGTGCCCGCAATCCCTGTTAGCCAGCACATGCGGCGCAATATGGTAGTTGCTTTGCAAATCGCCTCTTGGTCGCCACTTCCTTCCGCGATGGCTATTTCTCTTACCCCGCTCTGGTTGATGCCCAAGCCTGCCATTTGAATTCCAAACTGAGAGATGGATTGATACGCACCCAATAATCCCACGCCGACAGGGCCAATGAAAAGAGCTGCAAATTTAGTTGAGACAATGCCAATCGCCATGCGTACGAACTGCGCTCCGCCGACCATTGAAGAAGATTTTAATATGCTGGAATACGATGTTTTCTTAGACAATTTTTTAAAGATTCTTTAATATTTTTACTGGATTTCCTCCTGCAATAACATTTGCAGGTATTGATTTAGTTACAATAGAGCTGTTTCCAATAATGCTATTATTTCCAATCTCTACACCTTTTAATATTCTAACATTAGAACCAATAAAAACATTTTCACCAATTACAACTTTCGCTGTTCTTGGTGCCCCTCCCATTCTTTCCATTGGATCAAGGGCATGGAAATCGCTGTCAATAACCTCACAATTTGCCCCAAATAATGTATTCTTCCCTATCTCAATTCCTTCCCCTTCGCTAATGAATGAACAAGAATTATTTATCCAAATATTTTCACCAAATATAATAGAAGAATGCTCTTTTCTGGCATCGATATAAACGTACCCCGTATAATAGTAAGGACTTGGTGTGACACCAATATTTACTTGTTTGCCAAAGCGAACTGTTCCTTTTTATTTTCTTACAATTAGATAGAAATCTATATTTAAGAATACGAATATATTGAAATAATAAAAAAAGAAAGAACTGTTTCGCTTTCGCTATGATTCTATAACTCAAATTTTTAATATTCATTAATCAAATCAGCAATTTTGGCGATATCGTCTTGAGTCATCATTGGGCTAATCGGCAGGCTTAACACTTCATTATGAATAGACTCTGCAATATTCAAACATTTGGCATTCCATGCAAGAAACGCCCGCTGTTTATGAGGTGGCACTGGGTAATGAATCAGTGTCTCGATGCCGTGTTGCGTTAAATATCCTTGAATCTCATCTCGTTTCTTGCATCGGACAACAAATAGATGAAACACATGCTGCTCCTCTCGTTCCCATTTGGGCAATACAATTGCTGAATTTTTAATTTGTTCAAGATAAAGCCGCGCAACATTTCTCCTTGCCGCAGTTTCCTTGTCCAAATTCTTTAATTTTACTCGAAGCATGGCAGCCTGTATCTCATCCAAACGACTATTCACCCCTTGATAGATATTTTCATATTTTTTATGGCTTCCATAATTCCCTAATGCCCTGACAATCTGTGCCAGCTCTTCATCATTGGTCGTAACTGCTCCAGCATCGCCCAGCGCACCTAAATTCTTTCCCGGATAAAAACTGAATCCTGCCGCATGGCCCCAATTGCCTGCCCGCTGTTCCTGTAGACTTGCGCCATGAGCTTGAGCCGCATCCTCCAAGACCAGCAAATTATATTCCTCTGCGATCTCCATAAGAGCAGGCATTTCAGCCAGACGGCCATAGAGATGCACCGGCAGGATTGCTTTGGTCTTTTGCGTGACCGCTTTTCTCGCCAAGGCAGGAGATACGTTGTATGTGCTTTCGTCCGGCTCCACCAGCACAGGGGTCAACCGGTTTTCCGTTATCGCCAGAATAGTGGCAATATAGGTATTGGCTGGAACAATCACCTCGTCCCCTTCTTGCAGCTTACCCAACTCCTTCCAAGCACGGAGCGTCAAAGTCAGCGCATCCAGACCATTGCCCACGCCAACACAATATTTCGTGCCGCAATATGCAGCAAATTCCTGCTCAAATGCCTGAGCTTCCTTGCCCCGAATATACCATCCGGAATCAATAACGCGAACAGCTGCCTCTATCAATTCTTCCCGATAAGCAGCGTTTATTGCTTTAAGATCAAGGAATGGTATTTTCATTTCCCTTTGAGTCTAAGGAACTCCTGATAATCGCGTACATACTCTCCTTCTTTATAAGGAGTAGAGGCCATTACCAGACATATTCCGCCTGAAGAAAAACGAATCTGTTCTGCCCAGATCATAACAGGAATATATAAACCGTAAAAAGCTCTCTCCAAACGAATGACATTCTGTTCATCTCCATCATCTACACGAACCTCAAAGGCACCCATAGCGGAAACTAAAAACTGTTCTGTCTCCTGATGCGCATGTGCTCCGCGATCTTCTCCACCTGGAACGTCATAGGTGAAAAAAGTACGCTGTATATCAAACGGAATATGTTCACTGTTGTAAATATAGGTTAATGATCCCCGGCGGTCATACATGCGGGGCAATTCAATCAACTTGCAATCGTGAATGGTGGTAGATTTCATCGTTCTTCCAGCATAGCATTCCGATAGCTTTCGTAATCCCTCATGTAATCATCTTCTTTATAGGGACAGGAGGCCAGCACATACGCGACAGCGTTAGTTGAAAAATTCTGCATCCTCCTCCAGATCATGTTTGGAATATACAGACCTTGATAGGCACGGTTCAGATGAACAATTTTTTGCGCAGTGCCATCATCCAGCAGCACATCAAAGCTACCAGACAAGGCGATAACCACTTCTTCCTGCTCTTTAAACGCATGACCACCACGCTGCTCTCCACCGGGT
>JACCEE011570041.1_pt1 | contig 11148 bp, 8 predicted proteins | sample 7449931 | NCBI WGS metagenome assembly JACCEE01 (sample SAMN15323457, study PRJNA562643) | freshwater metagenome | isolation source: river surface water | place: USA:Blue River Watershed | collected 2017-08-19 | reverse complement strand
AGTTCATCCTGCTGGTGGAAAAGGACGCCATGTGGCGGCGTCTGAACGAAGACAAATTCTGGAAGCACCACCACTGCATCCTGATCCACGGCGGAGGCCAGCCGCCGCGCGGCGTGCGCCGCCTGATGTACCGCATGGTCAACGAGCTGAAGCTTCCGCTCTACGTGTTCGTGGATAACGACCCCTGGGGCTACTACATCTACTCGGTGGTCAAGCAGGGCTCGATCTCGCTGGCCTACGAATCGCGCCGCATGGCCATCCCCAGCGCCCGGTTCATCGGGCTGTCCAGCGCCGACGTGCAGAAGTACGACATCCCCGACGAGGTCACGATCCGTCTGGAGGACACCGACATCGCGCGCGCCAAGGAGATCATGGCCTACCCCTGGTTCGCCGGCAAGAAGCACTGGCAGACCGAGATCCAGCGCATGCTTTCCAGCAAGGTGAAGCTGGAACTGGAAGCCCTGAGCGCCAAAGGGATCACCTACGCGTCGGACGAATACCTGCCCCGCAAGCTCAAGGACAAGGATTTCCTGGACTGAGAAGCTGCGATCCGACCGCATCGGCGACGATTTCAGGCTAGGTTTTGTGGATGCCGCCCGATTCCGGTCGGCCGATCCGCGATCGGAGTCGTCCATGGTTCGCTTCTCCCGGTTTGGCCATCGAACCTTCCCGATTTGGGCCGCGGTCGCGGTGCTGGGACTCCAGGGCTGCCTCAGCTATCGCGAGCAAGGGGAATTGCGCGCCGACGGCTCGGGGCGGATCACGGTCGCGATGGGTGTTCCATCGGGATCCGACAATCCCGAAAAGGCGGCCGAGGTCATCGGGACCGTCAAACGCCTGCGGGGCCTGACGTGGATCGAAGGAGTCGACTCCGGCTCGCAAGGTCGCCGATGGCGCGGCGGCACCATCGGATTCGATTCGCTGAAATCGTTGCGCCCCTTGAATTCGACCCTGCCGCTGGAAGATCTGTTCGGAGGGATCCAACGCGTCGATTCCGGCGACGTGTGCATCATGACCCGCACCTTGAAGATCCCGTCGAGTTCGGACGCCCAATCGCGCGAGACGTTCGACATCGAGTGGAAGGTTCCTGGACGTATCCTGTCGACGGATCGACATGCGATGCGGGACTCTGGATCGGAAACGGTTCGATGGCGCTTCACCGCCGACGAATCGGGCGACAAGACCGTCCGCTTGACCGTGCGATGGAGCCCCCCCATCTGGTCGCGTTCCATCGCCTCGAATCCCCAGGAGCGTCGAATCGCGCCTTGGATGCTCGGCCTGGCCGTCGCGAACCTGGTGCTGGCCCTGATCGCCATCCCCGTCGCCCGAAACGCCCGAAACCGCGCGCGCAAGCACGCGTCGGCCCGGTCGGCCCCGGCCGGGTAGCCCGGCCCTAACGTTCCAAGAAGATCCTGACGGCGCGCGTTCCGTCGGCCCCGGCGGAGCGCAGCAGATGGACGCCCGCGCCGACCTTCCCGAAGGGAACGAACCCGGTCGCTCCATCCCCGAGCGACACGGATCGTCCGTCCGGCGAAACCAACGACAACGCGCCGCATGCGGTTTCGCCGCAAGTCACCCGGATCCCTCCGGCCTCACGGACCAGCTCGAACCCGGCGGCACGAGGGCCTGAGCCCGACGAAATCGCCGAGGTCTTCTCGGCTTCGACCAAAGGCGGCCAGGCGGGAAGTTCGTCGCGCGTGATCACCTTGTCGTGCGCGTAGATGCGCTTGAGCGCGTCGCGGTTGTGGTTTTCCGCGTAGCTGGTGTGCCAAAGCATCCACCAGGACCAGGTCGTTCCCTGGTTGAACGACTTGTCGGGATCTGGCAGGATGCCGCATTCGTGCAAGGTCTTGGGCATCGTCTTGCCGTAGATGCCGTTCACCGTGTTGAAGATGCCGCCCTGCGGGTCGTCGCTGCTGGCGTAGGTGTCGCCACCGGCGATGTCCACGTACCCGGCTCCGGGATTCCAATCCGCCTTGGGCGTGCCCGAATGGCACATCACCCAGATCAGGTTGTCGAGCTTGCGTTCCTTCGTGAAGTAGTCGAACATGGTCCGCCAGAGTTTGACAAAATTCGCCCCGCCGCCTTTGCCGTACCAGAACCACCCGCCGTCGTTCTCGTGCATGGGGCGCCACAGCACGGGAACCTTCGCGTCGCGCAGCACCGTCAGGTGGTCGGCGATGCGCTTGAGGTCGGCCCACATCGCCTTGTTTTCCGCACTGCCCTCCTGGAAGCACCTGGCCACGTCGATGGTGCCCTTGCTGTTCTCGTAGCCTTCGCCGATGGTCGGTGCGCCCCAGTGCCACATCACGGTCGGGATCCCACCTGCATTCCACCACTTGATCGCCTGCTGGATTTCGGTCTTGTTGGCCGATTCGCTGATCAGATCCTGTCCACGAATGGCGGGATATTTCCCGGTGATCTGCTTCATCAGTTCGGTTTCGTCCGTCTTCGCCCACGGTGCGAACATCTGGCCGGAAAGCGTCTTCTTGCCGTACTGGCCGTACAGGTAGTTGAGCAACGCCTTCGCTTCGGGGGAGGCATCGGGCGTAACCGGGGTCGCGGCCAAGACCGCGGTGGAACCAAATATTGTCAGCAAGAGCGCGGCTCGCAGCGCGCTGCACTTCGTCCTGTCCATCCTAGACCTCCCGCTGGCCAACCGGGCGGACCTCCGCCCTTTCGCACCACGCTTGCCTAGAGTCTAGAGCGGTACACCCTTCCTGGATGCCGGTTGGAGGGCCGCGCGTTCACGGATCGCGACGCATCGACGTGAACGGAATATCCTTGGCTGCCATTGGGTGGATTCCAATCAACCACCTCGCAGCGATGCCGCGAGGCCTTCGCTTTCGCCAGCGATATCGGGTCTACGAGGCAGGCCTCCGAGAATCGGACCCGAAGAGATCGACACCGCGACCGGACCTCATCGGCAAAAAACGATCGGGCGGGACAACGTTCCGGACAGCAAGAACCGAACCCCCTCCGACGCCCGATCCATGGGGACGAATCCACTTCCGTCGCGGCCGATCTCGCGAACGGTCCCGTCGACCGAGATCAGGCGCATCGGCCCTAGCGCGCCCTCGACGACGATGCGGAAACCCGTCGAGGAACGGATTGCGCGAATGTCCGGCTTGTCCGCTGCGGGACGACGATTTCCTGCATCATCGATCGACGAGCTGGGCGAATAGACGGTCTTGATCATGGCTTCGGCCCACAACCTCTGGATGGATGCGGCACCCGTGGCGTTGGGGTGGACACCGTCGTCGTTCAGTTCGCCAGGATGCGCCAGGAACCACGAATACAGATCCGGCCCGACGACCAGATCGTTGGTCTTCGCCAGGTCGTCGACGGCGGTCAAAAAGGCCTGGTTCACCTGCCAGCCAGCCTTGGCCGCATTCGTGGCCAGCGGCTTGGCGATCGCGACCCGGATGCCGCGCCCTTTCGCCGAATCGACCACCTTCTGCAACGCGATCTTGAACGATTGGACGTTTCCCGTCCCGCCTCCCCAAGCGTCGTTGGTGCCCATCTCGATCGCCCAGAACCTGGAGCTTCCGCCGAACTCCAGATACCTGCCGATGTTGTTCGAAACGTCCGTGGACAAGATGCACGGGATCCCCGCCTTCACGACCGCCGGGGTGTTCGCTCCCTTGGTCCCATCCGAAACCGATTTGACGAAATCCGTCGCGGGTGGAGTCCCCTTGAATGCGTTCGAAGAGATGCTCGTGCCGATAAAGGTCCAGGTATCGTTCGCGCCGTCGGAAGCGTCGTAGATTCCCAATTCATCCAGTCCTCCACTTCCACCAGTCACACGCATCTTTACCCAATTGTCGGTCGCGGTTTCCACCGCATGCGATCGGCTCGACACTTTGTTTCCCGAGATTTCCAAGCGGGAGGTCCAGGTGCCGTCCGATCCGTTGGTCGAATTTCCGGAAGTCAGGATTTCGTAGTCTGTGGGATAGGTCAAAGCCGTTCCCTGGGCGCATTTGACGGCATTGGTGACATAATCCGACCAGGCGTACGACGGGTTGTTCCAGGCCAGGACCACCTTCCCGGGCGACGAGGGCAGCTTGTAGGCCACCCACGACCCGCCGGACAGGCTCCACGAACCGTTCCCGAATTTTCCATCCGCCAGATTGCCCAGGCCCGCTGCTGGGCTCCCATAGACAGGGACATTCGCATTGAGCCTGGCGTTGGGGGCTACGGCCCCGAAAGACAGCCCCGTGACGGATAGCATCGCCACCGCCGTCCGGATCAGGAATCCGTTTTTGTCGCTCAAGACGTCCATTCGCCGCTCCCTCGATTCGAATTCGGGACAACACCGGAATTCGCAGACAACGCGCCAACCGCTCCGTTGAAAATGAGGCTTTTCGTTCGCTGCCGCTTGGCATCCGCAGGTGATCCGTTCACTTTCCGGGCTGGATCAGGTGAACATCCACGAACAAGCCGCCCGTGTCGGTGGCGCGCAACCACCAGCACGACTCCATTGCAGGAACGGGTCAGTGGATGGACAGATCCAGGAGCGGAGGCCCCCAGAATTCGATCTGCCGGAGTTCCATTCGATTCCCGCCGCTCGGCGAGAAGGAAATGTCGGTGGTGTTCGTGCGCAGGCTGTCCCACCCATTGCCGAACTCCGACGGCTTCAGGCAACGACGACGCCAGAGGGTGTCAAGCCCCCCAACCAAGACGCTCACGGAACGCTCGACCTTGTCCGACTTCAAGATCTCCTGGAAATGGACCTCGATGTTCCCGTTGCCTCGCGCCTCGAAGCAGAACGAATCGAGCGCAGAAAGATCGAGTTCGTGGTAGCCGTCGGCATCGACGAAGGAGACTCCAGCGACAACAAAACTTGTCGAATCCTTGAGGATGTACTGCATCGACAGGGCTCCCCGGTAGTCGGGGCCCGTGGAATCGTACGCGGAGTAGACCCGCGAGAGCGCATCCTTGGCCAAGTACCAGTTCCCGATTCCCGTGAAGGCATGCAGGGTCGTGTTCTTGCCGCCGTCCTGGAAATCATCCAGCACGACCGCTCGGCGCCGAGCCACCAGATCGACCGTCTTCGAGTCCCCCACGCCCGAAACGCCCGATGCCAACGCGACCAACGGCGCCCGCGACGACCCCACCAGCGAATAGCTTCCCGCCGCCTTCTCCAGCACATAGCGACCGCCATCACCCACGGACGAACTCCATGCGGTTCCGATCATCCAGATCCGGTCGACGGGATCGCCGCCCACCATTCCCTGGACCAGGGTGCGCCGTGACAATTTCAGGGTATCCACCACCGAATCGCCGTCGGCCAGTTGCTTCCAACCTTGCATGCCGACGCGATCCGCCTGGATGGCCCATCTGCCCACGGGCAAACGCGCCAGGCGGACGAACCCGGCGCTGTCGGCCTGGGCTCCGAAGGTCTGCGGAGAACCATCCCGCTCGACATCGCCAAGCCAGGTGTCGGTGCGCACGAAAACGACCTTGGCGCGAGCGGCGCCCTTTCCCGAATCGGTCAGAATCCGACAAGTCAGGCCGTTTCCCGTTTCCGTTGCGCCCCCACCGGCCACAGGATCTCCGCCGCATCCGGAGAAGACGACCGAGAACGCGAGCAGGCGAAGCAGCGAGGTCGATGCCGATCTCATGTCTTCGCCTTGTCGGTGGCAGGAAAAAGTTCCACCGCCAAATGATACACCTCGTCGGGATCGGGATCGGTCCGGACCAACGCCAGGATCTCCGACCGCATTTCCTGGATGCGCGTGCGGATCTTCTGGAAACGTTCCTTCGAGACGCTGAACGTCACCGTCGAAATCTCCCGCTCTTCGCGCGGAATCGAATCCAACGCCTGGACCGAAAGTTCCAAAATCTGTCGTTGAAAGCCGCGGATCGCCTCGAGCGTCCAGTTTTCGCCGCTCGAAAGGATCGTCTCGTTGCGAACCAGCCTTCCCTCCGGCGTCGCGGCGATCATTCCCAGTTCCAGCAGAAGCTCCAGGGAATCGGCGACCTCGGCCTCGGTCGAGACAGGATGCAGACGCCGGGCGATCGCGCCCGCGTCGTTCTTGCCGTACTGGCCGATCGCGACAAGCTCGCGAACCACGGCATGCCGCCAATGCGACCAGTAGCGCGCCGCCGACGACGACGGCTTGACCTTGTGGATGGCCTGCGACGCCGAGATCCGCGCCATCGAACGACGACGATCCTCGGGATTCGTGGTGTCGTTGTGCGCCACCAGAAGCTCGAAATATTCGGCATCCCGACCGGCCAATCCGACGACTTTCATCATCCGCTCCAGCGCTCCTCCCACGAGATTGCGCTTGCCCTGCAGGATCCAGGTGATGTGGCCCGGAGACTTCAGACCCACGAACATCGCCACGTCCCGATGCCCGGCGATGCTGCCCCGGGCCTTTTCGAACGCCAACGCGTCGCGCAGGAACCTGCGGTAATCCAGGTAGTCGTGAACCTGAGGACGGATCAGAATGCGACCTCCCGACGAAAACGCTTCGAGGTTGGAGGAATCATTCTCCGATGTTTCTCCGGGGGACGCATGCTTTCGGGCCATCCTACCAATATCCCTTCCCGCGAAGGAACACGACGCGCGCCCCGTTCACTGTCGCGCGCCGCTCCAAGTGAACGATCGCCATCGAGCTCGTCGGTTTTCCACTCTCGCCGACGCTTGGGCGTTCACGTTCGGGTGAATCGACGGTTCGCGACCACCCTGCCATCCATCCGCGCCGTCAGAACGTAGACTCCAGGCCTTGCGCCGAACTCGCCCGTGTTTCCGGTCCAGGTCGCCCGGAACAATCCGTCCGATGATTCCTGGTCGGCGAGGATCGCGAGGATCTTTCCGTCCAGGCCGCGAAGCTCGAAGCTCGCGGTTCCGGGTCGGGCAGCGAGTTCGATCCTCATCGCCGAGCCCGTCGGATCCTGGACGATCGTCAATCGACCGGCGCTTCGCTCTCCGAAAGATCCCATAGCCGATCCATCCACCGAAGTGGAACTTCCGTCCAGTCCAAAAAATGTCACGACCTTGTCGGCCACGATCTGCAGGTTGTGGGGTTGACCTGTTTCCTGGATCGCCTCGACAAGCACCACTCCCTCTGGATTCGCATGCCGCGTGCGGATCCAGCCCGATTGGGGCGTATTGTTCTCCGTCGTGGCGGGTGTACCGCCGACTCCCAGCACATTCGTCCATTGCTTGGTCGCTTCCCCGAAATTCTTGAAGTCCAAAATCGCGTCCTGCGTGCCGTGCCACAGCTGGACCCTTGGACGAGGCCCCGTGTACCCCGGATACGCGGCGCGCACCGCATCGCCCCACGCCGCCGCCGACTTGGTGATCCTGCCCGCGGCGCAATCGCCGTTCCAGCTTCCCGCTCCCGCAAAACAGGAAAACGGCACTCCTGCGAAGGCGGCACCCGCTTCGAAGACCTCCGGATAGGAGCCAAGCATCACGTTGGTCATCATCCCGCCGGACGAATGCCCGGTGGCGAAAACGCGGGTGGAATCTGCTCCATGGTTCTTGACCACGTATTTCACCATGGAAACGATCCCGCTGGGGTCGCTCCCACCGTTGTGGGTCAAAGCCGCCGTGGAATGCACATCCCAGCAACTGTCGCCGCTGTTGGCATTCGGGTAGACGACGATGAACCCGTATTTGTCGGCAAGCGAAGCGTAGCCGGTGCCGGAGTGGAACGCGGGCCCGGTGCCGTGGCACCAGTGCATGGCCACCAGGACCGGCGGATGCGCCCCGATCTTGTCGGGAACGTACAGGTACATCTTGATGCCGCTGGGATTGTTCCCGAAATCCGCCACCTGCTTGAGCGATGCGGCACGGATCGTCGAAATCGCGAACACGAGACAAATTCCGACCAAATACGGGAAGGGATTCGAAGATCGTCCGGGCATGTCGCGAATTTCCATGCTTTGGAAGATATCGCGCGGATCCTGGAAGCGCCGCCGACTGCAATCACCGCGTTCACTCCACCGCACCAAGAAAGTGAACAACGAGTGGGCCGCGGAGCGAGTATGCGCCTGCGCCAGGGTTCCCATCCACGTATCGTGGATGGGAGGAGACGAGAATCAACGCCGGGCGGCCTCGAACTTGAGATCGGGCCATTTCTCCTGCATCAAGCGCACCTTGAATTCGTGGCTGGGCAGGTAGACAAGCCCGCCATGCCGGTCCGTCGCGCAATCGAAGATGTTCTGTTCCTTGAAGAGCGCGACCTTTTCCAGCTCGCCGACCACCCAACGCGCCGCCCAGACGGGAACCGGCTCGAAGGCGCACTCCGCCCCGTATTCGCCCGACAGGCGGAACTGGATGACGTCGAACTGCAGACGCCCCACCACGCCCAGGATCTGGTGCGGACCGGAAAACGGCGTGAACACCTGGGCCGCGCCTTCCTGCGTGAGCTGTTCCAATCCCTGGGCGAGCTGCTTGGAGCGCAGTGGATTCTTGGAAAGCACCCGCGCGAAGTGCTCCGGCGAAAATTCGGGGATTCCTTCGAACAGGAGCTTTTCGCCCGCGGTGAGCGTGTCGCCGATCCGGAAGACGCCCGGATCGTGGATGCCCACGATGTCGCCGGAAAACGCCTCGTCCACCAGCGAACGGTCCTGCGCGACGAACGTGGTGGGAGCGGCCATGCGGATCTCGCGTCCGGACGCCACGTGGGTGACCTTCTCGCCTCGCACGAACTTGCCCGAGCACACGCGCACGAACGCCATGCGGTCGCGGTGCTTGGGATCCATGTTCGCCTGGATCTTGAAGACGAACCCGGTGAACGCGTTTTCGTCGGCCTTGACCTCGCGCTTGTCGGAAGCGCGACGCGACGGCGCCGGGGCGATGGAGACCAGGGCGTCGAGCAGATGTTTGACCCCGAACAGATGCAGCGCCGACCCGAAGAACACCGGGGTCTGCTCGCCGTTCAGGTACGCTTGCGCGTCGAACCCCGGCATGGCCCCCGTGGTGAACGCGGCCAGTTCGCGCAGCTTGCCGGCTTCGCGTTCGCCACCCAGGCGATCGAGCTCGCCGCTGGCCAGATCGAAGCGGTGGATGCCGCGCTCGGTGCGATCCTCCTCGTCCTGGCTGCGTTCCGCGAAGGAGTGGAACGCCTGGTCGGCCAGGCTGTAGACGCCGCGGAAGCTCACGCCCGACCCGCAAGGCAGCGTGAACGGCACGCACGGCAGTCCCAGGCTCTGCTCGATCTCGTCGAACAGCTCCAGCGGATCGCGGATGTCGCGGTCGCACTTGTTGATGAAGGTGATCACCGGGGTGCGTCGCATGCGGCAGACTTCCATGAGCCGAAGCGTCTGGGGCTCCACGCCCTTGGCTCCGTCGATCAGCACGACCGCGCTGTCCACCGCGGCCAGGGCGCGGAAGGTGTCCTCGCAGAAATCCTCGTGCCCCGGGGTGTCGACCAGGTTCATGTGGTGGCCGTCGTGCGGGAAGCTCATGACGGAACTTGTCACCGAAATCCCGCGCTGGCGCTCGATCTCCATCCAGTCGGACGTCGCGGCCTTCTTGCCGCGCTTGGCGCGCACCATGCCGGCTTCGCGGATCGCGCCGCCGTACCACAGGAGCTTTTCGGTGAGGGTGGTCTTGCCCGCGTCGGGGTGCGAGATGATCGCGAAGGTGCGACGACGCGAGACGATTTCTTCGAATGTCATGGTTCCAACGCTTTCAGGACCGTGCCCGGATAGTATGCTGACAAAATCTGTTTGTAGTTCTGGCCGGCATGGGCGCGACCCATCGCGCCGTTCTGGCTCATGCCGACGCCGTGCCCGTAGCCGGTGCCTTCGGCGAGGTATTCGCCGTTGACGACTTCGAGTTCGAACCGCGAGCTGCGAAGGATGGGGCGACCCTTGGCGGGACGGCGCAGAGCCCATCGGATGCGGTCGCCCGGCACCTCGAACACGCCGTTTTCCGACACCACCACGAGCTTGCGGGCGCGACCCGAGGTGTCGCGGCCTTCCAGCCGCAACGAACGCACCTTGCCTGGATCGACGCGGCGCCCGAGGGCTTCGGTCAGATCCCGACGCACGGAATCGTGCAGGAGCTGGACGGGCCAGCGTTCGGTCCATGCCGCGACGGGGACTGCGCCGCCCCAGGCGCGGCCGTCGGGAGCGGTGTCGACCACGCCCCGCAGATACGGTTGCGCCGATTTGTGCGGCCAGACCTCTGCGATGTCGGCGGTGTGGCCGCCCGAGGTCGAATGGTAGTAGGCGTCGACCGGCTTGCCGCGACTGTCGACCAGGATCTGTCCACGCGTGGAGCGCACCGCCCGGGAGCACAAGGTGTCTTCGCCCTTCAGGCCGTCGTAGACCTGGTCGCGCACGTCGTCGCGCAGGTCCCAGGGCTTGCCGGGATACTGCCCCAGCGAGCGCAGCGTGTAGGTGCGCGCCACCACCGCCTGGGCCCTGGCGGCTTCGGCGAATCGCGGATCCAGCCTGCGCCCGATCTCGCCGGGAACCACGCCCAGCAGGTAGTCTTCCAGGGGCACGTGGTTCACCACGGCGACCCCCGAGGCGAGCTTCTCGAACCGGATGCTTCCGCGGTAGCACTTCGCGCCGATGCAGAACGTCCCTTGGTCGGACGACAACGCCACCGACGAACCCGCGGGCAGGTTCGCGCCGCCGCAGGAAACGACCATTCGGTCGCCTTCGGACCGCACGGACGCCTTGCCTGTCAGGATCCGTCCATCCATCGCGTTCCAGGCTCCGCGCAATTCGATCTCCAGGGCCTGGACGCCCTCCTGCAGGACGACGCGGACCGGTCTCGCGGTCGGCACCGCCGCGACGACCGCCGTGGCGTCGACCGCGACCGGCATCGGCGCATCGCCATCGAGCAGACGACGGGCTTCGGATCCGGGATCGAAGCTCCAGACCGCGGAGGCGGCCCAAAGTACGGCGATCCCGGCCCTGGTCATGCGCCTTGTTGACGCGCCAGCTTGCGCAGCTTTCCTTCGGCGAGGCTGCGGGCCGCGGGGCTCAACCGATCGACGAACAGCACGCCCTCGAGATGGTCCATCTCGTGCTGCAGGCAGCGCGCTTCGAGGCCCGCGAGATTCTCGCGACGATGCGCGACTCCGAATTCGTCCAGCCACGAGACGTTCACCGATTCGGCGCGGACCACCTTGCCCCGCACCCCGGGCACCGAGAGGCAGCCTTCGCTGTCGT
>JACCEE010360588.1_pt1 | contig 11148 bp, 11 predicted proteins | sample 7449931 | NCBI WGS metagenome assembly JACCEE01 (sample SAMN15323457, study PRJNA562643) | freshwater metagenome | isolation source: river surface water | place: USA:Blue River Watershed | collected 2017-08-19 | reverse complement strand
GAACGCTAATGCTAAGGAAGATAGAGTAATGAGTTTTGAAACTACTAAAATTCGAGGTGGGGCGGATATTAAGTTTAACTCAGGTGTGGACTGGGATACGTTACGTATTGATCCTAAAGAAATGCCTACACCCACTAAAAAGGTAGCTACTAAGGAGTCGAAGAAAGCCGACCCTGCTGATGAGGCTCCAGACCTACCATGGTAATGACAGTAGAAGATTTGGTTAGGGATAAGCATCTAACGTATAAAGTTCAAGGGAACGATGTACTGATTAGCTGCTTAAACCCAGACCACCAAGACAATAACCCGTCACTAAGAATTGATAAACTAACGGGAGTAGGGCACTGCTTTGCTTGCGGATTTAAAGTTAATCTATATAAGTACTATGGGCTGGTTGCAGACCTACAAGCATCCTATGCGCTTAAACTAAAGGAAAAGATTGCAGCCGTTATGTCACAGTCTGTCGGCCTAGAAATCCCTAGTGGTGCACAACCCTTTATTAGGGACTTTAAGGGTATTCCTAGTAGGATTATGCGTGAATTTGAGGCTTTTACGCATAAAGATTTTGAAGACCGTATTGTAGTGCCTCTACGTGACCCCCTAGGTAAGATTACTTGCTTCATTGGCCGTCACGTATTACCGGGAGGGGAGCCGCGGTACAAAAACTACCCTAAAGGTGTACAAGTACCTCTATTCCCTAGTAAAGTTAGACCAGTTAAAGGTACTATCTTCTTAGTAGAAGGTATGTATGACATGCTAAAACTATACTCCTGTGGCGTTACTAATGTTGTAGCTGCTATGGGTACACAAACATTTAAATCCTCGTACAAGGAAAAAGCTCTAGATTTGAAGCTACAAGGCGTGCATAGAGTACTAGTTCTATTTGATGGTGATAAGCCCGGTAGAGACGCAGCTAAAGTAGTAGTGGAACTTCTCCAGTCGGCAGGCTTGATCGCGGATGCGATCGACTTGCCCGACGGAGTTGATCCGAACGATCTAGACCCTGAGGATATTCAGAGACTAAGGACTTATTTATGAAAATTGCAGTAATTGATAAGTGTCCGTCTAACGCTAAGTACGAAAAATATTTCGAGTTTGAATATGACCTGTTTCACTTGTCTAGTATCAAACTGCCGAAAGTCCTAAAAAAGGACGTAGACATTAACGTTAATATTGACGAATACGATTATGTTATTCTAGTAGGTGCGGAAGCAGTTAAACACTATACTAAAGCTAGTGCTAGTGAACATGCAGGTACTCTAGTAGATGATAAGTTTATTCCGCTAGTTAATCCGGCAGTAGTAATCTTTAAGCCAGAAGCTAAACCAGCATTCGAGCGAGCCCTAGAGCAGCTTCACCGCATTCTACAAGGCGAGCTTCTAGTAGATACTAGTGGAGACTTTAAGGGTATCGAAGATCCGGATGAGGCCTATGCTTGGGTGCTAGAGCTAGAGAAGGACGCTGCTGAAAGCGGAATCATTGCAATCGACACGGAAACTTCTTCTCTATACCCTCGAGACGGTATTGTACTAGGGATTTCCCTGTGCGCTAAACTGCGTAAAGCTGCGTATATTAGCAGTGATGCAGTTGACGAGCGTGTATACAACGTACTTCAGAAACTGTTCCTAAAGTATAAGCCTTTATTCCACAATAGCAAGTTCGACTTGAAAATGCTGGAATATCACTTCGGGTTTCAGTTTAGGGAGGACTATGAGGATACAATCCTTTTACACTATTTGTTGGATGAAACTCAAGGTACTCACGGCCTAAAAACCCTAGCGATTAAGTACACGAAGTTTGGAGACTATGACTCGGCTCTAGAAGAGTTTAAGAAGTCCTACTGCAAAACGCATAAGATTAAAGAAGAGCAGTTCTCTTACGATCTTATTCCATTTGATATTATCTCTCAGTATGCTGCGATTGATACGGCTGTTACACTGGAACTCTACTACCTGTTCCGCCCGTTAATTGATAAGAATCCTAAGCTGAAGTGGGTTTACGAAAATCTAATGATTCCAGGCTCTACTGCCCTTAAAGAGCTAGAAGAAAATGGTATTCCACTGGATAAGGATAGACTAGACTTCGCTAACGAAACTATTTCGGCGTCTATTGATGAGGCTGTAAATAGTCTATACTCTTTCCCTGAAATTATCCAGATGGAAGCAGAGCGCGGAGCTAAGTTTAACCCTAACTCTGTAATGCAGCTTAGAGAGCTACTATTCGATCGACTAGGGCTTGATCCGCTACATAAGCTAACTAGTACAGGTGTTCAAAGTACCGATGCGGAAGTCTTAGAATCCCTTGAAGGACAGCACCCGATTGTAGGGAACCTACTGAAGGTGCGCAAGCTGAATAAGATTAAAAACACGTACATTGACAAACTTATTACAGAAATTGATAAGGATGGCTGTATACGAACAGGCTTTAATCTAATCTCTACAACCTCTGGACGCCTCTCTAGTAGTGGCAAATTTAACTGCCAGCAGTTACCTCGGGATGAGTCTCGCGTTAAGGGCGCAATTAAAGCCCCGGAAGGTTACAAGATTGTGTCTCAGGATTTGTCCACGGCAGAAGTTTATTACGCTTCTGTCCTCAGTAAAGACCCTAAGTTGCAGCAAGTCTTCCAATCGGGGGGTGACTTACACTCAACTATTGCCAAGATGGTTTTTAATCTTCCTTGTGCAGTAGAGGATGTGAAGTCGCTTTATCCGGGAGATAGACAAGCGGCGAAAGCAATCACATTTGGAATCCTGTACGGTTCAGGGCCGCAGAAAGTGGCAGAAACCGTAACCAAATCAGGTACTCCAATGAGTGTATCTGAAGCTAAAGAAGTTATCGCACAGTACTTCCAGACATTTAAGCGTCTGCGCAAGTGGCTCGACGAGTGCAAGGCACAGATCGAGAAAGATGGCTTCTGTTATACATCTTTCGGTAGAAAACGCAGACTTAAGAACGTTTTCTCCCAAGATAAAGGTATTGCATCCCATGAGGTTCGTAGCGGGATCAATGCCCTCGTGCAGTCTTTAGCTTCGGACATTAACCTAATGGCTACCATTGACGTGCTAAAGGGGGTTAAAAGGCTAAAGCTGGATGCTAAAGTCTTTATGCTAGTGCACGACTCCATCGTAGCGCTAGTACGGGATGACCATGTAGAAGCTTATTGTACCTTGTTAGCTGAGTGCACTCAGAAAGACAGAGGATTCTCAGTTCCCGGGTTCCCTATTGGTATTGACCAAGATGTAGGTCAGGATTACTCCTTCGGTAGCTTTGACAAGAAGTACGGAGAACAGTATGCCCAGTATATGGAAAGCAGAGTTTCCGCTTTACCAGCTTAACGAAACTTCTCTCTTAACTAGAGAGGGCGGCTTGCTATTCTACGAGGATGCTGATGAACAACGTTGGGTAATTGACAACAAAGACGTATCAGGAAAAACTCTAGGGGCTAGAAGGGTAACTCTAGCCCTTAGAGGCTACAAGCTGTATAAGCTAAAGTATGTGATTACAAGTTACCAAGAGCTTCTAGTTAGCGGAACGTCTCACTTTATTGATAGTAAGGGCGACGTATACAACTACACTAAAACTAAAACAGTGCCACTTATTACCCACAAGATTAAGAGTGTCGTCCCTTACACAGAGGGACACATAATTACTTTGGAGGGAATTCATTGCAAGTTTATTTCTCAAGCTGCGCCGAACCCACACTTTGAATTTGCTCAAGTGTTACATGTGGACAGGGGATTTATCTTGTACGGATTTTGTGGTGAGAAGCTAAAAGATACTAGAAGGAAAATATGAGTAAAGCAGTAGTATCAAACCGAATTATTTTGGATGTTAATAAAGAACTAAAGGAGCATCTAGTACGAACTCTAACATACAAAATACCTCGTAGGTTTGTAGCAGCAGGTGGGCCCCATCCGGGGCCAGAGGTGATACGTACTTTCGGTCGTTTATCAGAGACAATCTATTCTGTACCAGTAGGGCGTTTCGATCTTATTCCACCTGACCACGAGATCATTGATAAACGCATAGTAATTCCGGTACAGTTTCCCGAGTTTAAGTTTAAGCTTAGACCTTCACAACAACTTGTTCACGATGGTATTACAGACAATGCAATCGTAAACGCACCAGTATCTTGGGGTAAGACTTTCACAGCTATCTCTGTCGCAGCAAAACTAGGTCAAAAGACTTTAATTGTATGCCACAATACAATGCTACGCGACCAATGGGTTAAAGATATTGGCGAGACTCTAGGCATTGAAGCTGGGGTAATTGGGGGCGGTAAAGTTAACTACAATAGTGATATTGTAGTAGCAAACGTACAGACCCTAGTGAAGCATGTAGACTCTATGGCTACGCAGTTCGGTACTCTAGTTCTAGATGAAATGCACCACGTTTCTGCTAGTACATTTTCAACTATTGTTGATAAGTCAAAGGCTAGGTACAAGATCGGCCTCTCTGGCACTCTAGAACGTAAAGATGGTAAGCATGTAATCTTTAACGACTACTTCGGTTTTGATACTTATCGGCCAGAAGCTGAAAACTATATGGTTCCTTCAGTTATTATGGTAGACTCGCGTATTCATTTCCCTGAACATGGCTGCTGGGCGGATAAGGTTACTGAACTAGAGAACCGTACTCCAGGCTATAAAGCTCTAGTAGCAGAACTAGCAGATTCCGCAGTTAAACAGGGGCATAAAGTTCTTGTAGTAGGGTCTAGAGTGGAATTTCTAGAGAGTTTACCTGACGTTATTCAAGCACGCGCTTTGAGCCTTACAGGTAGTGTAAATTCAATGGAAGCTAGGCAAGAGATTCTTTCTAGTGTAGCTAGAGGTAAAACTGATGTTATCTGCGGTACTTGCTCTATTTTCTCAGAGGGTATCTCTCAAAATGACCTTAGCTGTATCATTCTAGCAACTCCAATTAACAATGATCCTATGCTTACGCAGCTGATTGGCCGGATTGTGCGTCTGAAAGAGGGCAAACAACAGCCGCTTATCATTGATATAGGGCTGCGCGGCGGACAGACCAAGTCACAAACGGCCAGCCGCTACGCCCATTACTTGAGGAAGGGTTACACAATACAGAAATTACAGTGTTGACTTTATTTTCTCAGAGTGTTATAATATTTATATACAGTGAGTGCTAAACTAATCTTCTTTAATTGGGACAAACTTTACAAGCACTGTAACTATGATCCTTACAAGCTAGTAGCCTCTTTTCGAAAAGGTGAACACTTAAAGTATCCCGGCTACAGCTTCATTCTGAATCCTAAGCCACTCTTTAGTCTATCATCGTTGTACGATCCCGAGATAGCTCAGTATATCTACGTAGCTTCTCAACGCAACTACTTTGATGCAAAACATCGACATAACACTAGACTACTAACACTATTTCTACGAGACGTAGAGATAGACATTTCAAAAAACAGACTACTTAAAACAGTAGGCAACGAAATTTTATTTAAATTCGAGGAAAACTATTATGGCAATTAACTTTGGTGATGTAAACGGTAAGGCTAAGAAGGGTGCAGCAGCATACGCTTTCAAAGACGGTGAAAATATTATCCGTATCTTTGGTCAAGTTGTACCGCGTTATCAGTATTGGGTAAAGGGTACTAACGGTAAGGAGCTGCCTTTCGAGTGCTTGTCTTTTGACCGTAACAAAGAAAAGTTCACTAATGTTGAGAAGGATTGGGTTCGTGACTACTTCCCTGAACTGAAGTGCTCTTGGGCGTATGTCGTTCAAGGTTACGATGTGGTTGAAAAGAAGCCTGTTGTTATCAATCTGAAAAAGAAATTGTTTGAACAAATCCTTTCCGCCGCACAAGACGGTTTGGGCGATCCGACTGATCCGGATACTGGCTGGGACGTTGTATTTAAGAAGCAGAAGACCGGCCCGCTTGCATTCAACGTTGAGTACACACTTAGCGTTTTGAAATGTAAGAACCGTGCTCTATCCGCTGAAGAGCGTGAAATGATCGCTAACGCTCCGTCTATTGATGAATTGGTTCCGCGCATTACTCCTGCAGAACAAAAGACTGCATTGGAAAAGATGTTGAATCAATCTAATGAGGAAACTCCTGCCGAAATGGAAGGGAACGAGGCCGTAGACGATATCCCGTATTGATGCAAAAGAAAGCCGGAGCAATCCGGCTTTTTTGTCAGGAGGTTTTATGTACACCAATTTAGAAGAATTACGCTACGCACTATCCTACTACAAAGGTATTCTGCCAGAGCTAATTAGTGAGGATGAACTCGAAAACTTCCTACAAGGTATGTATGAGTTCAAGCAGAAGATACTAACAACATATGCAAAAGATACTGTACACCGCTGATTGGCATATAAAGCTAGGTCAGAAGAATGTGCCTACTGAGTGGCAGCGCAATAGGTTTAGAGAGCTATTTAGTCTTATAGAAGCTACTTATTTTCAGAAAGACTGCGAGCTGCTGATTGTAGGGGGTGATATCTTTGATAGGGCACCTACAATTGAAGAACTAGAGCTATACTTTGAGTTTCTGAGTGTAGTAGCATCTAGCAAGATGAAGACTATTATTTATCCCGGTAATCACGAGGCTGTAAAGAAAAATACCAGCTTCCTGTCCAACCTAAAGAGTATAACCAGTAGTGCTACCGGAGGCTGTGCTAGGATTATTGATGACTTTGAGACAGTATATGGTATAGACTTTATTCCATACAATAGGCTTAGATCAGAGTACCCAGCTAGCTTAAGCAGCCGAGTTTTATGTACTCATGTACGCGGAGCTATTCCACCCCATGTACAGCCAGAAGTACCATTAGAGCAGTTTTCTAGATGGGAAGTAGTATTGGCTGGAGACTTACATAGCTATGAAAACTGCCAGGCTAATATTCTATATCCGGGTTCTCCAATGCCTACCAGTTTCCATCGTAATCCAGTTACCTCAGGCGTAATTATATTTGATCTAGAGTCTTTAAAGCACGAAGTTGTAGTGCTAAAGCTACCGCAACTTATTCGTAAAACGGTTACTAAAAAATCTGATATGGTACGCACGGACTACGACCACACAATATATGAGCTAGAAGGGGACATGGCGGATATGGCTGCTAAAGTAGACTCTGATCTTTTGGATAAAAAGATCGTACGCAAAGAGTCAAAATCCTCCCTACAGTTACATGCAGAGATGAGTATTAAAGACGAGCTAGGAGTTTATCTAACCGAAGTAATGAAGCTAGATAAAACTAAAGTAGCCGAGATTCAAAAAGTATACGATGATAACATTAAAGAAACTACAATGGAGTAACCTATTTTCGTACGGAGCAGACAATTGCATCGACTTTTCAGCCGAGCCTATTACACAATTAGTAGGCCTTAATGGGCATGGCAAAAGTTCTATACCGCTAATACTAGAAGAAGTTCTATACAATAAAAATAGTAAGGGTATCAAGAAGGGTGACGTAGTTAACCGCAATCTAGATACTAATAAGTACAATATTTACCTTGAATTTTCTGTTTTTGAAGATGAGTATACAATTACCTTAAACCGTACTGGAGCTACACAGAAGGTTAAGCTTACAAAGAACGGTAATGATATATCTAGTCACACTGCTACTAGTACTTTTTCTACTATTGAGTCTCTAATCGGAATGGACTTTAAGACATTCTCACAGATTGAGTATCAGAATAGTCATTCTAGTCTACAGTTTCTCACTGCTACCGATACTGCAAGGAAGAACTTTTTAATTGAGTTGCTTTCTTTAGACAAATATGTTAAAATATTTGAAGCAGTAAAGAAACTACATAAAGATGCGCTAGATAAACTTATTGACGTTAAAGCTAGGGTAGAATCTGTTGAATCTTGGATTGCAAAGAATAGCAAACTTAGTACTAGTGTACCTCTAGGTATCTTTGAGGTGCCGGAACTAGATGAGACAATCCAGCCACGTATCACCGAGATTAGTAATACTATACGCTCTATTGATAGTATTAATCAGCGAATTACTAAGAATAATGAGTACAAGCGTATTCTAGCTAGCTTAGATAAGACGAAATTGTCCTGCAAGGACACGCCCGTCGATGCTGACGTACCTCAACAAGAGTACAATAGGCTTACTATTGAAAAGAAGCATGCATCCGCCAAGCTTAGTAAGTACTCTGGTGTGCATGAAGGAGAATGCCCTACATGCTTACAGCAGATTGATATGTCTGTAATTACTAAGTTAAAAAACGAAGCTAATTCAGAGCTATCAGAAGTTACGGCTCAGCTTAATAAGCTTAGTCAGCAGCTAGCAGAAGCTAAAGAGGTTAACCGCAGGGTAGCCGAACATAGGCAGCTAGTTGAGCAATTTGAGAAGTACTCAAATCTAGTAGACGAGAGTCTCCCGACTATGCTAGAAGATAAGGTGGCGCTGTCTAAGCAACTTACCGATCTTACGGGCCAGCTAAATCAGATGCGTTCTGATATTGACGCTGTTAAAGCTTCCAACCAGAAAGCTTTGATTCATAATGCTAAGCTAGAAACTATCTCAGAACAGTTAGATACCTTTATTAAAGATAAAGAAGCACTAACCGTTACTATGGGGGAGGTAGAGAAGTCTTTAGGTCTACTAGAGGTCTTGAAGAAGGCTTTTAGTACCAATGGGTTGCTAGCTTATAAGATCGAAAACTCTGTTAAAGACTTAGAGCAGCTTACCAATGACTATTTAGCAGAGCTATCCGACGGTAGGTTCCAACTAGAGTTCTCTCTTCAAAATGACAAATTAAACATTGTTATTATTGATAATGGGGCATCAATTGATATTGCTGCTTTAAGTGCGGGAGAGCTGGCTAGAGTTACAACGTCTACACTTCTAGCTATACGTAAGCTGATGAGTAGTTTATCAAAGTGCAGAATCAATTTACTTTTTCTAGATGAGGTAATTGATGTGCTTGATGCGCATGGTAAAGAGCGTTTGATCGAAGTGCTACTAAAAGAAGACTACTTAAATACGTTCATTATCTCACACGGATACAGCCACCCACTTATTAACAAAATCTCTGTAGTTAAGGAGAACGGAATTAGCAGGCTAGATTATGGCAGTTGACCCACGTGCTAAAGGTGCTAGAGGCGAGACAATAGTACGCGACCTACTTCGTAAGCTAACTGGCTTACAATGGGAGCGTACCCCTGCCTCCGGAGCTTTAGACCCGAGATTAGGATTAAAAGGTGACCTATTCATCCCAGGCTGTACCAACCTTTTCTGCGTCGAGGTAAAAAACTATGAAGATGACCACTTAACTTCTAAGTACTTAACCGATAAAACTCCTCAAATTACCACTTGGTGGGCTCAGACAGTTAGAGAGTCTGGAGAAGTAAACCGTAAACCTCTACTAATATTTAAATTCAATCGTTCTAAACTATTTGTAGCATTTTTAAGCGATACAGCCCCTAACGGAGTTTACGTATACCTAAGCAGAGATAAACTATACGTTATGCTTTTAGAAGATTGGATTAAGGAAAACAAACCGCAATGGGTATAAACTTTAACGAGTACACATCAAGCAACGAAACCTCATTACTTCTGGTCGATGCACTTAACCTCGCATTTAGGTATAGAGACGATACAGAAGGCTTCCATGATAAATATATAAAGACAGTACTCTCATTAGCGCAGTCATATCGCTGTGGTCGTATTGTAATCGCAGCAGACCAAGGTTCTTCATCCTTCCGTAAGTCAATCTACCCTGAGTATAAGCAGAATCGTAAGGATAAGTATGAGACTCAGACTGAGGAGGAAAAAGAGAAATTCAAGAGATTCTTTATCAATTGGGAAGAGTGCCTCGATATTCTAGCTCAAGAATTTACAGTGCTTAGATTCCCAGGTGTAGAGGCCGACGATATTGCCGGGTACGTAGTAAAAAACCGACGTACTTATGGTTTAGATCAAATCTGGCTGGCTTCATCAGATAAGGATTGGGATTTGCTAATTACTGAGGGGGTCTCTCGCTTCAGCTATGTGACTAGAAAAGAGACTACGCTGGAAACTTGGGACGACATGTATGACTGGTCACGTGAGCAATACGTTGATATTAAGTGTCTAATGGGCGACTCCGGGGATAATATCAAAGGCGTCGAAGGGATCGGCCCTAAAAGGGCCCTGTCTATAGTAAACGAGCACGGCTCTATTATGGATATTCTGGATAATATGCCTATCCCGGGTAAGCAAAAATTCATTCAATCGCTAAATAACTCTGAAGAGCGTTTAGCGCTTAATTTACAGCTAGTAGATATTCTAACATTTTGCGAAGACGCAATCGGTAAAGAGAATCTAGCAAAGATTGACGAGGTATTTCTATGAAAACATGCCACCACAGCTACAACCATGTAGTAGACGTTGATATCTTCCTAGAAGAGGGTGCTATTATGCCGGAGTACGCGCATAAAGGCGATTCAGGTATGGACTTAGCTGCCTCTGAGGATGCGTGTGTACGCCCGGGCGAGACTAAACTAGTACCTACGGGGGTATACGTGGCACTGCCTCAAGGCTATGAGTTCCAAGTACGTCCTCGTTCAGGTACTAGTTTTAAAACGAAGCTAAGGGTTGCAAATACACCGGGAACGATCGACAGTAACTACAGAGGTGAGTTAAAGGTAATTGTTGATAATCTAGGCGAAGAGGAAATTAAGTTTAATAAGGGCGATCGCATTGCACAGATCGTTCTGCAAAAAGTACCAGTAGTAGCATGGCATGCAGTAAAAAGTCAAGATAAGTTAGGCTCCACAGTACGTGGAGAAGGTGGTTTTGGGAGTACAGGACAATAATGAAATTTAAAATGGGAAGTTACGAGCAGTTTATTCATAAGTCTCGTTATGCTAGATATATTGATGAAAAACAACGTCGGGAATCGTGGCCTGAAACAATTAACCGCTACCTAGACTTTATGCAGCTTCAGCTGCAGGAAAAACAAAACTACGAAATGCCTGTAGAGCTTCGTAGTAAACTTTTTAATGCAATTGAGTCGGCGGACGTAATGCCCTCTATGCGTGCTATGATGACTGCTGGGGAAGCGTTACATAGAGACAACACAGCGGGCTATAATTGCGCGTACCTCGTTATTGATGACCCTAAGTCCTTTGACGAGGCTATGTTCATTCTGCTATGCGGTACTGGTGTAGGCTATTCTGTCGAGAG
>JACCEE010192747.1_pt1 | contig 11150 bp, 7 predicted proteins | sample 7449931 | NCBI WGS metagenome assembly JACCEE01 (sample SAMN15323457, study PRJNA562643) | freshwater metagenome | isolation source: river surface water | place: USA:Blue River Watershed | collected 2017-08-19 | reverse complement strand
GGACCTGGATGGCAAGTTCGACAAGACCGGCATTCCGGCCTCCATCGTCAGCAAGTTCCTGACCGAGCACGGCGTGGTGGTGGAGAAGACCGGCCTCTACAGCTTCTTCATCATGTTCACCATCGGCATCACCAAGGGCCGCTGGAACACACTGCTCACCGCACTGCAGCAGTTCAAGGACGACTACGCCAAGAACCAGCCGATGTGGCGCATCATGCCGGAGTTCTGCGCCAAGCACCCGCGCTACGAGCGCATGGGCCTGCGCGACCTTTGCCAGCATGTGCACGAGATGTACGCCCGCTACGACATCGCGCGTCTGACCACCGAGATGTACCTGTCGGACCTGACGCCGGCCATGACTCCGGCGGACGCCTATGCCCACATCGCCAAACGCCAGACCGAGCGCGTCGAGATTGACCAGCTCGAAGGCCGCATCACGGTGGGTCTGGTCACGCCGTACCCGCCTGGCATTCCGCTTCTGATCCCGGGCGAGGTCTTCAACAAGAAGATCGTGGACTACCTCAAGTTCGCGCGCCAGTTCAATCTGGAATGCCCGGGCTTTGAGACCGACATCCACGGCCTGGTGGAGATCAAGGACGACGATGGCAAGAAGCGGTACTACGCGGATTGCGTCAAAGCCTGACGGTCGTCACCCGTTTCACAAGACAAGAAAAAAGCGGCATGAGCCGCTTTTTTCGTGGGGGCACTGGGGATCAGGCGTCACCAGCGGGTTCGGCAATGCCGCCCACCACCTGGCTGAAACCGCCATCCACATAAGTGATCTCGGCCGTCACGCCGGCGGCCAGATCGGACAGCAGGAAAGCGGCGACATTGCCCACATCGTCGATCGTCACGTTGCGGCGGATGGGGGAGTTTTCGGCGACCACCGACAGGATCTTGCCAAAGCCTTTGATGCCGCTGGCGGCCAGGGTCTTGATGGGCCCGGCAGAAATGCCATTGGCACGCAGGCCGCGGCCCTGCGAGCCCAGCGACTCGGCCAGGTAGCGCACAGAAGCTTCCAGGCTGGCTTTGGCCAGGCCCATGGTGTTGTAGTTGGGCACCGTGCGGATGGCGCCCAGATACGACAGGGTCAGCACCGCGCTGTTGTCGTTCAGGTAGGGAAGGGCGGCCTTGGCCATGGCCGGGAAGCTGTAGGCGCTGATGTCGTGCGCCACCTTGAAGGCTTCGCGCGAGAGGCCGTCCAGGAAGTCACCGGCAATGGCTTCGCGCGGGGCAAAGCCGATGGCATGCACAAAGCCGTCGATCTTCGGCCAGGTTTTGGAGAGGTCAGTGAACAGTTTCTCGATTTGCTCGTCGCTGCCCACATCGCAGTCAAACACCAGTTTGGAGTCGAAGTCGGCGGCAAATTCGGTGATGCGGTCCTTGAAACGTTCGCCCACATAGCTGAAAGCCAGTTCGGCGCCCTGCGCGTGGCAAGCTTTGGCAATGCCGTACGCAATCGAGCGGTTGGACAGCACGCCGGTGATCAGTAATTTTTTGCCAGCGAGGAAACCTGTTTTTGTCGTCATGGAAGTCTTCTTTCAGGGGAAAAACGCTGGGAATTGTCGCATGCGGCGATGCCACATCAGGCACTGCCCCAGCGGCGCCAGCGTGCAAAGGCTATCGCCGCCAAGGGCAAGAGCAAACCGATGAGTAATGCGCTCAGCAGCAAACCGCTCAGGTCGGCATAGTTGGCAGGCACGGTCACGGCGCCTGTGGCGTCGCGCACCTGACGCGTGAGCGTAAAGGTCTGGTTGAGGTACTTGGTGCCCAGCTGCGCCGCCGACAGCGCCAGGTTAGTGAAGCTGGCCATGACCGCGAAATAGGTGGCCTTGAGGTGGGGTGGAGCGGAATTGGCGATCCACGCCAGCATGGGGATCATGCTGATCTGGCCCAGGGGAGATTCGAGCGCAGTGTCCACCACGGCGATGAACCGGGCATCGACCACGCCGCCGGTGTGCGCCGCGGTCCATTCGTGCAGGCCCAGACTCATGCCTAGCGTGGGTAGGCTCAGCAGGGTGCCCAGCACTGTGAGTGTGCCCACCACGTAAAAGATGGAGCGCTCGGCCATGAAGCGCCGGAACACGAACATGCCCGCCAGCGCCAGGGTGCTGCCAATGAGCGAGAGCACTGAGAAAAACGGTTGGTCAAAGCCTAACTGGTCGATCATCCACCACGACACGCCGGGCCCGCTGCTGGGCGCCGCACGGAACATGAAAATCACCAGGGCCGTGCCCAGCAGGGTGTGGCGTGCAGACGGCTCCAGCTCACCCACCAGGCGCGCCATCAAGCTGCCAATGATGGTCATTGAACTGATGAATATCAGCTCCTGGCTGTAGCGCCAGCCCGATAGGCCCAGGCCGATCGTCAGGCCCACAAAGACCAGGCTGCCACCCAGCAGCACCGTATTGGGGACGGTTTCAACGTCATCGCCGTGCAACAAGGCCCAGGCCTGCGTGCGCGTCAGGCCTCGGGCCATGTGCTGGCGCACCTGCTTGCCGCTTTGCCAGCGCGCCACCGCAAGACCTGCCATCGACATCAGCGGAATGATCAGGGCCATGAGGTACAGGTTGCGGTAGGTCAGGGTTTTTTGTACCTCGCTGAGTTTTTGCACATTGGCAAACATGCCCAGGTTGATCAAGGCCACCAAAATGGTGCCGCCCACAATTGCCACGCGACCCAGGGTCTGCATGGTGGTGTGCATCTGCTTGAGCACGGCAGCGTCCACTGGCGTGCCGTCAGCATGAAAACGGGGCACGGCCTCGACCGTCATGGCGTCGGCCGTCGCGTCCTGCAACACATAGCCGACCGGGCTGAGCAGGGCGGCCAGCACATACCAGGCGTTGACGCTCCAAACCGATGCCATGGCCTCGCGGTGGCTGACCAGGCCCGCCATGATCAGCAAGCTGGCCGCAATCAGGCTGGCACCCAGCACGATGAAACCGGCTTTGTAGCGCCAGAAAATGTCCACCAGATGACCAATTGGCATCTTCAGTGCCCAGGGCAGGCCGGCCCAAAAGGCCAGTGCCGCCAAAAACTCGGCCGACAGGCCCAGGTGCTCTTTGACAAAAAAAGTGCCCACAATGCCGGTCAGCCCTTGCACGCCCGCGGCCATGTAGACCATGAGTGGGGGCAGGTAGGACCAGCGCATGTCGCGCCGCAGCGCCAGGACATGGGTGTGCAGCCAACGCGATGCAGTGTTCAAGTGTTGCCCTTCTGAAATGTCGAAGATGGAGGCCAATGCGGGCCCATTTTGCCGTGCGTGCTGTCCATGTCGTGCCGCAAATGGGCGTTTTGTCTGCAAAAACGCAGCACGAGTCCGTCCATTTCTCTTGAAAATCATTCACTTAGGGCGTTTTTTGGGCTAGAATCACGGCTTCACGACCAAACGGGCGGGTTCTCACCGCCCGTTTTTTTTGGTCGTTTCATTCCCAACCCCTGGAAAACCCGCACCTGTGAGCCTGCAGAACATCGCCCTTGAGACCGTGACCGGACTGGGTTATGACCTGGTGGAAATCGAACGATCCGCCGGGGGCTTGCTGCGCATCACCATCGACCTGCCCTGGACGCCCGAAGCGGCTGCCGAGCAGTTTGTGACGGTCGAAGACTGCGAAAAAGTCACGCGCCAGTTGCAGTTTGCCCTGGAGGTGGATGGCGTTGAATACAGCCGCCTTGAAGTCTCGTCGCCGGGCATCGACCGCCCCTTGCGCCACGAGCAGGATTTTGTGCGCTTTGCCGGTGCGCTGATCGACATCACGCTCAAGGCCCCGATTGGCGAAGCCGCCAGTGGTCTGGTCAATGCCAACCGCAAGAAATTTCGCGGCACGCTCGAACGCGATGCCGTCGGCACCGGCTGGCAAATCGTCTGGAGCGATGAACCCGAGTCCAAGCCCGGTGCACGTGTGAGCAAAAAAAGAGCCCCTGCGCCTGTTCAGGTGCTGGGTTTCTCTCTGGACGAGCTGCGCGAAGCGCGGCTGGCCCCGGTGGTCGATTTCAAGGGCCGCAAGGCCAAAGAACAAATTTGAATGCAGGCCCCTCAGGGGCCGTTGGAACAGGAGAGTCGAGTCATGAACCGCGAATTGTTGATGTTGGTGGACGCCATCTCGCGCGAGAAGAACGTTGAGCGCGATGTGGTGATTGGTGCCGTCGAGGCCGCATTGGCCCAGGCCACCAAGAAACTGTACGAAGGCGAAGTGGACATCCGCGTGTCCATCGACCGTGATTCTGGCGAGTACGAAACTTTCCGCCGCTGGCTGGTGGTGCCCGACGACGCAGGCCTGCAAAACCCCGACGCCGAAGAAATGCTGATGGATGCGCAAGAGCGCGTGGCCGATGTCGAAGTCGGTGAATACATCGAAGAGCAGGTCGAATCTCTGCCGATCGGTCGCATCGGCGCCATGGCTGCCAAGCAGGTCATCCTGCAGAAAATCCGCGACGCCGAGCGCGAAATGCTGCTGAGCGAATTCATGTCGCGGGGCGAAAAGATCTTTGTTGGCACCGTCAAGCGCATGGACAAGGGCGACATCATCTGTGAATCGGGCCGCGTTGAAGGCCGCCTGCGTCGCAGCGAGATGATCCCCAAGGAGAACCTGCGCAACGGTGACCGCGTGCGCGCCATGATCATGGAAGTCGACCTGACGCTGCGTGGCGCCCCGATCATCCTGTCGCGTTCGGCCCCCGAGTTCATGGTCGAACTCTTCCGCCAGGAAGTGCCCGAGATCGAACAAGGCCTGCTGGAGATCAAATCGTGTGCCCGTGACGCTGGCTCGCGCGCCAAAATCGCCGTGCTCTCGCACGACAAGCGCGTGGATCCGATCGGCACCTGCGTAGGCGTGCGCGGTACCCGTGTGAATGCCGTGACCAACGAGCTCGCAGGTGAGCGCGTGGACATCGTGTTGTGGAGCGAAGACCCCGCCCAGTTCGTGATCGGTGCCCTGGCCACGGCCAACGTGCAGCCCATTGTGGTGGACGAAGAAAAGCATGCCATGGACGTGGTGGTGGACGAAGAAAACCTGTCCATCGCCATTGGCCGTGGTGGCCAGAACGTGCGTCTGGCGTCTGACCTGACCGGCTGGAAGATCAACATCATGGACGCGGCCGAGTCTGCCCAGAAGCAGGCCGAAGAGACCACCAGCATCCGCGCCTTGTTTATGGAAAAGCTCGATGTGGACGAGGAAATCGCCGACATCCTGATCGAAGAGGGCTTCAGCAGCCTGGAAGAAGTGGCCTATGTGCCGCTGCAGGAAATGCTGGAGATCGAAGCCTTTGACGAAGACACCGTCAACGAACTGCGTGCCCGCGCCAAAGACGCTTTGCTGACGATGGAAATCGCCCGCGAAGAGAGCGTGGAAGACGCCTCGCAAGACCTGCGTGACCTGCCTGGCCTCACCCCCGATCTGATCTCCAAGTTGGCCGACGCTGGCGTGCACACACGCGATGACCTGGCCGACCTGGCCACCGACGAACTCACCGACATCACCGGCCAGGGGGCTGAAGAAGCCACTGCACTGATCATGAAAGCCCGCGAACATTGGTTCACTGCGGGTCAGGCCTGATTGGATGGAGGCTTGAAGCGAATATGACAAGTAATACCGTCGCCGAGTTCGCCACCGAACTCAAAAAACCCGCCGACACCCTGCTTGAACAACTGCGTTCTGCCGGCGTGTCCAAATCGTCTGCCTCTGACACGCTGACCGAGTCCGACAAGCAAAAACTGCTGTCGTTCTTGCAAGCCAGCCACGGCACTGCAGGCGCCGACCGCAAAAAGATCACGTTGACCAAAAAGTCAACGACCGAAATCAAGCAGGCTGACGCCACCGGCAAGGCCCGCACGATCCAGGTTGAAGTGCGCAAAAAACGCACCCTGATCAAACGCGATGACGAACCCACCAGCAGTGCGCCGGAAGCTGCTGCCGAACCGGCCATTGACCACGCTGAACTGGCCCGTCGTGAAGAAGAAGCACGCCGGCAGGCCGAACTGATCCGCCGCCAGGAAGAAGAGCTGGCCGAAAAGCGCCGCCAGCGCGAAGAAGCCGAAGCCCGTCAAAAGGCCGAGGCGGAAGCCGCTGAACGCGCCGCCGAACAGGCAGCCCAAGCCGCTCAGGCCGCCGCTCAAGCTGTTGCTGAGCAAGCCCCCAGCCTGAGCCGCGAAGAGCGCGAAGCCCGTGCCCGTGCCGAAGCTGCGAGCCTGAACGCGGCGTCCGCCGCCGCCAAGGCACCTGCGCAGGCGGCTGCTCCGGCCGAACCCGCACCAGTCACGGCAGCCCAGCAAGCCGCCGACAAGGTCGAAGCCGAGAAACGCGTTCGCGAAGAAGCCGCAGCCAAAGCCGCCGCTGAATCGAAAGCCCGCGCCGACGAAGAAGCCAATCGCGCCAAAGAGTTGGAAGAGCGTCGTCGCAAGGCCCTCGCTGAAGCCGAAGCGATCCGCGCCATGATGAATGCCCCCAAAAAGGTGTTGGTGGCCAAGAAGGAAGAACCCAAGCCCGAAGCCAAGCCGGCCGTCAAAGGCACGCTGCACAAGCCCGCTGGAACACCCGGTGCCGGTGCACGCACAGGCGCAGCACCTGGAGCCCAGCCAGCAGGCGCTGGCAAAGAGGTCAAGTCGGCCAAGCTGTCTTCCAGCTGGGCAGGTGATCCTGCCAAGAAGAAAGCCATCCCCACCCGAGGCGACTCCAGTGGCGGTGTGGGCCGTGGCAGCTGGCGTTCTGGGCCCAAGGGCCGCAAAGGCCAGGACCGCAACGAGCAGGCCCAACCGGCAGCGCCTCAAGAAGCCCGCGTCATCGAGGTCCATGTGCCCGAAACCATCACGGTGTCGGAACTGGCCCACAAAATGTCGATCAAGGCCTCTGAAGTGATCAAGCAGCTCATGAAGCTGGGCCAGATGGTCACCATCAACCAGTCTCTGGACCAGGACACCGCCATGATCGTGGTGGAAGAGCTGGGCCACACCGCAGTGGTGGCTGCGCTGGACGATCCGGAAGCATTCACCGAAGAGGAAGCCAGCGCGACCCAGGCCGAAGCCCTGCCGCGTGCTCCGGTCGTGACCGTGATGGGCCACGTCGACCACGGCAAGACCTCGCTGCTGGACTACATTCGCCGCGCCAAAGTTGCTGCAGGCGAAGCCGGCGGCATCACGCAGCACATCGGTGCCTACCACGTGGAAACTCCGCGCGGCATGGTGTCTTTCCTGGACACCCCCGGTCACGAGGCCTTCACGGCCATGCGTGCGCGTGGCGCCCAGGCCACCGACATTGTCATTCTGGTGTGTGCAGCCGACGACGGCGTCATGCCCCAGACCAAGGAAGCCATCAAGCACGCGAAAGCCGCTGGTGTGCCGATCGTGGTCGCCATGACCAAGGCCGACAAGCCCGATGCCAACATCGAAAAGGTGAAAGCTGAGCTGATCGCCGAAGAAGTGGTGCCCGAAGAGTTTGGCGGCGAGTCACCCTTTGTGGCCGTGTCTTCCAAGACCGGCATGGGCATCGACGATTTGCTTGAACACGTTCTGCTGCAAGCCGAAGTGCTCGAACTCAAGGCCCCGGTGGACGCTGCGGCCAAGGGCTTGGTGATCGAAGCCAGCCTGGACAAGGGCCGCGGCTCTGTGGCCACCGTGCTGGTGCAGTCCGGTACGCTCAAGGTGGGCGATGTGGTGCTGGCCGGTCAGACCTATGGTCGGGTGCGTGCCATGCTGGACGAAAACGGCAAGGCGACCAAGGAAGCCGGCCCCTCGATTCCTGTCGAAATCCAGGGTCTGGCCGAAGTGCCGCAGGCCGGTGATGACTTCATGGTGATGGCCGACGAACGCCGCGCCCGTGAAATCGCCACCTACCGCGCTGGCAAGTACCGCAGCACCAAGCTGGCCAAGCAACAAGCCGCCAAGCTCGAAAACATGTTTGCCGACATGCAAGCCGGTGAAGTGCAGAGCCTGCCCATCGTGCTCAAGGCCGACGTGCAGGGTTCGCAGGAAGCGCTGGCCGCGTCCTTGCTCAAGCTCTCCACCGACGAAGTACGTGTGCAGATGGTCTACACCGGCGTGGGTGGCATCAGCGAATCCGACGTCAACCTGGCCATTGCCTCCAAGGGTCTGGTCATCGGCTTCAACGTCCGTGCCGACGCGGGTGCGCGCAAGCTGGCCGAGAACAACGACGTCCAGATCAAGTACTACAACATCATTTACGACGCTGTGGATGAGTTGAAAGCCGCCATGTCCGGCATGCTGGCCCCCGAACAGAAGGAAGAAGTCATCGGCAACGCCGAGATTCGCACCGTGTTCGTGGCCTCCAAGATCGGCACCGTGGCCGGCTGTATGGTCACCAACGGCATGGTCACGCGCTCTGCACGTTTCCGCCTGCTGCGCGACAACGTGGTCATCTACACGGGCGAGCTCGAATCGCTCAAGCGCCTCAAGGACGATGTGCGCGAAGTCAAGGAAGGCTTCGAGTGCGGTATCAAACTCAAGAACTACAACGATATCAAAGAGGGCGACCAGCTCGAATTCTTTGAGATCAAGGAAATCGCGAGAACGCTGTAATGCCACGCAAGGCTTCTTCCGTCCCCAACCGCGGTTACCGCGTCGCCGATCAGATCCAGCGCGATCTATCGGAGCTGATCGCGCGCGAGCTCAAGGACCCGCGTGTGGGCATGGTGACGATCAACGCCGTCGAGGTGACACCGGACTACGCCCACGCCAAGGTGTTCTTCAGCCTGCTCACTGGTAGCCCGGAAGAAGCCACGCAAGGCTTGAACGCCGCCGCAGGTTTCCTGCGCAATGGCCTCTTCAAACGCCTGCACATCCACACCGTGCCGACGCTGCACTTCATTTTTGACCGCACCACCGAGCGTGCGTCGGACATGAACGCACTGATCGCCAAGGCTGTCGCCACGCGCGCCAAAGAGGACTGAGCATGAGCACCGCCGGGCCGCCCCAAGGTGCGAAGGCCCCCTTGGGGGGCAGCGACGTACACGCAGTGACGGAGCGTGGGGGCGCACGTTCCTCGCCACGCACCAGGGTGCAGCGGCGCCCTGTGCATGGGGTGATCCTGCTGGACAAACCGCTCGGTCTTTCAAGCAACCAGGCCTTGCAAAAGGTCAAGTGGTTGCTGCGGGCCGAAAAAGCCGGTCACACCGGTACCCTGGACCCATTGGCCACCGGCGTGTTGCCCCTGTGTTTTGGCGCCGCCACCAAGTTCAGTCAGCAGCACCTGGATGCCGACAAGGTGTACGAGACCACCGTGCGCTTGGGCCGCAAGACCAGCACAGCCGATGCCGAAGGGGATGTGATCGAAGAACGCCCCGTGACCTGCACATTGGGGCAGGTGGTCGAGGTGCTCGACCGCTTCATGGGACCGATCCGCCAGGTGCCGCCCATGCACAGCGCCCTGAAGAAAGATGGCAAGGCCCTCTACGAATACGCCCGCGAGGGTGAGACGGTGGAGCGCGAAGCCCGTGACGTGGTGATCCACGACCTGGAGATGCTGGACGTTGAATTGCAGGGGGAGCAGCCCCATCTGCGATTGCGTGTGGCATGCAGCAAAGGCACCTACATCCGCACCTTGGGCGAAGACATTGGCGAAGCCTTGGGTTGCGGTGGGCATCTCACGGCGCTGCGCCGTGTGCAGACGGGCCCGTTTGACGCCAGCCAGTGCGTCACGCTCGAACAACTTGAAGCCATAGACGAGGCCGAGAGGCTGGCCGCCTTGCAGCCCGTCGACTGCCTGCTGCAGGGTTACACATCCGTCACACTCGACGCCGACAATGCCGGCAGATTTTTGAGCGGCTTGCGTCGCCGTGGCCAGTGGCCGGACATGCCGCATGTGCGCGTCTACGGTGACGGGCAGCACAGCCTGCTGGGTACCGCCCACACCGTGGCCGGCGAGCTGATCCCGAGCCGGCTGCTGAGCCCGATTGACATTCAACAGATTCTGGAAAGTTCGCCAGCCCCTGCGCTGGCCTGATATTGGAAGAGAGCCCATGAGCAAACAAATCCGCAACATCGCCATCATTGCCCACGTTGACCACGGCAAAACCACCATGGTGGACCAGCTGCTGCGCCAGTCTGGCACTTTCGCCGACCACGAAAAAGTCGTGGACACGGTGATGGACAACAACGCCATCGAACGCGAGCGTGGCATCACCATCCTGGCCAAAAACTGCGCCGTGAGCTGGGAAGGCACCCACATCAACATCGTCGACACCCCCGGCCACGCGGACTTCGGTGGTGAAGTCGAACGCGCCCTGTCCATGGTCGACGGCGTGGTGCTGCTGATCGATGCCCAGGAAGGCCCGATGCCGCAAACCCGCTTCGTGACCAAGAAAGCGCTGGCCCTGGGTCTGAAACCCATCGTCGTCGTCAACAAAGTCGACAAGCCTGGTGCCAACTGCGACAAGGTGGTCAATGCTGCTTTCGACCTGTTCGACAAACTGGGCGCCACAGACGAGCAGCTGGACTTTCCGGTGGTGTACGCCTCGGGCATCAACGGCTGGACTTCTCTGGAAGAAGGCCCGGCGGGTGAGCAGTGGGGTCCCGACATGTCGGCCCTGTTCAACACTGTGCTCAAGCACGTGCCGCCCAACAGTGGCAACCCCGACGCCCCCCTGCAGCTGCAGATCTCTGCGCTCGACTTCTCCACCTTCGTAGGTCGCATTGGCGTGGGCCGCATCAGCCAAGGCAAGATCAAGCCTGGCATGGACGTGCTGGTGATGGAGGGCCCGGACGGCCAGAGCAGCAAAGGCCGCATCAACCAGGTGCTGACTTTCCAGGGCCTGGACCGCATGCAGACCCCGGAAGCCGGCCCTGGCGACATCGTTCTGATCAACGGCATCGAGGACATCGGCATTGGCGTGACGGTGACCGACCCGGCCAATCCCGCGCCGCTGCCGATGCTCAAGGTGGACGAACCCACACTGACCATGAACTTCTGCGTGAACACCTCGCCCCTGGCCGGTCGTGAAGGCAAGTACGTGACCAGCCGCCAGATCTGGGACCGCCTCCAAAAGGAACTGCAGCACAACGTGGCCCTGCGCGTGAAGGAAACCGATGAGGACGGCATTTTTGAAGTGTCCGGCCGTGGCGAACTGCACCTGACCATCTTGCTGGAGAACATGCGCCGCGAAGGCTACGAACTGGCCGTGTCCAAGCCCCGCGTGCTGTT
>JACCEE011030944.1_pt1 | contig 11152 bp, 11 predicted proteins | sample 7449931 | NCBI WGS metagenome assembly JACCEE01 (sample SAMN15323457, study PRJNA562643) | freshwater metagenome | isolation source: river surface water | place: USA:Blue River Watershed | collected 2017-08-19 | reverse complement strand
GCTTGATTTTTTCCTGCTGCCACAATTTCTGCGCTTTAATCCTGTCGAGTTCGCGCAAAGCAATGATATGAGCTGGCTCTGCAGGTTTTTCAGGTTTAACAAACAGCGGTACATTCTTTTTCTTCCATTTGATGTAATAGAAAATGAAGAAAATGATTGCTGCCAAAAGGATAATACCCAAAATATACGGAGTTACTTCTTTTAGTGTAACGGGCGCACTATAAGGCATTTTAATGTCAACAGGTCCTTTGGTGGTGTCAATTTTCATTCCGTGAACCTGAAACATCAAAGCCCTTGTGGCTGCTGAATCTAACCGGGTTCCATCTTTCAACTTGAAGTAGAATGGAGGAATCTGATATCTTCCGCTGTCGAACGAAGTAATGAAAAGGCTTTGCGTAAGTTTTTCGCGTTGCTTGTCGTCCACTTTTAGCGTGTCGATCTTTGTCCGGTTTACTACCTCTATTTTTGTGTTGAATGTGTCGGGAATAATCGGAAATACAACATTCAGGTCTTTGGGTTTTTCAATTTCGAGCAGCAGTTTCAGCTGGTCTCCCACCAAAATATGCGTTGAATCGATACTGGCTTTTACCGTTACTTTTTGGGCTTTCAGCGTGTGAAACCCACCTGAAAGCAAAACGGCCAGTACGATATGAAAAAATCTTAGCTTCATTTTAAAATTGTTATTATCCACGTTTTTTAAACAGGGTTATCAACGATTTTACATAGTCGTGGTTGGTGCTGATGCTCACATAATCAACGCCACTCTTTTTAAAACTGTTGTCGAGTTGTTCCGACAGGTTGTGCCACCATTTGCGGTACATGTGACGGGCGTGGCGGTCGGAAGTGTCCACCCATGTATAATTTCCGCTTTCGGCATCTTTCAGTTTGACCATCCCGATATTGGGCAGCGATGCTTCTCGTTCGTCGTAAATTCGCAGGGCCACCACATCGTGCCGGTTATTGGCAATCGAAAGGGCATTTTCAAGCGAAGGATCATTCTGTATAAAGTCGGAAATCACAAAAGCAGTGCATCTTTTCTTAATGGCATTGGTCAAATACCGGATGGCTCCCGAAATATCGGTTCCTCTGGCTTCAGGCTCAAAATCAATTAATTCGGAAATAATACGCAAAATATGACTTCTTCCTTTTTTGGGCGGAATGAATTTTTCAATTTTTTCAGAAAAGAAAATCACCCCGATTTTATCGTTGTTCTGGATAGCTGAAAAAGCCAGCACGGCGGCAATTTCGGTAACAATATGCTTTTTCAGTTTGTCCATCGATCCAAATTCGCGCGAGCCGCTCACATCAATCAGCAACATCACGGTCAGTTCGCGTTCCTCTTCATAAACCTTTACGAATGGTTTATTGTATCGGGCGGTCACATTCCAGTCGATGTTGCGGATGTCGTCGCCAAACTGGTATTCACGAACCTCGCTGAAAGCCATCCCACGTCCTTTGAACGCACTGTGGTATTCGCCGGCAAAAATGTTGCGGCTCAGTCCACGTGTTTTAATTTCAATTCTTCGGACTCGTTTTATTAGTTCGCTTGTTTCCATTTAAATAAGTTCCAAGTTTCAGGTTCCAAATTCCAAGTTGTATCAGGCTTCAAGTATCAGGTATCAAGATAAGAGTCTTGGTACTTGCATCTTGATACTTGTGTCTGCTATGGAACTTCCACCGAATTCAAAATTTCCGCAATAATTTCTTCTGAAGTAATGTTGTTTGCCTCAGCTTCGTAGCTCAACCCGATACGGTGACGCATGACATCGGGGCAAACCGCGCGTACATCTTCAGGAATAACGTAACCACGGCGTTTAATGAACGCATAAGCCTTTGCCGCCTGAGCCAAACTGATACTTGCACGTGGCGAACCTCCGTATGAAATCATGTCCACGTATTTATCCAGTTTGTAAGCTTTCGGATCGCGGGTGGCAAATACAATATCAACGATGTATTTCTGGATTTTTTCGTCCATATACACGTCTTTTACCACATCGCGGGCTTTCAGAATATCTTCCGGACGCATCACTTTTGATGCCGTTGGAAAAGCTTTCAGTAAGTTTTGCTGTATGATCAGTTTTTCTTCGTCTTTAGTCGGGTATTTGATCACCACTTTCAGCATAAAACGGTCAACCTGCGCTTCGGGAAGCGGGTAGGTGCCTTCTTGCTCGATTGGGTTTTGGGTAGCCATTACCAAAAATGGTTCCTGCAATTTATACGTGTTTTCGCCAATGGTAATCTGGCGTTCCTGCATGGCTTCGAGCAGCGCCGACTGCACTTTAGCGGGTGCACGGTTAATTTCATCGGCCAGTACGAAGTTGGTAAAGATCGGGCCTTTTTTTACAATGAATTCTTCTTTCTTCTGGCTGTAAATCATGGTTCCCAGCAAGTCGGCAGGTAACAAATCGGGGGTAAACTGGATTCGGGCAAACTTGGCATCGATACTCGTTGCCAGCGTGTTGATGGCTAATGTTTTGGCTAATCCGGGCACCCCTTCCAATAAAATATGGCCACCAGACAGAAGTCCAACCAAAAGGCTTTCGACCAAATGTTTTTGACCTACAATCACTTTGTTCATCTCCATACTGATGATGTCGACAAACGAACTCTCTCTTTGAATTCTTTCGTTTAATTCGCGGATATCTACTGTTTGATTCATATTTTTTTGAATAAAATTATTTTGAATGCTGATTTTTTTTTGCGAAAACGAAAATAAACTATCCGTGCCTGAAAAAGGATAAATTTTCGTTAAAATTTGTTAAGCTATTTGAGCCCAAAATGGCCGTGAAATTAATAAAATCGGCGATCTTTAACAGAATATGCTTTCACTTTTTTATTTTTGCCAAAAATCAAACCATTGACACAAAGGTATTTCATAGAACTTGCCTACAAAGGCACTCATTTTCATGGTTGGCAGGTTCAGCCAAACGCTGTTTCGGTGCAGGAATGTTTGGAGAAAGCGTTATCGACAATCACCCGCGAACCCATTTCAGTAACAGGCGCCGGGCGAACGGATACCGGTGTTCATGCCAGCTATTTTGTGGCGCATTTTGACTCGGGGAAACTCACCCTCGATCATCCGGATTTTACTCACAAACTGAACAGTTTCCTGAATAAGGATATGGTTGTTTTCAATATTTCAAAGGTTACTCCGGAAGCACATGCGCGGTTTGATGCCATTTCAAGAACTTACCAGTATCACCTCAATCTTCGAAAAGACCCTTTTTCACTGGAAACTTCGTGGTATTTCTTCAATCAGCCCAATCTCGAAACAATGAACGAAGCAAGTCGGGTTTTATTTGATTACATCGATTTTACCAGCTTCAGTAAATTGCACACCGATGTAAAAACCAACAACTGCAAAATGTATCGGGCCGAATGGACCCAGACAGGCTCAGCTATTGTTTTTACGGTAAAGGCCGACCGTTTTCTTCGTAATATGGTTCGGGCATTGGTTGGAACCATTCTGGAGGTTGGAATTGGCAAAATCGATTTAAATCAATTCCGGAAAATTATTGAGCAGAAAGACCGCAGTGCTGCCGGATTGTCTGTTCCGGCGCATGGATTGTTTTTAACCGATGTGGAATATCCTGAAAGTGTTTTTATCCGGACAGTTTAGCTCTGTTTTGGGGAAGTATGCCATCTTATTCGGGTAAGTAATTGCTGCTTTACTGTGTGCGTGTGTTATTGAAGGCATATGTTTTTTAAAACAGTTTTAAAACATAAGAAAATAACAGTTTTGTAAAGCAGCTTAGCTTTGTTGTTGGGCTTTTCATTTGTAGCTTTAACTATTGAATTCTGACAACTGACATCCTAAAATTAATATCCAACTTATGAAAGATTTTTTAAGTAGTTACCTGACCCATGCCGATCAGAAAAGCAATGGAAAACCCCGTCATCTTGGTCCGGTCGTGACCATTTCCAGGGAATGCGGTTGTTCGGCTAAGCGCATAGCGACCAAACTTTCTAAAATTCTTACCGGTTACAATTACCTTTCGGAAACAAAAACCGATGTGGAATGGAAATGGGTAAGTAAAGAAGTGGTTGAACTGGCCGCGCAGGAATTGGAGATGGACCCCAATAAAATCAAAAATGTATTTTTAGGCGAAGCCAAGCAAAGTATCCACGAAGTTACCACAGCTTTTTCTACCTCTAAAGTTTATGATGCCGACGACCAACAGGTGATTGATACGGTGAAAGCTGTTGTACGCAGTATTGCGGAAGACGGGCATTACATTATTGTCGGACGGGCCGCCAGCGTTATTGCGCACGATATTCCGAAGCGTTTAAGTGTTAAACTTCAGGCACCGCTCGACTGGCGGATTAACCGGATTATGCAGATCAGTAACCTGTCGTGGGCAGATGCTCAGGAATATGTGCTGGAAATTGACCGCCAGCGTAATTTGTTTGTGGAGCATGTGGCCGGAAGAAAATTGGATAATAACGATTTTGACCTGATTTTTAATTACTCAACCATGCTCGACGACCATATTGTTGATGTAATTGTTAATGTGCTGAAAAACAAAAAAATAATTGCAAACTCGGAAGAAGATTAGCCTCTGGAAACGTATTTATAAAAAAATCGTTGCCAGTGCATATTTTGTACTGGCAGCGATTTTTTTTTGTGATCATTTTTGCCTGAATTTTGTTTAGATTTTAAATTATTCAAATCTGATTTTATGGCTTATACTTTGCAAATTGGAAATCAGGCTCCGGATTTTTGTCTGAAAGCTACCGATGGGAAGTTTTATAAGCTTGGTGACTTCGCCGATTCTAAAATTCTGGTTGTGTTTTTCACCTGCAACCACTGTCCATATGTGCTCGGAAGTGATGAAGTGACACGCCAGACAGCTCTTCGTTTTCAATCGCAGGGAGTTTATATGGTGGCCATTAACTCCAATAGCCCCAATACTTACGAAGAAGATAGTTTTGAAAATATGGTACTCCGGATGAGCGAAAATCATTTTCCGTGGGTGTACCTTCACGACCAAACGCAAGATATTGCTTTGGCTTATGGTGCGCTGAAAACCCCACATTTTTACGTGTTCGATCAGGAACGGAAATTGGTTTATACCGGTCGTGCTGTCGATCAGCCGCGTGATGCAGCTAAAATAACGGTTAACGACCTCGATCGTACACTTTTGGAGTTACTTTCCGGTCAACCGGTTTCGGTACCGATAACCAACCCCATTGGCTGCAACATTAAATGGGAGGGCAAAGACAGGAAATGGATGCCTGCCGATGCCTGCGATTTGGTTAAGAGCGATCTTTCGAATAAGTTCTTCGTGTAAATAGCAATAAGCTGCTTCTCATTTCGTGCTTTTTCGTAGTTTTGAATCACGCAAACGTCTCAACATCCGTCAGTGAACTTTAAAATTACCCAGATTTCGGCTTTACAAATTTTTCAGCTTATCCGCTTTTCAACGCTGCTGCTGATTGGAGTCGTTTTTACAAAATCGGGACTCCCGACTTCAGAAATAGGACAGTATGAAACGTTTCTTTTTTTAGCTGGCGCAGTAAGTTTTTTCTGGCTAAACGGGTTGATCCAGGGATTCCTTCCTTCTGTTGACGAAAAATCGATTTCAGGCAAATCGCCGGTTTTATTCAATCTATTTTATTTGCTCGCGACATTCTCCGGATTGTCAGTCCTTTTTATTTTAATTTTTGAAAAGGCCATCTCCGGACATTTGTTACACGGATCGCAAATCCCTTTTCTGAATTACCTGATTGTTTATATCCTGATTTCGTCGCCGGCCAGCCTGGTCGAATACATTTACCTGATTAAAAAACAGGGTCGCAACATCCTGATTTACGGATCCGTCACCTTTGTTTTAATGTTTTTGCTGGTAGTTTTGCCACCGGTCCTCGGTTACAGCATCGAATACAGTATGATTGGCCTGGTCATCAGTTCAGCCATCCGATTGGTTTGGTTGCTGGTTTTATTGTTGCAAAATTCCAAACCAAATCCCGATTTCCTGTTTGTCCGGAAACACCTGAAATATGCTTTCCCATTGGTATTTTCCATGTTTTTAAGTGGCTCTGCCCAGTATATCGATGGGTTTATCATTACCAGTTATTTCGACGACGCTACCTTTGCCATTTTCCGGTTTGGTGCGCGTGAATTTCCGCTGGTTTTGTTGTTGGCCAATGCTTTCAGCTCATCAATGTTGCCCGGGTTTGCCGATCGGTCGATGCTGAAATCTAATTTGGAAACGATCAGGCAAAATTCACAGAAATTAGGTTTCTGGCTTTTCCCTTTATCCGGAGTTTTAATGCTTTTGTCGCACTGGGCATTTCCTGTAATTTTTAATGTCAGTTTCGCGGCAAGTGCCACCATATTTAATATTTATTTGTTGTTGATTGTTAGTCGTTTGTTATTTCCGCAAACTATCCTGATTGGACTTCGAAAGACCACTGCAATTATGTGGGCTTCGTTTTTGGAGATTGTTGTAAATGTGATGCTTAGTTTGTGGTTTGTGCAGTTTTGGGGTTTAGCCGGTGTGGCTTACGGAACGGTTTGTGCCTACGTTTTTGAGAAAGTTGTCCTGACTGTTTTTGTCAGGAAAAGTTGCGGCTTTAGCTTGTCTGCATATCTAAATGTGAAACAACACTTGCTTTATTCTTTACTTTTGTTGACTGAATTTATAGTGATTGAATATCTAATTTATTAGCATGGATTTTATTATCGATGATCCGAAACAGGAACAGGAATTTCGTCAGATTCTGGCAAAAATTCGTTTAGCCAAAAATGGAGAGACCGTTGATCAGATGAAAAAGCTTGGGCTTGTTTATAAACTGAACTGGGGTGCGTCGGTCGTTTCGTTGCGCGAAATTGCCAGGCAACATGAGCCCAATCATCTTTTAGCCCTGAAATTGTGGAACAAGCAGTGGCGCGAAACGATGATTTTGGCTGCCATGCTCGACGTTCCGGCTGAGGTTACCGAAGAACAGATGGATTACTGGACAAAAAGTCTGGAAACTGCTGAAATTGCTGAAGTCCTAAACACCTATTTGTGGTCGAAGACCAAATTTGCATTTGTGAAATCGCTGGAATGGTGTCGCGGAAAGAAACATTTGGTCCGTTTTGCAGGTTTAAACCTGATGGGGCGGTTGGCAATTGCCGAAAAGTCAGCAATTGACGAACTTTTTGAGCCATTTTTCGACGTTTTGTCACCTTTGGCTAAAGACCCACATTTGAAACAGGTTTTTTACCGTTCGTTTATTTTGCTGGGGATGAAAAGCAAAAACATGAACGAAACGGCTGTTTTATTTGCCGAAAGCCTGAAAGAGCTTGATTCAGAGGAAAGTCGTAATCTGTCGGAAATGATCTTGTCTGAGTTGAGAAGTGAATACGTGCAGGAATCATTTGTTAAGAATACTTAATGTCGAATGGGCATTCGAAAAGGCTGATTATTTTTGGTACAGTTTTTATACAACAGAAACAACATTTAAACGATAAACAATGAATCTTACAAAATCATCGAATCCCGTTTTCGGGAAGAACATATTTAGTCAGGCGGCTACCAGTACCAACGACGGAGTGATGACCGTGAACGGAACGATTAATAAGACTGGGTTGATGCTGCTCATCGTTATTTTTGCGGCAACATTTACGTGGCGCAAATTTTTTGGTGCTATCGATCCTGCCACACCGGGAGTAATGCCTCAGGGAATTATGATCTGGACTATGGTTGGCGCTATTGGCGGTTTAATTACGGCACTGATTACTACTTTCAGCCCACGCCGTGCAGCTATGACTGCCCCAATTTATGCTGTTTTTGAAGGTTTGTTTCTGGGAGCAGTTTCGGCCATGTTCGAAGCCATGTATCCCGGATTGGTGATGCGTGCCGTTTCGCTAACATTCGGAGTATTTGTCATCATGCTTTTGCTGTACCGTTCAGGAACCATTCGTGCAACCGAAAGATTCAGAACCATCATCTTCGCAGCAACCGGCGGTATTGCTTTGGTTTACCTGGGTAGTTTTATTGCCGGGTTATTTGGTGTTAATGTTAGCTTTTTACATGGCAACAGTATGTTATCCATTGGTATCAGCTTGTTTGTTGTAGTTGTTGCCGCGCTCAACCTGATTCTCGATTTCGACATGATTACGCAAGGTGCCAATGCCCGCGCTCCCAAATACATGGAATGGTTTGGTGCTTTTGGCCTGATGGTAACTTTAATCTGGTTGTACCTCGAAATGTTGCGTCTGCTCTCTAAATTAGCCAGTCGCGATTAATTCAACATCCATATAAAACTAAAAAAACCGGTGATGAGCCGGTTTTTTTAGTTTTTGCCAATATATTTAGTTCTATTCCACCATGAGTTTTTTATTCTTTGGATATTTTACTGAATATCTCCATTCAAACTCCTTCTTTGCTTTAGGTTCTATCATAAATTCCCATTTAATTTCACCAGTCTCCGTATTGTGTTTGGCTCCTGAAATGAGTTGTACTTCAACTTCAATTTCTTCAAGGGTGGAAACGGGAACCTGATCAAGCACAATCATGTTGATTGGTTGATTCTTGTTGTTCTTGACACTTGTTTTCCATGAACGGGTTTCCTCTTTTTTATTCCCGATAAATTGTTTGGTAGTAAAATCCTTCTGTTTTTCGCGGCTGACCATCACATTTTTATCCGGTCCTAAAGAAATCTGCAAGGTGTCCGAAGCGGCACGTGTGTCGAGTAAAGTTTTTCCAACATATGTATCTTCGAAAAAGATATTGGCTTCTCCTTCCAGCAGGTTATATTTTTCCCAATCGACAACATGGGCAATCAAGAATGCTGTTTGGTCAATTTTAGGCACACAGAAATATTGGAAGCTGGCCGGTAACTCGTAAACTTCCATGTCAACCGAATAACTTTTATTGTCAGATTTAATGCTATAGGGAGTTTTAATCTCGAAATTGACACTGGTTTGCTTTTCAACTGCCATTGAAGGAACCGGAATGCTGCTTGCTCCGCGAATTTTCATCCCTTCTTTATTATTTGCCGCTACTCCTGCTATTTTTCCTTCAAGCGCACCGGATAATAAACTTTTCTTTTGAACGCCATAACCAACCACTACAACCTCGTCTAATGCAACCTGATCTTCTTCGAGTAATACATTCATAATTTTACCGGTCACCGGCAGAGTCTGCGATATACACCCAATAAAAGAGTAAGTTAAATAACTTCCCTGACCTGGCAATGTGATTGAATAATTTCCGTTCATATCGGTAACACTGCCAATACTTGTTCCCTGAACATTGATGCTAACTCCCGGCATGGGCTGATGGTTTTGATCAACTACTCGTCCGCTGACCGAATTAACTGATCGATTATAAACGGGAGGTAAGGTGTTGTAATTCAAAAAGTAGGGCTCTAGGTCTGGTGCAATGCCAGAAATATTCAGGTTGGCCGAAGAAAATCGCAGTTTTACATTGCTCCAGTCCATTTTGGTATCCTGTCTGACGTTGGCTTTATAGATCAGTTCAACTGGTTGATTAATGTTTTTGGCACGAATGTCATACGATGGAAACCAACTTGCATTACCCACCACGTAAGAAAGTTCAAAGGCGACCCTTACGTTCTTTTTAGCCTCTACTTTGACTAGAATTTCGCCATTGGGATAATCTTTTTTACTCGTAAGCGTATTCAACTGATTTTGAAGATCGGTCTTTTGTTTGTTTAATTCACGAAGAGTACTGTTTCGCTCAATTTCTTTTAGTTTGAGTGCAGTGAGTTGATTGCCGTAAAAATCGGCTGCTTCTTTTAGTTTGACTACGCTCAATTCCTGATTTCTTCCACCAATCTGGCGGTTGGCCTGGAGGAATGCTATTTGCTCCTGTAGAATAGCCAAATGGGTGTTTTCAAGATTTATTTTTTCATCCAATAAATCCAGTTTCGATTCTAAATCGCTTAGCTCTTTTGGCTTTTCCAGTTTGTCAATAAAGTTTTGCTGATGATTGATGGCTAAAATCGTCAGTTCTCCATCAGCTTTTACCTGAATGCTTTTTGCTTCTATAAAAGGCGAAAGGCCAATAAATTTCAGTACAGAAATCCCGGCAGTCAAATCAACTGTTTTACGACTTGTAATCTGGGCTCCCTCCAGAAAAACTGTTACTTCGTTAACTTCGGTTTTGATTTCGGTAACTTTATTTTCCTGAGCAAAAAGACCAGATGAAAGCAGGCATAAGATTAACAGGCAGATTGTTTTCATGGTAGTGATTAATTAAATGAGAAATACCCAGATTTTTAGGTTTTTTCAAATTTAATGAATCTTAGATTATTTTCAATAGAAAATGTCAGAGTTTATGAAACCGTAAAACTTAAAAGTATAAAAAAACAGATGGTTTTCGGTTCAATAAAAAAACTCAACCCATTTCAGCCTTGAAATGAGTTGAGTTTTTATCAAAAGTCGTTCAAATGTTTGCGACAATTTTTTATTTATCCTAAACTCTATCGGTTTTCTTCTGCAAATTGCCGTCCACGGCGTAGAGCTTCCAGATTCAGGTTAACCACTTCTTCTCCTTTTCGTCCGAAAATAGTGCGGATACCAGCTTCAATCTTCGAAAATTCAATGTCGATAAATGGCGATGCAGCGCCTAGCATAACCATGTTGGACGCACGGGAACTGCCCACTTCTTTGGCAATAGCATCGGCATCAATAGCAATAAAACGGGGCAGCTTGCGAATTTCTTCCATCACTTTTTCGATATCCGGATAATTTGGAATGTTCACAAAAGGGGTGATGTTGGTAACCAAATAACCCGTTTCCGACAAATAGGGGAGGTAGCGTAACGATTCCATCGGTTCAACCGACAAAATCAGGTCGGCTGCTCCACCCGGAATTAAATCGGATGATATGGGGTGATCGGAAATGCGCATGTGCGAATACACGGCGCCGCCACGCTGGCTCATTCCGTGGGTTTCGGCCTGTTTGATGAGCAGATTATCGGCCAGAGCTGCTTCGCCCAATGCGGTTGCAATGGATAAAATCCCCTGTCCACCAACACCTGCAAGTATAATATCTGATTTCATGATGTTTATAAAAAAGTTCCAAATTTCAAGTTTCAAATTCCATGTTGTCTGTCGATGCACTATGCAACTTCGGTCTTCGGTCTCCGGACTTCCGACTTTTCCCTGCCAACTGCGACTGACCTCTGTTTATTTC
>JACCEE011300262.1_pt1 | contig 11153 bp, 12 predicted proteins | sample 7449931 | NCBI WGS metagenome assembly JACCEE01 (sample SAMN15323457, study PRJNA562643) | freshwater metagenome | isolation source: river surface water | place: USA:Blue River Watershed | collected 2017-08-19 | reverse complement strand
CTGCTGGCCAGCGCCAAGGTGCAGGGGCTGTGAGGCGCTGGCTGCTGGGAGGCAGTGTGCTGGCCGCAGCCGCAGTAGCGGCCAGTACGGTCTGGTTTGGCTCGTTGCCACCGGCGGCGGAGCCTGTGGCCGTCCCGCCGGTAACTGTTGCCGCGCCAGCTCGTCAGGTAGCGCCCTTGCAGGCAGACCCGGCGGCATTCACGGTCGAGGCATTGCCAGCCGCCGCGGAGGCGTCGGCGGAGGTTGCGGCGCCAACGCTTTCCCCGGTCGAGGCGCAGGTGCTGATGCAGCTGATGGCCGAGCAGGGTGATCCGCGCATGCCGGCCAAGGGCGGTCTCAAGCCGCGGCAGTCTGCCTCGGCAACGCAGCTGGCCGACCCGCAGGCCTACGCGGCCTTCGAGGATGAACAGACGCGCAGCCAGGTGCAGGCCTGGACTCGCGGCGTCGAGCAGATTCCAGCGATTCGCGAGCGCATTGCCCAGGCCGAGCAGGCGGGAGATCGCAGCAGCGCCGAACTGGAAGAGGCGCGGGCCGCACTGGGCCAGCTGGAACAGCTGCGCAGTCAGCTGCAGCAGCAGGCGCCTCAGTTGCTGCCCAGTGGCCCGGCACCTCAGGCGCCCACTGACTAAGCTTTCCGGACAGCCCCTGCTGGCGCCGGCCGGCAGGGCCGCGCGGCATTGATCTGCGTCTATATGCCACATGACCCCGGGCGTATAACTGAAACGATCACCCTGTGCGAACTCGCGCTTCTGCTCCCGGAAGGAACCCCATGACCGATACCCCCAACACCACGCCTGCCCCCGCCCCGTCGACCTCTCCGGCCAAGAAGAGCCCGTCCCGCAGCCCGCGGCCACGCCGTGCCCAGGCCGGTGATACCGCGCCCTCGCTGCAGCCCCGGCAGCTGGAGCGGCATGCCGTGCAGGAGAAGACCGACGCGGCGCAGCAGGCGACCAGCGTGGCGCTCAAGGACATCCTCGCGCAGATTCCGCCGGGCGATACCGATACGCAGCTGAAAACCCTGGAAACCTTCATGACCGGCCTCTCCGCCGATGATGCGCTGGCGCTGCGCAATGCCCTGCTCAGCCAGGAGAACGCTCTGCCGTTCAACAAGCAACCGGTGCACCCGGACGACGAGCTGGCCAGGGACTGGCGCCACGGCGGCTACCCGTACAAGAACCTGATGTCGCGGCGTAATTACGAGCGCGAGAAGTACCGCCTGCAGGTCGAGCTGCTCAAGCTGCAGGCCTGGGTCAAGGAGACCGGGCAGAAGGTGGTGATCCTCTTCGAGGGTCGCGATGCCGCCGGCAAGGGCGGGTCGATCAAGCGCTTCATGGAGCACCTCAACCCGCGCGGTGCGCACATCGTCGCCCTGGAAAAACCCAGCGAGGCCGAGCGCGGTCAGTGGTACTTCCAGCGTTACGTGCAACACCTGCCGACCTCCGGCGAGATCGTCATGTTCGACCGCAGCTGGTACAACCGCGCCGGGGTCGAGCGGGTCATGGGTTTCTGCTCGGACGAGGAGTACCTGGAGTTCATGCGCCAGGCGCCGGAGTTCGAGCGCATGCTGGCGCGCAACAATATCCACCTGATCAAGTTCTGGTTCTCGGTCAGCCGCGAAGAGCAGCGCCGGCGTTTCAAGGAGCGCGAGAAGCACCCGCTCAAGCAGTGGAAGCTCAGCCCCATCGACCTGGCCTCGCTGGACAAGTGGGACGACTACACCAAAGCCAAGGAGGCGATGTTCTTCTACACCGACACCGCCGATGCGCCGTGGACGGTGATCAAGTCCAACTGCAAGAAGCGCGCACGCCTGAACGCCATGCGCTACGTGCTGCACAAGCTGCCGTACAAGGGCAAGGATCTGCAGGCCATCGGCGCACTCGACCCGCTGATCGTCGGCCGCGCCAATGTGGTGTACGAGCGCGGCGAGCATGTGGCGGATGTGCCGCTGCTGTGATTGATACGGCTCAGAGGTAAGCTCTGAAGGACGGCGCGGTTATACTGCGCCGTCCTTTTTCATTTCCCGGTAGAGATGTCCGTGAAAATTCGCCAAACCCTTATCGGCCTGCTGCTCGGCAGTGCCCTGCTCTCCCCGCTGGCCATTGCTGCCAACAAGGCTCCTGCGGTCCAGGAGCTGGCCTCCGGCAGCGCCCTGCTGGTCGACCTGAAGACCAGCCAGGTGCTCTATTCCAGCAACCCTGACCTGCAGGCGCCGATCGCCTCGGTGACCAAGCTGATGACCGCCATGGTCACCCTCGACGCCAAGCTGCCGCTGGATCAGCAACTGCCGGTGGTGATCAAGGATGTGCCGGAAATGCGCGGCATCTACTCGCGCGTGCGCCTTGGCAGCGAACTGAGCCGCCGCGACATGCTGCAGCTGACCCTGATGAGTTCCGAGAACCGTGCGGCCGCCAGCCTGGCGCACCATTACCCGGGCGGTGTGCCCGCGTTCATCGCGGCGATGAATGCCAAGGCCAAGGCGCTGGGCATGAGCCACACGCGCTACCGTGATCCGACCGGGCTGTCCGAGGGCAACGTCTCCACCGCCAACGATCTGGTCAAGCTGCTCAGGGCCAGCCAGCAGTACCCGCTGATCAGCCAGTTCAGCACCACCCGCGAGAAGACCCAGGCCTTCCGCAAGCCCAACTACACCCTGGGTTTTCGCAACACCAACAGCCTGGTGCACAAGCCCAACTGGAGTATCCAGCTGACCAAGACCGGCTTCACCAACGCCGCCGGTCACTGCCTGGTGATGCGCACGCAGATGGCCGGCAAGCCGGTGGCCTTCGTGGTGCTGGATTCCTTCGGCAAGCTGACCCACATGGCCGACGCCAACCGCCTGAAGAAGTGGATCGAAACCGGCAAGATCACCCCGGTGGCGCCGGCGGCGCTGGCCTACAAACAGCAGAAGATGGCACAGCGCGCCGCTCAGTAAGCGTCGGCTCGCCAGCAACAGAAGACCGCTGCGCTCAGTCGAGCCCAGCGGTTTTTTTCTGGGTGTGCGAGGGCCTGATTCAGATGGCCCGGACTCAGAGGGTTTGATTGCTCAGATGGTCACGCCGCGCTGCCAGCCGGCGGTCGGGCGTCGGTCCTGGCCGCTGCGGCGGTCTTCCTGGAAGCGGATCATCTCGCGGCGATCCGGCGTCTGCCGGCGTTCGCTTTTGCTGCGGCCATCGACCTGATAGACGCTGGTCGGGCGGCTGAGTTCGCGGGCTTCGAACACGGCTTTGGCGCTGGGCGGTAGGGCGTCGTGGGTCATGACAGGTCTCCCAGGACTCCGACGCCTGCCGCAGGCATGCGGCAGGGCATCACGTCGGGCTGTTCGTTCACGCTAGTTCGCCCGGCGCCGGGCAGCCAGGCCGTTGGTCTGCCTGAGTGGCGGCGCCGACCAGTGGCGTTGTGCCGCGGGTGCTTTGCCGTGCCGAGCCAAAACAAAAAAGGCCAATCATAGGATTGGCCTTTTCGGTGACGCCCGGGTGCTGCTTACTGGCGGGCGTTGCGCACGCCTTCCGCCAGTTCGCGGCACAGGCTGAGTACGCCGTCGATGGCCTGGGCCGGCGATTCGGCCTTGGCGACCTGGTCGACCAGCGCCGAACCTACCACCACGCCATCGGCGCGGCGCGCCACGTCGGCGGCGTGCTCGGGGGTGCGGATGCCGAAACCGATGCACAGTGGCAGGTCGGTATGGCGACGCAGGCGCGCGACGGCCTGCTCGACGTGATCCATGGTCGCCGCGCCGGCACCGGTCACGCCGGCCACCGAGACGTAGTAGACGAAGCCGGAGCTGCCGTTGAGTACGACCGGCAGGCGCGCATCGTCGGTGGTCGGCGTGGTCAGGCGGATGAAGTCCAGACCGGCGGCCTGGGCCGGGTCGCAAAGGTCTTCGTTATGCTCCGGCGGCAGGTCGACCACGATCAGGCCATCGACGCCGGCAGCCTTGGCTTCTTCGATAAAGCGCGGCACGCCGTAATGGTGGATCGGGTTGAAGTAGCCCATCAGCACCAGCGGTGTCTCGCTGTTGCCGGCGCGGAATTCGCGCACCATCTGCAGGGTCTTGACCATGTCCTGGTGGCCGCCCAGGGCGCGGATGTTGGCCAGCTGAATGGCCGGGCCGTCGGCCATCGGATCGGTGAAGGGCATGCCCAGCTCGATCACGTCGGCACCGGCGGCCGGCAGGCCCTTGAGGATTTCCAGGCTGGTGGAGTAGTCCGGATCACCGGCGGTGACGAAGGTCACCAGGGCGGCGCGGTTTTGTTGCTTCAGCGCGGCGAAGCGGCTCTGTAGGCGGCTCATGCGTGTTGCTCCTGCTCGGCTTGTTGCTGTTCTGCTTGCATGTAGTGCATGACGGTTTGCATGTCCTTGTCGCCACGCCCGGACAGGTTGACCACCATCAGGTGATCCTTGGGCAGGGTCGGCGCGCGCTTGAACACTTCGGCCAGGGCGTGGGCGCTTTCCAGCGCCGGGATGATGCCTTCCAGGCGGCAGCACTTGTGGAAGGCTTCCAGGGCTTCGTCGTCCTTGACCGAGCAGTACTCGACGCGGCCGATCTCATACAACCAGGCGTGTTCCGGGCCGATGCCAGGGTAGTCGAGGCCGGCGGAAATCGAGTGGGCGTCGATGATCTGGCCATCGTCGTCCTGCAGCAGGAAGGTGCGGTTGCCGTGCAGCACGCCCGGTACGCCGCCGTTCAGGCTGGCGGCGTGCTTGCCGGTGGCAATGCCGTGGCCGGCCGCTTCGACGCCGACCATCTGCACGCTGGCGTCATCCAGGAACGGGTGGAACAGGCCCATGGCATTGGAGCCACCGCCGATGCAGGCCACCAGGCTGTCGGGCAGACGGCCTTCCTTCTCGAACAGTTGCTCGCGGGTTTCCTTGCCGATGATGGCCTGGAAGTCGCGCACCATCGCCGGGTACGGATGCGGGCCGGCCACGGTGCCGATCATGTAGAAGGTGCTGTCGACGTTGGTCACCCAGTCGCGCAGGGCTTCGTTCATGGCGTCCTTCAGGGTGCCGGTGCCGGCGACGACCGGGATCACGGTGGCGCCCAGCAGCTTCATGCGGAATACGTTGGCCTGCTGGCGGTCGATGTCGGTGGTGCCCATGAAGATCACGCATTCCATGCCGAAGCGCGCGGCCACGGTGGCGGTGGCCACGCCGTGCATGCCGGCGCCTGTCTCGGCGATGATGCGTTTCTTGCCCATGCGCTTGGCCAGGAGGATCTGGCCGATGCAGTTGTTGATCTTGTGCGCGCCGGTGTGATTGAGCTCTTCGCGCTTGAAGTAGATCTTCGCGCCACCGCAGTACTCGGTCAGGCGCTCGGCGAAATACAGCGGGTTGGGACGGCCGACGTAATCGCGCTGGAAGTACGCCAGCTCCTCGATGAAGGCCGGGTCGGCCTTGGCCGCTTCGTACTCGCGGGCCAGGTCGTGGATCAGCGGCATCAGGGTTTCGGCGACGTACTGGCCGCCGAAGTGGCCAAACAGGCCCTTGGCGTCAGGGCCATTGCGCAATGAAGTCATGAGGGTGCTCCCAGGCATGCTGTCCTCCCCGCATCGGCAGAGAGGGTGGGTGGACAATGGCGCCATTCTACCCCTGGCCGCTCGGCTGAAAAGCGATTAGATTGCGCTGACCTGTCAGGAAAACTCACCAATAGCATGAGCCGAGAACTGCCCCCGCTGAATGCCCTGCGCGCCTTCGAGGCCGCTGCCCGCCTGCAGAGTGTCAGCCAGGCCGCGGAGGAGCTGAGTGTCACCCATGGTGCTGTAAGCCGGCAGATACGTGCGCTGGAGGAACAGCTCGGCCTGGCCTTGTTCGTCAAGGAGGGGCGTGGCGTAAAACTCACCGATGCCGGCCTGCGCCTGCGCGATGCGGCCTTCGATGCCTTCGAGCGTCTGCGCAGTACCTGTGCCGACCTGCGTCGGCAGAGCGAAGATGCGCCCTTCGTGCTGGCCTGCCCGGGCAGCCTGCTGGCGCGCTGGTTCATTCCGCGGCTGGATCGCCTCAACCGCGAGCTGCCGGAGCTGCGCCTGCAGCTCTCGGCCAGCGAGGGCGAGCTCGACCCGCGTCGCCCCGGGGTGGACGCCACCCTGTGCTTTGCCAACCCACCGTGGCCGGCGGACCTGCAGGTCTACGAGCTGGCCGCCGAGCGCATTGGCCCGGTGTTCAGTCCGCGTCATGCGCGGGCCGTCGAGCTGGCACAGGCGCCAGCCAGCGCCCTGCTGGGCGAAGCGTTGCTGCACACCGTGTCGCGTCCGCAGGCCTGGCCGCAGTGGGCGGCCAGCCAGGGCTTGGATGGTGCGCCGTTGCAGCTGGGGCAGGGTTTCGAGCATCTCTACTACCTGCTGGAGGCGGCGATGGCCGGGCTCGGCGTGGCGATTGCCCCGCAGCAGCTGGTGGCCGATGACCTGGCGGCCGGTCGTCTGCTGGCGCCCTGGGGTTTCACCGCCACCGGCGGGCGTCTGGCGCTATGGGTGTCGGGCCGCCGCAGCGATCGTCGCGCCGAGCAACTGGCCGCCTGGCTGGCCCGCGGGCTGCGCGACTGACCAACTGATCCGATGCTTCTCGACTAGGCTTGCGGGTACACCCCGCAACGGAGAACGCTCATGTCGGACCATCGCACCTACAAGAAAATCGAAGTCGTCGGCTCTTCCAGCATCAGCATCGAGGATGCCATCAACAACGCCCTGGCCGAGTGCGCCAAGTCCGTGCGCAACATGGACTGGTTCGAGGTCACCGAAACCCGCGGGCATATCGTCAACGGCAAGGTGGCGCACTATCAGGTCGGTCTGAAGATCGGTTTCCGCATCGCCGACAGCTGATTGGCCAGCCGAGTGGTCGGCCGTTGTCGATGGCCGGCCATCAGGCGGTCATCTCGGGCGAGCTAGACTGGCACTGCCGCCTGTCGCGGCAGCATTCACGCAACGAAGGAGCGTACGCATGAAACAGGCATTCTGGGCTGTGGGGCTGATGATGGTGGCCGGTCAGGCACTGGCTGCACCCAAGCCCTGCGAGGAACTCAAGGCGGAAATCGAAGCCAAGCTCAAGGACAAGGGCGTTGCCGCCTACAGCCTGGAGATCGTGGCGAAGGGCAGCGTGACCGACAAGACCGTGGTCGGCAGCTGCGAGGCCGGTAGCAAGGAGATTGTCTACCAGCGTCAGTAACCGCACTGCCGAGATGCACAAAGGCCGGACCAGTTCCGGCCTTTGTCATTTCAGTAGCTGCCGCAACGCAGCACCTGGGCACGGGCCAGCACCTGGCCCTGCGCATCGCGCAACCAGGCCTGGGCGCGGTAACCGCTGATGGGGCGGGCGTCGATCCGGTAGCGCTGGCCGGCGGCAAAGTGCTCATAGGTTATGCGCAACTGGCAGGTGATCCACACCGGCCCGCCTCCCGGATCGCTCAGGCTGCCGCCTCCCGGGCGCTCGAACTGATAGCGCAGGAGCAGCTCGTGGGCGCCGGGCGCCATCTGGAAATAGCGACCATCGCGCAGGTCGCGGCGGTCCAGTTCATCGGCCATCAGCACCTGTCCGGGTAATGGCCGCAGGTTGACCCAGGCCTGTTGCGGGTCGGCGGCCGGCAGAGGCGAGGCGCAGCCGGCCAGTAGCAGGAGAGAAAGAATCACAGCGCGCATGGTGCTAGCCTCCAAGGATTAGCATTTAGCCTAACGCCAAAGTGTTCTTCTGTAGTGCTGCCGATGAAAACTGCCCTACTCCTGTTCAGTCTGTTGCTGCTCACGGCCTGCAGCCAGCTGCGTGATCTGCCGCATCTGGCGGCCGGGCAGTGGCAGTTGTTGCATGAGCGCCAGGCTGTGCCCGACCTGCTCGCCGATCCGGCACAGCCTGCTGCGCTCAAGGCGCGTTTGCGCGAGGCGGCGCTCGCCCGGGATTTTGCCAGCCGGCGCCTGGCCCTGCCGGACAATGGCAGCTACCGCAGCTATGTCGAGCTGGGTCGACCCTATGTGGTGTGGAATCTGTTTGCCAGCCCGGAGTTTTCCCTGCAGCCGCTGACCCACTGCTTCCCGCTGGCCGGTTGCGTGGCCTATCGCGGCTACTTTGCACCGGGCCGGGCGCGCGGGGCGGCGGCGTTGCTCCGGCAGGAGGGTTGGGACACGGCGGTGGTCGGTATCGAGGCCTATTCCACCCTGGGCTGGTTCGACGACCCGCTGCTCAGCAGCATGCTTCGCCGCAGCGATGCCGAGCTGGCCGGGCTGATCTTCCACGAGCTGGCCCATCAGCAGTTCTACCTGCCTGGCGACACGGCCTTCAACGAATCCTTTGCCCGCTTCGTCGAGCTGGAAGGGCTGCGCCAATGGCGTGAGCAGCGCGGCCTGCCGGCCGCCGACGGTCGCCTGGAGCGTCAGCGCGAGCAGTTCACCGCGCTGCTGCTGGCCAGTCGTGGGCGCCTGGAAGCCCTCTATGCGCAGACGTTGCCGGCGCCCGCCATGCGTCAGGCCAAGCAGGCCGAGTTTGCCCGGCTACGCCACGACTACCGCCAGCTGCGTGACCAGCAATGGCAGGGTGACCGTCGCTTCGATGCCTGGATCAACGCGCCACTGAACAATGCCCGCCTGTTGCCGGTGGGTCTTTACGAGCAGTGGCTGCCGGCCTTTGCCAGGCTGTTTGCGCAGAGTGATGGTGATTGGCCGCGCTTCTATCAGGCCGTCGAGGCGCTGGCGCAGCAGCCGGATGCCGTGCGCGAGCAGCAGTTGCGTGACAGCCTGGCGGTGCAACCATGAAGGGCTTGCGGTCATGGCTGCTGATGGCTCTGGCGCTGCTGTGTGCCGGTGCGAGTGCCAGTGAACCGGTGTTTCTTTTTAGCTATCAGCAGACACCACCCTAGGTGGTGGATGAGGCGCGTGGCGAAGGGCTCTACTTTGATCTGGCCCGCCTGCTCAGCCAGCGCCTGCCCGAGCACGAGTTCGTGGTGCGGCAGATTCCACGCAAGCGCCTCGACTACCTGCTGGCAAAAGACGAGCTGCCGGGGCTCGTGCTGGGGGACAGTCCGCAGTGGTTTGCCGATGCCCAGCGCCATCGCTGGAGTCTGCCCTTCATCGAGGATGCCAACCTGTTGCTGTCCCGACGCAGCGGGCCGGTTAGCCGGCTCAGCGTGGCCACGCTCGATGGTCATCGACTCGGACTGATCAGTGGGCATCACTACCCGGCTTTGCAGGCGACGCTGCACCGTGGCCGTGTGCAGCGCGAAGATGCCGCCAGCGAGGGCGCCAATCTGGAACGACTGGTGCGGGGCTGGCTGGATGCCACGGTGGTCGGTGAGAAGACTCTGGAGTTTTACCTGGCTCGTCAGCCGGCCTGGCGCGAGCAGCTGTTTGTGGCTGAGCCGGTACTCTCAAGCTATCAGCGCCAGCTGTTGGTGCCGCAGCGCCATGCGGCCTTGCTGCCGGCCCTGGATGCGGTGCTTGTCGGGCTGCCCGAGGATGCCGAGTGGCAGGGCCTGCTGGCGCGCTATCGCTAGCGTTCGAGGGTCTGGGCCACGCTGCTGAGCAGTTGCTGGAATAGCTGGTCCTGCTCGGCGGCGCCATGGAACAGGGTGTGGATGCGGTCGCTGGAGTCGGCCAGCAGGGTCATCAGACGCTGCTCCTCGTTGCCGGTCAGGCACAGCTGGGAGAACTCCAGGTTGAGGGTGTCGAGCATGGCCTGCAGCTCCTCGGTGCTGCGTTTGGTCACCTCCAGCTTGGCCTGCTCCATCTCGGCGATCATCTGCTGCAGCACGCTGGCGGTGGTCTGGATGCGGATGGCCCGCTCCTGCGAGCGCAGCTCGTTGATCATCGCCAGGGTGCGCGCTTCCAGGCCATTGGCGATGTAGCAGATATGGTCCTTGAGGATGCCGTAGCGCATCGGATCGTCGACCGGCATGTTGCGGATCAGCACGGCGACATGGGCGTAGTTGAGGATGGTGCGCGAGCCGAAATCGGAAATGCGCCCCAGATGCCGGGAGTTCTCCAGCACCTCCTGCTCGATGGGCCGACGCAGGTTGTCGTCGAAGAAGAACGCCATGCCGCGGTCGTGGAAAATCCCCATGCTGGCGTGCAGGCCGAATTCATTGAATGTGCGTAGCGTCAGCGCGGCCAGGGCGGCGAAATCCTCGCAGGCAAAACCATATTCCATGTACTGCAGGATGCGGCCCAGCTCGGCGTTCAGGGTCATCGACTGGAAGGCAATCTGCGAGGACTGGCTGAGCTGCAAGCGCATGGCCGAGTTGTCGCGCAGCTGGCTCTCGACCCGCTTGAGGCGCACGGCCAGGGCTTCGGGGCTGATCGGCAGGTGCACGTAGTCATCGGCGCCACAGGAAAAGGCGCGCATGCAGTCCGGCTCGGTGCCGTTGCTGACCAGGAAGAAGATCGGCGGGCGGGCGCTGCCGACGCGCTGCGGCAATTGGGCCAGGCGCTGCTCGTAGTCCGGGCAGCGCTCATCGACCAGGATCAGCTGGCATTCGGCAGCGTCGGCGTCACCCACACGCACGCCGTGATCCTCCAGGCCGAGACGCCAGAAGGCCTCATGCTCGCTGGCGGCAATCAGATGGATGTAGAGCGGTGGCACTTCGACCGTGGCGCTGTCTGCGCCGAGGTCGTCATCCCATAAGTCGATGCCTGACATGGTTCTTCCTTGCTCCGCGTTGAGGGTGCGAAGAGCGTCCAGGCCGCGCGCACCAAGGGTTGCGCCGCAACCGCGACGGATATGCTGAAAGCGTAGAACAAGAATTTTGTTTGCCCAGGCAAGAAGATTGCCGCAGGTCATGCTTCCTGGCGGTAGCTGTCCTTGAGGCGCACATAGTTGGCCGCGCTGTAGGCGAAGAAGGCCTTTTCCTTGTCGCTCAGCGGCCGCGCCTGTTTCACCGGGCTGCCGACATACAGGTAGCCGCTGTGCAGCGTCTTGCCCGGCGGCACCAGGCTGCCGGCACCGAGCACCACATCGTCCTCGATCACCGCGCCGTCCATGACGATGGCGCCCATGCCGATCAGCACCCGGTTGCCGACGGTGCAGCCGTGCAGCAGTGCCTTGTGGCCGATGGTCACGTCATCGCCGATGGTCAGCGGCCAGCCGTCGGCATTGAAGGGGCCGGCATGTGTGATGTGCAGCACGCTGCCATCCTGCACGCTGCTGCGCTGGCCAATGCTGATCCGGTGCATATCGCCGCG
>JACCEE010184979.1_pt1 | contig 11154 bp, 8 predicted proteins | sample 7449931 | NCBI WGS metagenome assembly JACCEE01 (sample SAMN15323457, study PRJNA562643) | freshwater metagenome | isolation source: river surface water | place: USA:Blue River Watershed | collected 2017-08-19 | reverse complement strand
TGATTGACGTGGAGGTTCATATCCTCGATTAACGGAGTTTGGGGATTGTAGGAGAAGAAGACATTTTCGAAGTCGACTTTTCCTTGGATGTTCTCTTCGGTGGCAATCGCATTGACGTCATCGGGAGTCATTTCCGTTTCATCCAAAACGGCAAAGATACGTTCGGCGGCAGCGACGGTGGATTGAATAATATTACTGATTTGACCGATCTTGAGGAAGGGTTGTTGGAAGATGCTGATGAACATGAAGAAGGCCACCATGTTCGATAAGGCTTCCGCGGGGGCGTTGGAACTGATTAAACCACCCACGACGCTGACGCCCACGAAACCGAGGTTGTTCACGAAACGAAGCATCGGGAAGATGATTCCTGAAAGGAATTGAGACATACGATCGGCTTTTGACATATCGTCGTTGATGGATTTGAAGACTTTGGTGGATTCCTCTTCCTTGTTGAAGAGTTTGACGACTTTGTAACCACTGTAGTTTTCTTCGATGTGAGAGTTGAGACGTCCGAGTTTGACCTGGTATTTCACGAATTCTTTTTGGGATTTCGTGGCGATAAACACAGTCAAGAAGACAGATAAAGGAAGCGTTGCCAGAACAACCAGCGCTAATCGCCACTCGGTGATGAACATGGCGATGATAACACCGATCAACAACGCAATGCCAGAAACCACTTGGGTAATGATTTGTTGCATTGAGCGCGAGATGGTATCGACATCGTTGGTCGCGCGACTGAGAATTTCACCGTAGGTTTGTTTATCAAAGTAGCTGAGCGGTAAACGATTGAGCTTCCGTTGGACATCATGCCGTAAATTCTTGGCGTAATCACCGCTGATTTTGACGACAATCCAATCGGCAATCCACGCTAATACGGCGGAGAGAGCATAAAGCCCCATAACGATTCCGAACTTGGTGAGTAACAGTGACCAGTTGACCTCGATAGTCATACCGAAAGTCACAAAGCTTGCCATATCACTCAAGATGTTTTTAATAAGAATCGGCGACAAGATGGTTAACACGGCTCCGAGAATAACGAAGAATGCGACAACGATGAATTTTGCGAGCAAAGGTTTGAATTCGGCTATAAGCCGTTTAGAGGTTTGACCGAAGTTTTGTGCACGATCGTTTGATCCGCGACGTGCTCCCGGTCCCATAGGTCCAGCCATTATTGGTCGCCTCCTTCCGAAGTTAATGCTTGCCTTGTGAGCAGCATGGTTTTGTTGATTTCATCCGGATCGAGCTGAGAGAGCACGATCTCACGATAGGTTAAACAATTTTTGAGCAGATCCGCATGTTTTCCTTGACCAACGATTTTTCCTTCGTTGAGGACAACGATGTTGTCGGCGTCAATAATCGTCGAGACACGTTGCGCAACAATGATCACCGAAGAAGACTTCGTGTATTCTTTGAGCGCACGACGCAATTTGATATCAGTTTTAAAGTCCAAAGCGCTGAAGGAATCATCGAAAATGTAAATTTCCGGTTTCTTCACGAGAGCACGGGCAATCGCAAGACGTTGCTTTTGTCCACCCGAGAAGTTCTTTCCCCCTTGGCTGACATCGGTATCCAATTTGGTTTCTTTTTTATTAATGAAGTGGGAAGCTTGTGCAACATCGGCTGCAGCCCACATTTCTTCATCCGTGGCGTCTTTTTTGCCAAAGCGTAAATTGTCTTTGATCGATCCGCTGAAAAGCAGTGCTTGTTGAGGAACAAAACCGATTTTTTCACGGAGATCATGCTGTTTGTAATCACGGACGTCGACACCATCAACCAAGACTTTTCCGTTGGAAACATCGTAGAGACGCGGAATTAAGTTGATAATGGTCGATTTTCCGCTTCCTGTCGAACCGATGATTGCAGTGACTTCTCCAGGTTTGGCTTCGAAGCTGATGTTTTGCAATGTTGGGGCAGAAGCGTTGGCAAAGGCGAATGTCACATCGCGGAATTCGACATGACCCGGCTTACCCTCATTCACAACGGTCTTTTCGGCATCTTTGATCGAGGGTTTGGCGTCGAGCACCGCATTGATACGAGTGGCACTCGCTCCTGCACGAGGAACCATGATAAAGACAAGGGCAAACATGAGGAACGCCATCATAATTTGCATCGCATATTGAGCAACCGCCATCGTCGTGCCGATGGCATTAACGTCATAATCGGTAATAGGCACACCATCCAAAATGGCAAAGCCATAGAAGAAAACGCCTAAGTAGGTGAGATACATGACAATGGTGATCACGGGCATCACGAAGGACATCGTCCGTCCGACTTTGACAATCATGCCCGTCATATTTTCGTTGGCCTCATCAAAGCGTTTGGACTCTTTTTCTTGACGGTTAAAGGCACGCACCACGCGAACCCCGGTTAAACCTTCGCGGAGTATCAATGTGACACGGTCGGTAGCTTTTTGAATTTTAGAGAATAGCGGGGCGGCAAAGAAATAGGTAATCATAATGGCAATGAAAATGACGGGAATCGAAATCGCCAAGACCAGAGCCAATTTAGCGTTGGAGTTCAATGTTTTTATGACCGCCACAATCAAGGTAACCGGCGACATGACCAAGACGCGTAAACCCATAAGGATAACTTGTTGGATTTGAGCAATATCGTTGGTAGTTCTTGTGATCAGCGAGGCAGTACCAAACTTATCAAATTCGGTGGGCGAAAATTCTTGGACTTTGGTAAACACGGCTTCACGCGCATTCTTTCCAAAAGTGGAGGCAATATGCGACGTAAAAAGAGATTGGACAATGGCAATCACGGCGATGGCGCCGGCAATGGCCAACATCACAAGACCGGTTGACCAAATTTGGCTTTGCCGCGTAGCGGTATCGAGAGCTTGGTTGGTCACCGAAGCGGTAATCTTCGACATTTGGGCGGGCAATTCGAGTTGCAAATAGGCTTGGCCGGTAAGAAGGATTAAGTCAATGACGATTTCCCACCAAACCGGTTTGAGGAAACGGAACAGTTTGAGCATGTTTAGTGACGCTCCTTTCTAAGGAATAAATTCAGAATGGTATCGGCGCTGGGCAATCGGTAATCATTGGGTGAAATGATGCGAATGTAGGTCAGACCACGAAGCAAAGAAAACAGACTAACGGCAAATTCTTTGGGATCCCCGGGTTCGAACTCTCCAAGATCCATACCTCGTTTGATGAGTGTGCTTACGAGAATGAAGGGATTCGCAGGCATCTTCTTCCAAGGTTTCGGTTCGGGCAATGTTTTTTGGAAATGAATATTCAAGAACATATAGAAGTAATAAGGGAAATCCGAATCCGGAGTGGCCAATTTGGAAAGAACATTGGTTAACCCGGTTTTCATCATTTCGCGAGGAGACCCTGTCGTATTTTCAAAGTCAAAGTCAACGCGAGATAGCTTTTCTCTTTCCGACGATTCTTCAATTAGGGTCTTAAACACTTCTTCTTTCGAAGAAAAATAGTGATAAAAAAGACCGTGTGAGCAATTACTGGCTTGCGTGATGTCATTAATCGTCGTGGCATCATATCCGTGAACCGCAAACAAACGGAGGGCAACTTTGAGAATATTCGACCTTCGCTCGTCTTTGATCTCTTGATTTTGTTCTTGTGTTTTGGGCATTTCATCAACCTTCTTTTTTCATTGACCGTTTAGTCAATGGAACAACAATAAACCCGTGATGACGCTATGTCAACACGGGTGCATACGAAAATATGAAAGATGGATTTACGAGATCGAGCGTGTGGTTTTCAGACTTTTCTTTTTCTCAATAGAAGCCACGATTTTCCGCGAGACGAAGGTTACTAAGAAGGCACCTCCGATGCCAAAAGCGGCGCCGCAAAGGACATCCGTTGGGTAGTGGACTCCAAAATAGAGGCGGCTTAAAGCAATTGTGGCACCCAAAATAATCGCGGGAATGCCAATCTTTTTGTTATAAAGGAATAAAATGGTGGCGCTTAAGCAGCTGGACACCGTGTGGCCACTCATGAATGAATAGCCGGTCGGGATTCCAAAGAACCCTTTTCCGCCAATCGTAAAGATTGGGGTGAAAACCGATTCGGCAAACGCCCGAAGCTCTTCTCCGCCGGCAACATCCATCGGCCGCAAGCGTTGAACGATCAATTTTACGACGTAGTTATTAAGGCCGCTGATCACAATCATACCCGCGAGCATCGTCAAACCGCACACGCGCGTCTTCTTTATACAAACAAGAACAATCCCGAGGACAAACCAGATGAATCCCCCATCCCCTAAAGCGGTAATATAGCGAAGTAAAACATTAAGAAATTCCCATCCGTGAAGACTTTCATTGATCCAATTCAAAAAGTCGAGCTCCCAAGTCATTTGGATTCCTCCGTTTTCTTTGTTTCCATTTTCTTATTGGCTAAACGAGTCAAAAAGACGGTTGATAAAACTCCAAGTATGAGGAGAATGACCGTCAAGGATATCTGAAGAGGAGATAAATAGGCGGGGTTCGTTCTTACGAGGTCTACGGTTTCACTGTTGAAAAAGGAAGAGATAAAGGAACCGCACACGACACCCACGATCGTAAAGGACGTGGGAATCAAAAACTTTGTGAGCAAGTATTTCATGATTTTTGACAAAACGATGAAGCCGGCCAGCATTCCTAAACCAAACGCGACACAAATCAATAAATTGATGCCTAAATTTTGAAGAGCCATCATTTCGACCGCAACATTCAATAAGGGGAGATAGTACCCTAAGGCCAACAAGGTAATGGAACCCGAAATGCCGGGCGTCGCTAAAGTGGTACTTGCGCCGAAACCTACTGCGAACAGTTTCAAGAAATCAAAAATCTGCGGATTAGATAAATCCGCGGGAGAAAGTGCAAAAACCGAAACGACACCGATCGAAGCCGAAAATAGAAAACCGATGACTGCTAAGAGGATGTTTCGGACATTGACCGTTCCTTTGAGCTTTTTTGTCAACTCGGGGACTCCGCCAATCATCATTCCGACGAAAAGGGCGATGACTGGGAAAGGAGCAATCTGAACAATGAGGTCCAGCGGTATAAACAAGGAGACAGAAAACACCAAACCCAATAAAATAGGAAGCAAAACCTTCATCGATTCTTTGAAGTTTTTTCGAATGTCGGCAATAGCACCAATCATTTTGTCGTATATTCCGAGCAATGCTGCAACGGAACCGCCGCTTATTCCCGGAAGGATAATAGCCATTCCGATGACAAATCCTTTAAGACTGTAAATAAGGTAATTTTTTAGTTTCATTGAAAACTCCTTGCCATCTATCGTCTTCATTATTATACATTTTGGATACATTAAAAAACACTCAGCAAAGGAGAAGTCCCCCGACGGGTTTGTTTTCCGCCAAAGAACTGATTGAATTCTTTCTCTTTAAAGGCAAAATGCAAACGAAAAAAGGCTTATATGCTATAATGTCAACGATTTAGGAGAAGCGTGCATGAAACTGATTGTTGGATTAGGGAATCCTGGCAAGAAATACGCGGACAGCCGGCATAACACCGGTTTTAAAGTCCTTGATGTTTTGGCCAAGGAACTTTCCATCGATGTGAGCAAAGAGGATTTCCTCGGCATGTATGGACGCGGTCGCTTTTTGGAAGAGGACGTTCTCTTACTAAAACCGATGACATTCATGAACTTGTCGGGACAATCTGTTCAAGCCCTCGCCGCTTTCTTCAAAGTCAGCCCAGAGGATATTATGGTAGTGTTTGACGACATGGCCATTCCTCCGGGAAAAATCCGGCTCCGTCTCTCGGGGTCCAGCGGTGGCCAAAAAGGCATGCAAAATATTATCGAGATGCTTGGAACCTCGGCCATCAAAAGAATCCGCGTCGGAATTGGTGAACCCGAGAACAAGGATGCCATCGATTACGTCCTCGGAAAACCCTCAACGGAGGAGAAGCCGCTGGTCGACGAAGCTATTGTTCAAGCGTCCAAAGCCATCCTCGATGCTTTGAAAAACGGATTCCACCATGCAATGTCGACGTTCAATTAAGGTGATGAAATCGATTGAAAAGCCTATTTAAGTTACTCGAAAAAAACAAAGCGACCACCTCCCTGTTTGAAAAAAAGGGAAGTTTTGTCGTGGACGATACTCTTGGTGTTGCCCTTTTAATAGCTTCCGCCTTTAAGAAAAAACCCGAGAAATATACCCTCATTACAACCAACTTATATAATGCCCAAAGACTCTATGATCTCTTGGCCGGTTTTTTAGGTGAAGAGGCTTGTTTATTTTTCCCTGTAGATGAAATTCTTAGGGCCGAATCCATTGCCACGAGCAAAGAAATGCTTTCTCAAAGACTCTTTGTCATGGATGCTCTTTCGGATCCGACGCCCCGTATTCTTATTACCCACGCCTCGGGATTGATGCGTTTTCTTCCCGACCCCGCGTTGTTTCTTTCAAAAACCCTTTCGTTTGAAGTGGGCAAGGAATATAACCTTCAATCGGTTTTTAAAGTTCTTTCCGAGAGTGGATACAACCGCGTCAACAAGATTGACCAGTCGCTTCAGTTTGCGGTTCGCGGCGACATTTTGGATATCTATTCCGTCAACCTTTCGTCTCCGGTCCGTATTGAATTTTTTGGTGATGAGGTGGAAAGCATCCGCTTCTTCGATATTGCCACCCAAGGATCCACCGGAGAAACCAAAAGCATCAAGATTCTTCCCGCAAGTGACATCCTTTTAACGACCGATGAAGAGCATGTTCTCAAAGATAAAATCGAAAACCGTTTAACTTTGGATAAGGACGTCGTGGGCGACGAAAAATACGAGACCATTGCTCAAAAAACGCGCAATGATTATCAACGTTTGCTTGACCGCCAATACCACTCTTCCTTGTACAAATACATGGGTTTTGCTGAGGAAAAACACTTTTCTATCCTCGATTATTGCGGTTCCACAACCATTTTTATTTGTAACTTCCCGCAGTTTAAAGAAGCTGCTCGCATGATTACCGAAGAGGCCACCGACTATTTCTCTGAAATGTTTGAAGAAGGACAGATGATGTCGCATCTTGCCATGTATCAAGATCCGATGCGAGTCCTTACCAATTTTTCTCCGGTCATTTTCGGACATGAATTGATTGAAAAAGATAATGATATCAGTTTCTCGGTTCGCCCAATTATTGGGTCGGCGAACAATCTTGCCAACGCTCAACGGTTGATTGAATCCTATTGCAACAGCGACGAGAAAGTCATTATTGCTTTATCGAACAAACAGCAGATTGATTCCGTCGTTCACATATTGAACGAGGCCAATATCGAGTTCTCGATGGTGGAAGGAATGAACCTTCCTGATGGTAAACTGGGAATCTGTCTTTTGTCTTTAGAAGAAGGCTTTGAGCTTGTTGACGAAAAGATTGCTTATTTGACGAGCAAAGAAATCTTTGGTTTTCGAAATCGAATCTCTCGGTTTCTGAACCGCTTCAAAGAAGCCACCATTTTGAAATCCTATGAAGATTTGGAACCGGGCGACTATGTCGTTCATGAAAACAATGGTATCGGCCAGTTCCTGGATATTACCACTCTCGAAGTCGATGGTGTTCACCGCGATTTTCTTCATATTGCTTATGCCGGCACCGACGTCCTCTATGTGCCCCTTTCACAATTCAAGCTGGTCCGCAAATTTTCAAGCAAAGAAGGCGTTGTCCCAAAACTCAATCGGCTGAACTCCAACGAGTGGGATAAAACCAAGCACCGTATTAAAGAACGTGTAAACGAACTTGCCGACCGCCTGGTTCAACTCTATTCCGAACGAGCCGCCGCCAAGGGATTTTCGTTTAACCATGATGATCAATTTCAAGAAGAATTTGAAAGTCAGTTTCCGTTTGATTTGACCCCCGACCAACTCAAATCGCTCAATGAAATCAAAGAGGATATGGAAAAACCGACCCCGATGGACCGTCTTTTGTGCGGAGACGTTGGCTTTGGTAAAACCGAAATTGCGTTCCGCGCAGCATTCAAAGCGATTTCCTCTGGTAAACAAGTTGCTCTTTTGTGCCCAACCACCTTATTGGCGCGGCAACATTATGAAATAGCCACCGAACGCTTTGCTTCATTTGGCGTAAAGGTAGCCATTTTATCGCGCCTGGTTCCAGAGCCCAAACAAAAACTCTACATGGAAGACATTCGTGAAGGAAAAATCCATTTAGTCATCGGAACGCATCGTTTGCTAAGCAAAGAAATTCACTTTAACGACCTTGGATTGTTAATTGTCGATGAGGAACAACGCTTTGGTGTAGAACAAAAAGAGCGAATCAAAGAAATGAAAACCAATGTCGACGTTTTGACGCTTACCGCTACGCCGATTCCGCGAACGCTCCAAATCTCGCTTCTTGGCATACGCCAACTTTCTGAAATTACGACGCCGCCAATGAACCGCATGCCCATTCAGACATACGTTATTCCCTATAAAGAACCCGTAATCAAAGAATTAATCGAAAGAGAACTCGGACGAAACGGCCAAGTTTTCTATCTACACAACAAAGTCTATAACATTGACTCGGTTGCCGGGCGAATTGAACGGTTAGCAAAGAACGCGCGTGTCGGCGTTGTCCATGGTCAGATGGATAAAACCACGATTGAAGATGTCATGCTGAAATTCTATAACAACGAACTCAACGTTTTGGTTTGTACCTCAATCATCGAAAACGGCATCGATATAGCGAATGCCAACATGATTATCGTAGAAGATGCAGACACGTTTGGGCTTTCGCAACTCTATCAAATCAAGGGCAGGGTTGGGCGAGGCAATCGGATTGCTTATGCGTATCTGCTTTATAAAGAAGGCAAAGCCATGAATGAAGTGGCAACGAAGCGCCTTAAGGCGATCCAAGACTTTACCGAACTCGGAAGCGGATATAAGATTGCGCAACGCGATTTAATGATTCGTGGCGCGGGCGATATTTTAGGGCCTGAACAAGCGGGATTCATTGATACCGTTGGTATCGATATGTATCTAAAACTTCTCTCGGAAGCGATCGATGAAAAGAAAACCGGAAAGGTTCCTGAAGAACCCAAAGCCTCCAACACACTCACCATTGATGCTTATATTCCGGCCAGTTATGCTGGGAAAACGGATAAAATTGAGCTTTACCAAGAAATCGAATCTGCAAAGACGTTCATTCAATTGGATGCCATCCATGACAAAATCCGGGATATTTACGGAAGACTCCCTGATGAGGTCGAAAAACTTCTCAGAAAAAGAAAAATTGATATCTTGAGCTCAGACGAATCGATCGAAGACGTCCGTGAAACGGCGGAGTATGTGGATGTAAAAATGTCGGTGAAATTCAGCACGATCAGCGGGGTTGGCAACACGCTTTTCAAAGAAATCATCAATCTGATGCCTTATCTTAAAGTGAACTATATCAACAAAGAACTGAAAGCGCGGTTGTTCAAACGTGGAGACTGGCTCACCCACCTTGAGACTTTGTTGTCGGCCATCGTACGGGTCAATGATGAAAGCAAAACCGAAAAAGCAAAAAAAATATCGTAAAATAGAAACAGGAGCACCCTTATATGCGTATTGATAAATACCTTAAAGTAAGTCGTTTAATCAAACGGAGAACAGTGGCCAAAGAAATTGTTGATGGAGGCACGGTTTCCATCAATGGAAAAGACGCCAAACCTTCCAGTGAAATCAAGGTCGGCGATCAAGTTTTTTTACGCCTTGGAAAACATCGCATTCTTTTTGAAGTGTTGGCTGTTTCGGAAAATGCCACCAAGGCCAGTTCTTCCGAAATGTATAAAATCATTAAAGACGAAGTGGTGTAATCCATGAATTTCCCTTTTTCGAAAGAAGAAACGTTACTGTTGGCATGTTCGTTTGGGCCTGATTCAATGGCTCTTTTGAACATGCTGGTCGAAGAAGGATATAAACCGATTGTTTGCCATGTCAATTACCATCGTCGACCCGAAAGCGATTTTGAACAGTCGGGTTTGGAACAATATTGTCTCGACCACGATCTCGAATTGGATGTCTTGGACACTACCGGGATGAAGCCCACCGGGAACTTTCAAGCTTGGGCGCGTAATGTCCGTTATCGTTTCTTTCATCAGCGTTACCGGGAATACCGCGCTGAAGGTTTGTTGGTGGCTCATCAGCAAGATGACCATATTGAAACCTATCTTATGCAAAAAGCCCGCAAAACACGGCTTATTTCGTATGGACTTCTTCCAAAATCCGAACTTTTCGATATGGTTATCTATCGTCCTTTGCTGGATTTTTCAAAAGCATCGCTTAAAGCGTACTGCGATCAAAAAACGATTCCCTATGCGATTGATTCCAGCAACCTTACCGACCACTATCAACGCAATCGAATCCGTCATTCCATCGTAGAAAAAATGGACCAAGAAAAACGAAAAAACGTCCTCGAAGAGATTCTAAAAATTAATCAACAAAATCGAATGGAGACCACGGCTTTGGAACATGAGTTTTCACCATATGAAAACATTCCTGTCGAAAAGGCAAAAAATCTTTCGGAACAATCGTTTACTTTTTTACTTTATTTGATGTTGTCCAAACATTCATGTCATCAACCTTTAAGTTTTGACCGCATTCAACAAATTAAACAATTATGTTTGATGAATCATCCCAATAAGCAAGTTATTTTGAATTCTAGGTGGATGTTTGAAAGACGCTATGATTATTTGGTTTTAACTCAAATTCAAAAGGTCGTGTCATATTCCTATACTCTTTCAAAACCCGACTCCCTGGACTGCCCCTATTTTTCGGTTGATTTCACCAAGGGTTACCTCAAAGATTTTGTCCCGCTTTCTTCTTATCCGTTGACCATCCGCCCTGCCCGTTCGGGTGACCGCATTCAAGTCGGAAAAATGATCAAACGGATTAACCGATTGTATATTGATTGGAAACTTCCCTCATCGTTACGAGCCATTTGGCCTGTTGTGGTGGACAAAAACGGTCTTCCAATTTATATTCCTCGCTTCCAAAAAGACACGCGCTTCCCACGGCAATCAAATTTTGAAATTAAGAAGTCATTTGATTATGTGCAATAATGCGTTTACTGTATAATAATGCTAGTCGTGTAAAAAAAGACTAGATAAAAGATTTTATCTAATACATCACAGCGTCTGACCCTTTGGCGGCAAGCGCGTCAACATACTAAGGAGGAAGTTTATGGACAATCTTAAAAACAAAAAAAGCGGGATAT
>JACCEE010230100.1_pt1 | contig 11156 bp, 13 predicted proteins | sample 7449931 | NCBI WGS metagenome assembly JACCEE01 (sample SAMN15323457, study PRJNA562643) | freshwater metagenome | isolation source: river surface water | place: USA:Blue River Watershed | collected 2017-08-19 | reverse complement strand
GTGAACTGGAGGAAGAATGAGTATTGGACCGAGACAAATACCGAAAAAAGGCGAAAGTTACAAACCAAAGTTCTCCGTTAAGAAGTTTTACATACAAGACTTGGTAAAACTTTAGGAGAATCCAGTCCCGAATCGGTTAGAGGAGTGGACGGCAAGCGATTGAACAAATCGCAATCAGGTTGTCGAGAAAAGCGAAGCTGGATGCGTAGCGGCTTTGTTAATGTACCTGGAAGGAATTAGACGTTTTGTATTCGGACCGCTTGGATAACATCTTGAGTTTTTAGTGATTTATCAAGTAAATATAAGTTGACTTTAAATAAAAAACAGTATATTCTTTACTAAAGTTAACCGGAGAAGAAAAATGTCAGAAGTATTCACGAAACAAAGTATCTTAAATATCAATCGTAAAATCCTCGAAAAAAAGGTTCGTGAACAAATACTCGAAATGGATGCTTCTTCAGAAGAGAAATTAATCACCTACGAAAATTTCATGGAAAATATAGATAAATACTTAGAAATGGAAGAACAAGAAAGATTAGCTGTTTAAAGGAATAATTTATGACAAACATGAGTGAAAAGAAATTGTGGTTATTAGAAGAAGTTAAGAACTTTTATAATCAAAACTCAAGATTTCCCACAACAAGAGAAATTCATACATTATTCGGAGTCCCAAGAAGAAGCTTAAGAAGATACTTTGGTTCGTTGTCAGAATTAATGCAATTAGTATTAGACGATATAGACGAACCGTTATTTACTGAAGATAGAGCAAATAAAATTAAGGATTTAGTATCAACAGCTAAGAAATATGTAATTACTACAGCAGTAGTCGGTGCTCCAGTTTGTGAATCAAGTTTTAAATCAATCAAACAATACTGTAAATTAAACAATGCTGAATTGTTAATTTTAGTATCTGCTGATCCGGCTGCCAATGTTTCCGACGGCTTAGATGAATCTCTTAAAGGTGAGAATATCGTATTTCAAGATACATTTTTAAACGATAATTTAAAAATTAGCAGTATCAAAATGTCAGCTAAACAAATCCAACCACATACAGGTTTAGGAAGGTTTGGTCAGAGAAATACGTCAATGATTTTTGGTTCACCTAAACAAAACCTTGATTATGTTTCAGTGGCTAATAATAAGCTACCTCATGCGTTAATGACTACCGGAGCAATTACGTTACCTGCATATCATACAACACGATATATGAGTCGTAGAACTGCTTACATTGCAGAACACGATCATGTTATGGGGGCATTAATTGTTGAAATAGAGAATGAAAAAAACTTCCATTTCAGACAAATACAATTTAATGATTCAGGATGTTTTTACGATTTAGGTATGAAATATAATGGTATTAATAAACCAACACAAACTCAATTATTAGCTGTTGTATTAGGTGATTGGCATACTACACACACCGATATTACAATCAGACAGGCTACGTTTGATTTCTTATCAGTATATAAACCTAAACATTTATTAATTCATGATTGTTTTAATGGTGATTCAATTAACCATCACGTTATTGGTAAGAATATAACCCGAGCTAAACTCACTGATATTACATTAAAACAAGAATTAGACATAAATAAAACTGAATTAGGTATTTTAAAATCTTATACTGATAAATTAGTTATTGTTAAAAGTAATCATGATTATTGGATTGACCGTTATTTAGACGAGTGTAGATTTGTATACGATCCGTTGAACTTTAGATTATCATTAGATTTAGCCGCAGCTAAATACGATGGATTTGATCCTTTTGAACACTATATCAATGATCCAGATATTAAATTTTTAAAACGTGATGAAGATTTTATTATTAAAGGAATACAATTAGGTGCTCATGGTGATATTGAGGGATCAATGACTCGGGCTGAAACTACGTTCGGTAATGCTGTTATAGCCCATTCACATTCAGCAGCAATACTTCGAGGTATTTATCGGGTTGGAACTTCAACACCTTTAAAAGAAGATTATGTGACCGGTTCTACTGCATGGACAAATACACATTGTATTATTAATGAAGATGGAAGTAGACAACTTATAAATTTTATTAATGGTAAATATAAACCGTAGGAGTTTGTATGTCTAAACAATTAACCATCCAAATTAAAGGTTCTAATTGGACAGTTAAAATGTTGACTCCAAGAAAGTTTATTAAATTACATAAAGATTGGGCGGCCATGACGCTACCTGACTCAAAAGAAATTCATTTTAGAACTGATTTTTTCTTGCCACATTTCATTAGACATGAATTATTACATGCATTTGTATCAGAGACTGGTGTTGAGAATGTTAAAATGGATATTGATGATATGGAAGAATTATGTTGCACTATTGTTGGTGATTTCGGAATAGATATTATCAAAATTGCTGATTATATTTTAATTTTCTTTAATTCTTCATTTGACACGAAAAAATAAATAGTATATACTCTTAAGTAACAGGGAGTATGTATGGATACATTCAAATCGTTAGTTAAAATTGCATTATTTTTTACATTATTTATTTTCGGATTTATTAGTATTAATACTGTTCCGTATGATTTTAGATCAACTTCAGTATTTATTTATTCAAGTTCAGGATTTGGTTCAGGTGTTATTTATAAATCTAATCAAAAAGAATCATTAATCTTAACAAATGCTCATGTTTGTTATATGACAGGTATGACTAAAGATGAAGTAACAATCACTAACGATTTGGAAGCTAATATGGAACATTATTGTAAAAATAGTGGTCCGTCATGTTTAATTACTAAATTTTTATACAATGATTATTACAATAATTTGAATTTAGTAAATCGTCTTATTAATGTAAAATTTAATAATTTACAGAGAAATGATTCGATTGGAGAAATTGTTAGATATGATAACAATAAAGATTTATGTATAGTTAGAATTTATGTCCCAAATTTAATTCCGGCTAAATTGTCGATGAGAAGTGCAGTTGCCGGAGATAAGATTTTTTCTATAGGAAATCCTAAGGCAATTACTAATCATATGACTGATGGTTATGTTGGTGATACTTTAGGAACAAGACAATTTCATAGTGGTATTGTTTATCCTGGTAACTCTGGTGGTGGTGTATTTTCACAACGAGGTGAATTGGTGGGTTTAAATGTGTCATATATTCAAAATTATCCATCATTAAACGCTATGATACCTTTATCAATAATTAAAGACTTTTTGAGGGAATAATGGAAACAATTAAAACTTATTTGTTAATACTTTTATTAATAGTATCATTAATCCAAGGTTATCTTTTATATTCAAAACATCAATCAAGTAAAGATTTTGAATTAAAGTATTCTAAATTACAATTTCAAAGTGAAGAGTTAAAAAAAGAAATTGAAAAATTAAAGAAGGAATCAAATAATGTAGTTGTCCCTGATTTGAAAGAAGATGAGGTAGTTGATTACTGGAAAGGATATTTAAAATGAGAATACTGATAACATTATTATTGATAACTAACATTTCATTCGCAGTAACTCCGATTAAAGAAGGTCAGAAATCTCCTGAAACAGGTTATATTTTCTCACAATCTGAAGAGAAACAAGTTCGTGGTATTAACGAGAAGCGTTTGAAACTTGAAGATTTGGCTGTAAAACAAGAAGAATTGAATCGTATTCAAGAAGAAAAATTAGTATTACAAACTGAACAAATTAAAAATTTACAAATTGAAGCTGATAAAAATAAGTTTACTTCTACTCAGAAAGTGATATACTTTATTGGTGGAATGATTTTCATGGGAACGAGTATTTATTTAGCTGGAAAAATTAAGGAGTAAATATGTTTTTATTAGGTTTTATTTCTGGTGTAATTGTAACGATTATTGTTGTATTTTTACTTTTCTCGTATATACTTAAGATAATAGCTGACCATAATCCATTCGGAGGATGATATGAGGATATTTTTTATTTTAATGTTGTATTTAAGCTTTTTAGCATTTATTTTATACTACGGTATGAAATACATTGTTCCATTTTTAATTTTTTATACAACTTTTTAGATTTATTTTCAAGCAACCCTTGACATTTAACCGTTTAAGGTATATACTATTAATATAAGTAAATACCAAGGACGGTTTATGCGCTCACCAAAAGATGTTTTTTCTTCACATTGTCAAACTAAATCTCGTAAAAATTTAATCGATTTTGATTATATCGATAAATTATCAGATGCAGATAAACTATGGTTATCAAGATTTACTGATAATTATTACTCAGCAAGTTTCGACTTAAATCCTGCCTTTGTTAAAACTCAAGAATTGATACCTTTAATTGAGAAAAAGATTTCTAAATTAACATCAGAAACTGGTATCAAGAAGTGGACTGATAAACTAAATACAGTTAAAGGTAATGCTCGTAAGTTTTATCAAGTATCCAACAATCAAGATAAACAGTTTGATATTGATTTAAGGATTTTAAAGAAAGTTGATATTTTTTATAAAACTGAAGCTGGTAAATATACAACATCAAAGTATTATAAATACACTCAGAACAACGTAATTGACCCTGTGAGAGATTCTGACCGTAAGGAATGTAATGACCGCAGTAATACTCAATCTGACTGTATAATGGGGCGTTATTCATCTGTGAGCATTGATGATTTTGAGTTTGACGGGGAATGTTTAAGTCCTGAAGATATTTTGTTGAGTAAGGAATATGAGATGGAACAAGAGATGATTAATAGTTTAGATTAAACTTTTCAAATATTTTACGAAATTAACAATCCCATAACACGCAGCGATAATACCTGAATACTTTATGATATTACTGGACAAGAATTTTGAAACTTGTCCAGGTTCTTCTAACACTTTAACCCTATCTTCTAAACATTTTTTATTCAATTTTACTTGTTCTTCGAGTAGATCAGTTCTTTTGATGTGATAATTTATATCTTTTCGATTTTCTTCAGTCTTAACTTCAAGTCTGGTCAATGTGTCAGTATGTGAATCAAGTTTTGAATCTAATTTATTCAACATTTCAAATAAAATTTCTGAGTTTTCCACGTTAACTCCAGCTAAACAAGATTAATATACTCAATATACTTGATACTTGGTTAAGAAAACAAGGACTTATCTTTACTTTTTAATTAGTCCAGCTAAATTCCCCGATTTACAATAATCATAATATTCACATTTTTTTCCATATATCCTCTCGCAAGTATCTGTTTTCATTGGATATTCACCTTTAGAAATACCATTTAACATACTATTTACACCGTCTAATACTTGATTTGAAATAACTTCTGAAGCTTCACCGATAACAACTTGTATATCAGCGTATGTTTCCCCTTTCCTTTCACCACGTTTAGGTCGTTTAATATCCTTTACTCCGACTATGTATCCAATATATTTAGTATTCTCAGCAAATTGATAAATGTTTAATTGTGGTTTTTCTTCTAAACATTTTGAAGAATAACGAGCTGAAGATGTTTTATTATCGAATAATACTGTTAATACCGAACCAAGTTCTACTCCAACCTTTTTTGCTAACTTTTCATCAGTAATTTTATAATCAATTTTCATATCAAGATAACCCATTAAATAATCAGTCATTGGTTTATCTGTCTCTAAACTCATATCAATTTTAATAGGTTTTTCTACAGCATGAACTTTTACCACGTTAGGTAAAATATCTTTTTGGAAAGAATCAATCATCATTTCACCTTTTCGACAAAGTGATAAGAAGAAATGTATGTTTAAATAACGAATGTCAGAATCCATTAAACCAGATGGGTATCTATCAATTAAATCTTCAAATGAAACCATTCTTCCGTCGGGAAGGACTTGACCTAATTCTTGACCATAAGCATCAATCTGACTCCAATCATCTTGAGTTAAAACTTCACCATCGTAATCGCCTTTATAATACTGAACTCGTGGGTCAGTAGGTAATACTCGTTTACCATTGATGTCGATGTTATACATTAATTTACGAAATGATTCTTTCGGATTTTGAGCTAAAAATACATCTTTCTTTTCTTGTTGAGTAAGTTGTTCTTTTTTGGTTAAAACTAAAGCTTGCCAAACTTGACCAACAGCAGTTCCAAAGAAAAAAGCTGATGAAGTTGAATCTGGTTTTAGTTTTTCTTTATACTTGAGATAATACATATATCCACAAGTATTATAACATTCAAAGGCACTATATGAGACTTGCATTTGTCACTCCTAAAAAAATAGCCCGAAAAATCGAGCTATTTCAGTATCTCATGAATTTTAGTATTTGTCAATCTTCTTCAGGGTAATCACTGAATAATTCATCCATTTCTTTTTTGAAATTAGGATTTTGAGATGCAACAAACATTAATGCACTTTTGCGTTGAGTATTATCAGTATTTGCTAAATTTGTGAAAAATTCAGCAGTTTTATCTAAGTTTTTAGCTTTACTTACGTTAGAAATACCTTGAAGTGCTACTTTATCTAAATTAGCTAATGAATTAGTTGAAGATGCTCCTTTTTTTATAGCTCTTATAGTTTTACCAACTAAACTACCTCCTATTGCTCCTATTGATGACCAAGTTCCAGTAGGTCTGATATTAGATGATTTAAAAATGATATTTTGTATATCTTTTTGTGTGGCCAATTTTTCAGCATCAGTTGACCATTTTTTAGAAAATTCTGGTATTTTAGCTACAAGTTCGTTAATTTTATCTTTAGGTAAATTAACATCGATTTGTCCCAATTTTCCCATTTCATTTTCAATAAATTTAGCCACCTTTTGTTGGGCCAATACATCTTCTGCACGTTGTTCACCTTTTACTAATTGACCATCAACCATCTTTTTTGGTGTTTGTAATTGTGTTCCGACTAATTCTTCTAAATCATACAATTGTTTGTATTTTTCCATAGCTTTATCGAATTGTGCTTTCTTTTCAGCAGGAACTTTACTTAACATAGCTGATGTTATATCTTTATCAATGTCTGCACCTAAACCTTTAACTACATCAGATTTACCAATGGTTAATCCCCTTAATTCTTTTCTAAATTCCATTAATTCTTGAGGTGTTAAATTATAATCTAATTTAGATACTTCAGGTTGGAAGAACTCTGATTTAGAGTATTTCCCTGGAGCGGTCTTAAGTCTCATTATATTACCTTCTTCAACGATTTCAGGCTTATATTTTTGAACTATTTCTCTAAATTCAGAAGGAACCATTTCAATTTTAGAAATTTCACCATCTTTATCTCGGGTGATTTTTTGTTTGTTGTATTTTAATTTAGCAACATCACGAACTAAATTCATAGCTTCTTCAGGATTTTGTAAATTAAATTCATTAGCAATTTCATTAATTTCTAATTCTTTAGGTTGCCATCTACCTTTTGTTTTTACCATTCTATCGTATAATTTATTTATTGCGATAGCTTCAGCATCTGAATCGGATTTAGTTTGAAGTTGTTTTAATTTTTTAAATTCTTTTAAAACTGTTTCATAAGGTTTATCGGTTGGGTCAATTCCCATTTTTTCAAGAACTTGATTTTTTCTGCTTTCTAATGAAGCTTTGATTGCACTAAGTTGTCTACCTTCATCAGAGTTAACTCCTACTTTTTCAAGTTTAGAGTCAACATCTTTTAAGTATTTTACTAATTGTTCACCAAATCCAATTTCAGTTTTATCACCTAAGACATCAGCTATTTCTTTAGATGATTTTGAACGAACTAAATCTGCTGCATCAATAAACTCAGCAGCTTTTTGTTCAATATCTTTAACTGTTTGTTTTCTTACAGCTTCTCCAGCAAGAGGAATACCTTCAGAAGATAATCTACCTGCCTCGATTGATGTTCTAAATAATTCAGGAGCATTTTCTTCAATCCATTCAGCTAATTTTATAGCAGGTTTAGTTATTGCTTTACCTGCACTCGATATTCCTTCAATTACTTTTGGTGCAGCAGCTCCAATAACAGCACCACCAACTGCACCACTTGTTGCTCCAATAGCTGTATCTTTTAATAATCCACCAACATCACCTTCAGTTAAATCAGATTTAGACATACCGGCACCAGTAGCAGCACCGTATGTTGCTCCCATTTTAGCACCTTGTAAAGCTAATTTACCAAGACTTGCACCGGCAGCAGTTCCACCAGTTCCAAGCACGGGAACTACTCCACCAACGAGTTCACCAGCTAAATAAGATTTAGGATTAGCTTGTTGAGCTGCTTCATAATTAGCTCGTGATTCATCTCTGAATTTACGGTAATTATCTAAGATATTAGTAATTTCTGATGGATTTTTTGCAGTTTGTAATGCAGTTTCTACAGCTCCAGTTAGCTCGTCCGCAAAGCCTAGCGAAATTCCCTGGGCAGCACCACGAATACCCGATTCTAATTCAGAAGGTCCTATAGGTTCTTCAGATTGTTTGTCTTGAGCTAAAAATTCATCAGGATTAAATGAAGGAGTTTCTTTTTGTGCAAGAAACTCGTCTGGATTAAATGCCATATATACTCCTTACATTCCTAGTTTTTGTAAAATTTGTTTTGATCTTGGGTCATTTGGATTAGCTTTGGCCCAATCGTAAGCTTCTTTATTTTGTCCAGTTAATGTATTAGGTTGTGAAGTTTGTTCTTGATAATTCTCATTAAATGACCCATCACGATTATACATAGCTTTAGTATTTTGATATTTATTTAACATACTAACAGCACGATCTTTCATATTTCTAAGAATTTCACGATTTACTTTATCATCATTACCTAAATTAGGTTGAGTTGATTGAAAGTATGCTCTCTCTGCATCGGTATCTACAGCTTTTGACATACCTGAAAAAGTTTTTACTAAAGTATCTAATCCTAATGCATTAAATTTACTTTCTAAATTTTGAGTTTCTGGTGCCATACTTCCTAAATAAGATTTACCTTTAGCAAGAACACCAGTTCCACCTACTGCACTCTTTGAATACTTTTCAAAAGTATTACTTGCATCATCGATTTGTTTAATTAACTGTTTAATTTTAGATTCATCATTAGATACTTCTTTTAATGTTTTACGATTTTCTGCACGTTGTTTTACTTCATCAGTTGACATTTTAGGATTCATCAATGTAGATTCCGCTTTACTTTTTTCAATTCCAAGTTTTTCTTTTTCTAATCCTAATTTAGCACGTTCAATATCCAATTTAGCTTTTTCATTAGCTTTATCATCTCTCATTTTTTGCATTTGAGCTAATGTTAATTGTTTATTTAATACATCCTTTTCCGCTTCTGAAGCACCTTTCATTCGTTCTTTAATATCAGCAATCTTTTGGTCAGCAGTTTGATTTAATGATTGTTCAATTGAAGTATCACCTTTTAATTGCGTTAATCCTCCACCACCATAAGCAGCTCCAGCTTTTGATAATCCTGAAGTAATCATACCAATTGCAGCACTCATATCACGTTGTTTCAAAGCTTCAGCTAAAGCATCTTTATCAGATTTAGTCCTCTCATCTTGTAATTTCATTAATTGTTTGAATTGCTCAAGAGGATCAACTTCTTTAACTTCAGGAGTTGGAGGAACTTTTCCACCTTTAGTAGAACTTGTTGATATTTTAGTTTTATCAGTAGTTGATACTTTATTAGATAAATCTTGCACAGGAGATTGAGTTGGAACCGACGCAGCAGCTCGTTCTTGAACTACATCGTTTTGATTTGGTGCAAGTGGTATCTGTATATTACTTGCTTCTTTTGCACCTTTTACTGAATTTTGAATAAGTTCTTGTGGGTCAAAACCAATAGCTTGTAAAGGTGAGTAATCTAATTTTGATTTGTCAACATTAAATCCTTGTGGTGTTGTATTTGGATTGTAAGCTTCACCTTCCATTGTAGTCCAATCTGAAGGTGTATTGCCATTGCTTTTTAACATAGCTTGTCTAATTGATTCAGAATCACCAAGTTTATCATTGGCTTCGATATTTTCTTGACGATAATTACGACCAGTAGCTTCATCACCTTTGATTTTACCACTTAAATATTGACTGATAACAGAATCAACGTCTTTAGTTTCGGGGTCTTGTAACATAAATGGTGTATTTTCATCATCTGATACTTTTTTAATTAGTCCAGCAGTTTTACCTTTATCAATATCTTCTTTAGCCATACTTTGAATTTGACTTAAAAGATTATCTTCTTGACCAGATAAAGAATTTAATCTTGCTTGTTGTTCACGATATCGACGTAATGTTTCTTCATAATTTTTCATAGGATTTTGTTCTGCCATATACACCTCTATCAAAGTATATCAGATTATTTTTTAGAAAACAATGCTTTTATTTTTGCCATGCGAGAATCTTTATCAAGCATCGGTTCTTGTGGCATTGAATCTAATTCTTGAGCTTTTTCAGGAGTCATTTCTTCCATTGGTGCCGACTCCATTGGAATAGATTCATCTTCTTGATTTTGTTTTAACTTCATTAAAATTGATTGTAAAGCTTGTTGTTTTTCTTCAGGTGATAAGTTTTGCATATTTTATCCTATATTTTATTTTGTTGTTGTATCTTTATTTTTAGAATATGTACCATAAGCTTGCGCTGCACCAGCTCCAGCTTGTCCAATACCTTGCCACATTGCTGTAGTATTCGCCGCTTGGGTTGCTCCTGCTGCTGCTGCCTGACTACCAGCACCAGTATAAGCATTAGCTAAACTTTGTGCTTTTGCTAATCTATTCTGATAATCTTGTTGTAATAATTGTTTGTTATACATTTCTTGTTGATTAGCTGTAGATGATCGTGTTCCTTCTAAGTCTTGTTTAATTCCTGCTTTTTGTTGAGCAGCTTGATTTTGAGCATTTACATTTGCTGATTGAATATTGTATTTAGCTGCTTGATTTAATTGAGCAATAGTATCTGCTGCTGATGCTTTTTGTGATGCTTGATTGAATTGTTGAGCTTCTTGAGATTGTGCCATATTTCCAAGTTGTTGTAAAGCTTCTAATTTACGTTGAGCAATTAACGCTGCTTGATTTTCTGAATCAATTGCTGCTTGTTGTGCTGCACCTTGAGATGATGCAATTCTTGACATTAATTCTGCACCAGAACCACCAAGTCCTCGTTGTTCCATATTTTGAAGTATAGATTGTTGACGAGCTTGTTCTTGTTGAGCAGTTCCACGACGTAAAGCATTGATTTGAGCTTGTTCATCAGCAGTAAGACCTTCTTCAGCACGAGACTGCATACCAG
>JACCEE010026705.1_pt1 | contig 11156 bp, 7 predicted proteins | sample 7449931 | NCBI WGS metagenome assembly JACCEE01 (sample SAMN15323457, study PRJNA562643) | freshwater metagenome | isolation source: river surface water | place: USA:Blue River Watershed | collected 2017-08-19 | reverse complement strand
GTTTGCATTATTGTGCATTAATGTAGTTTTTCGCCAGTTTCTGCTGGTGATACATGTACAAATTTGACCAGAGTTTTCTCAAATACAGAGCATAATCCACCTCGTTTTGCCCATCAATTTGTCAATAACTTGATGAATATAAACAACTATAAGCAGCCGAAAATATCACGCAGAGCCTTCGGTAATTGCATTTTCGTCAAGAAATCGACTTCAATTCTGCAGCTTGTGGCGGGGCAGTGAGCCGATAGGCCCCTGGCTTTTTCTACCCTGAAGCAACTTGGCCTTGTCTGCCTCACTCATCCGTTGCACACCCAACCTCCCGTGATGACGTTCAGGCAGGCGTTCGATACCTCGGTCCTTGTGGCTACGATGATCGACCCGTTCCCTGAAGCCGGCTTGCTCAAGCGCTGCGTTGTTTATGTCCGCCCAGAGCTTTCGGATGCCCTGTGTGTTTTGCTTCAGTTCCGTCAGGCTGCCGGCGCCATTGAGCTTCTTACAACCACCCGATTCAGGATTTGTTGGATTGAAGCGTTTGAAGAACTGTTCGGGTGATCGCTCGATCCCATCGGGCATCCGGTCGCACACCATGATGTGTGCGTGAGGCTGACTTATGCCTGCCAATGAAGACAAGGGCTCATGGATAGCAAATTGATAAGGTTTGCCACCGATGTGCTGCTCAACAAGCGACGAAATCATCGCCACATGCTGTGGCGTGGAGAGCTCGTTGGGTAAGCTGACCTCGAGTTCGCGATAGACCGCTGCATTGGCGCGTTCATGCTTATCAGCCTGACGCCAGAATTGGAGAGGATCGTCATTGGCCCAAGTCGGTAGATTGCCATGCCCTTGTTCAACCAAGTCCGCTTCATCCAAATCCTTGGCGAATTTACCTTGTCGGGCGATGTAGTTGGCGTGGGTTGCTGCGTTTCCTTTTTTACTGCTCTTGATCGAGAGATGATAGGTTGCCATCGTATGCTCCACTGAATCGTAAGGCCCGAGTTGATGGCCTTGCTGGTTGCGAATTGGGAGCATGGATCGGCTGCTTGCTGCACTCTTGAAGAGAAACTTAAAGTGCGCATCCATTAGCTATGTGTTCTCTAAGTCAATGAATGTATTGAACTAGCTATGTATTCCTCTGCTTCCATACCATACGTAGTGCAGTAAAAAAATACAGACATGAAGAGATGAGATGGCCTACGGCCATCGACAAATCAGAATCGATGATCGGTACTGTTCGGTAACATCAGACTTTTCATTTGGATGAGAACGAGATGGCTGTTCATGATCGAAACAACCAAGCCCATCAGATAGTCATGAGCTTGGCAGTGCCGAAGGAGAAAGTCTGGCAGTGCCTTATCAACAGTAACCTGGTGAAGCAGTGGTATTCACAGCCTCCATACCAAGTCGTTGAAGCAGACATGGATATCCGTCCTGGTGGTAGGCAAGTCATCACGGTTTCTGGACCTGACGGTAAAAGACTCTCAACTACAGAGGTCTTTCTTGAGGTGGTCTCGGGAGAGAAACTGGTTTTTACCGATGCATTTGATCGGGCATGGAAGCCGAGTAGCAAAGCGACCAAGGTCACCGAGATAAAGCTTGAGTCGGTTCCGACAGGAACTCGGATTTCACTGAGCGTTTCGTACTGGGACAAAACGGATCAGGAGAGTCTGGATAAGCATTTTGAAGATGGATGGAAAGGAGCTGTCGACAGGATCGAAGGGCTCTGTCGAGCTTTTTAGTTGTGGCCGTTTGTCGAGTGTGTGAGTTTGGCTGCCAAGCAGCTAACGGGTAGTGTTAATTGTTAGCAGACGACAATTCGGCCTAAGAACCGCTAACAAAAAGAAGCCTTTCCCTCTGTTCACAGCGGCTGAATTTGGTTAACCTCTGCGCTGTTTTTTTGTGCAGAGGAAATGGATAAATCGATTCTTGATGACGAGTTGTGGGCGCTGATCGCCCCGCTCTTGCCGCCGCCCAAGCCGCGCCGAGCCAAGTATCCAGGACGCTTGCCACTGGATGATCGTGCGGTTCTGGCGGGGATTTTGTTTGTGCTCCAGAGCGGCATTCCCTGGGAAATGCTGCCCAAGGAACTGGGTTGTGGTTCTGGCATGAGTTGCTGGCGACGGCTTCGGGCCTGGCAGGAAGCCGGGGTCTGGGACCGTTTGCACGCTTTGCTGCTGGCACAACTGCGCCTTGCCGACCGGATTGACTGGTCGCGCTGCATTGTCGATTCCGCTTCCATTCGTGCCGTGGGCGCCGGTCAAAAACAGGACCGAATCCCACCGACCGCGCTCGTCCAGGCTCCAAGCACCATCTCATCACCGAAGCCCAGGGCATCCCGCTCGCGGTCATCCTGACCGGGGCCAATCGCAACGACGTAACCCAGTTGCTGCCGTTGGTGGCGGCCATTCCTCCCATCCGTGGTTTGCCGGGACGACCGTTAAGCAAACCCAGAATCATTCAGGCCGACCGTGGGTACGACCACGACAAATATCGTCGCCCGCTTCATGCGCAAGGAATCCGTACCCTGATTGCACGGCGCAATACGCTGCACGGGAGCGGCCTGGGCAAAACCCGCTGGGTCGTTGAACGAACGATCAGTTGGCTGCACAACTTCCGGCGACTGCGCATTCGATTCGAGCGCCTGGCCATCATCCACGAAGCCTTTATCAAGATCGCCTGCTGCCTCATTTGCTGGCGGCAGCTCAAGCGACCTTGATCATTTTGTTAGCGGTTCTAAGCGGCCGTTCGCCCGGTCGGCGGTGTCGGGCAGCAATGTGGCGGTCAGTTGCCGTTGCGCCGCTGAAGCCACTGCAACAGCTTCTCAAACAATCTCTCAGGATTGAACGGTTTGGAAATATAGTCGTTCATCCTGGCCACCAGGCATCGCACAACCTTTCTTCGTCGAACTGAGAGTCGACGTTGTATGACAATTCAGGTATCACTGAAAATTCATTGTTCGCGAATATTTAGCTAAGTTTCATGCAAGAAATAATCCGGCAACAATTGGCCCAATTTTTCAGCGAGTTCCGCTTCGGATTTGGCACAAATTTCTGCGTGGATATCTGCAACGATTCGGGTGAATTGCCCTACTAGTGCAGGGTCGAAATGCTGTCCGGAGTGTTTTAGAAGAATTGAGACGGCGTCTTCGACTGGCATTGGCACCTTGTAGGGGCGGTGCGAGGTCAGCGCATCGAAGACGTCGACGATGGCGAAAATTCTTGCCGTAAGTGGAATTGCCTCGCCGCACAGCCCCAGAGGGTAGCCGCTGCCATCGTATTTCTCATGATGTTTTCCAATGATATCGCGAGCGATGAGCAGCCAGTGGGAAGGCGCCACGATGTCTAATCCTAGTTCAACATGCTTCCGCATGGCTGCGACTTCAGTTTCGCTCAGGCGGCCTGGTTTGAGCAGAATGGCGTCCGGGATGCCAATTTTTCCGACATCGTGCAGAAAGGCGCCGAGAATTAGGCTACGCATCTCCGCCATCGGCAGGTTAACTGCTTCGGCCAGTCGGATGGCGTATAGGGTGACGCGATAGTTGTGTTCACCGGTGTCCGAGTCACGTTTCGCAATGGCTGTTCCAAGAACAGAAGCAATTTCCAGGTTGCCGCGTAGAATATCCTTCGAAGCCTTGATCAGGGAGCGGTAGAGCAGCAGAACGATGGGGTAGACGGCGATCACGGTAGCCAGGCTGGCAAACAGGATAAAAGCCAGCATGCGCCAGATTTTTTCTTGCTGTCGGTCTTGGGTTTGCTGATCAAGCAGGAACGCCCCTTCAAAATACAAGGGGCTAGGCGACTCGGACGTAGTGAGCGTAACGAGGATATGAATGACCTTCTGGCCGTTGATGCCCCGTGTCTCGAAATGCCGCCTGCCATCGTGTGGCATCGGCGATATTGTTGCTTTCAGTGCTTCGGTGAGATTCGTGTATTTTGGGTTGTACAGTTCCCTGACCAGTCTGCCGTGGTGGTTATAAACCCTGATCCACAGATAGTGCTTACGGATGAAATCCTTGGTTTCTTCTGCCAGCACTTGCTGCTCCTTATCCCCGTCCGGAGCCACCTTGGCTGACAGTGTGCGCATTTCCGACGCGGCAATCGCCGCCAGGCCTTCTTCAAATTTATTAACCTCGATGTAGTAGCCGATGCCGGTTACCGCCAGCGCGACCAGCAGCCAGACTGCCAGCAAGCGGCGCAGCAGCATCCAGTGAATCGAATTGATCGTGTGGATGGCAGGCATGGCTATCTACCGGTTGCCTGCCAGCCTCCCCCCAAGGCGAGATAGATGCTGATCAAGGCTTGGCGTCGCTCCAGCAAGGCCTGCGCCTCCTGCGTTTCGGCCGCCAATAACTGGCGCTGGGTATCGAGCACTTCGAGGAAATTCGTCGTGCCGGCCCGGAAGCGCAAATCGGCGAGGCGCATCGCTTCTCGGGAAGCAGCAACGCGGCGAGCCTGGGTTTCCATCAGCGCATCGCTGGTTTCATAGGCAACCAGGCCATTGGCAACTTCGCCCAAGGCATTGAGAATGGTTTTCCGATAGTTGATGACTGCCTGATCAAGCCGGGCTTGTGCTGCTTCGCGGTTGAAGTAGATCTGACCGCCGGCAAACAGTGGTTGCAGCAGGTTCGGGCCGATACTGGCAACGGCTGGCGCTCGCCCGTGCACGACATCGGCCAGGCTGGTACTCACGCCACCGAAGATCGCGGTGAGCGAAAGGCTGGGGAAAAACATTGCCTTGGCTTCGCCGACACGAGCATTCGCAGCCATCAGGCGAGCTTCGGCCTGACGAATATCCGGCCGCTGTTCAAGCAGCCTGGATGGCAATCCCGGTGGAATCAATCCGGGCAGCGCCAGTTTGGGTGGCACATCCAGACGGAAGGCTCCCGGATTGCGACCGAGCAACAAGGATAAGGCGTTTTCCGTTTCGGCAATCTGGCGGCGCAACGTCGGCAGGCTGGCTTCGGTCGCCGCCAGCGCACTTTCCTGCTGACGCTCCTCGGCCGCGGAAGAAATGCCGGCCGCCGAGAGGCGCTTGATCAGGCGTAGCACTTCAGCCTGGTTGCGCGCACTGCGCTCGGTAATGGTCAGGGTGTCATGCAGCGTGGACAACTGAAAATAGTAGCGTGCGACGGTGGCAACCAGCGAAGCCTGCATGCCGTGCAGGGCTTCCTCGCTGGCCAGCAGTTCAGCCTGGGCGGCTTCGCTGGCGCGGCGGTAGCGTCCCCAAAGGTCGATTTCCCATGAGATGCCGGCGCCACCGAGGTAGCTGGCCGTGAAGCGTTCGCCGGGTTGGCGGATGGTGGGCGAAGTATTGAGCGATATAGAAGCCTGCGGCCAGAGCGGTGCCCGACTGACACCGGCCAGCGCTTCGGCTTCGCGCAGGCGGGCCGCAGCGAGCAAGGCATCCGGGCCGGCACTCAAAGCTTCTTCGATCAGGCTTTGCAGGGGAGGATCGGTAAATACCTCGCGCCAGTTGCTGTCAGCCAGCGAAGGGGCCTTGGTATTTTCCGGGCTAGCACCGCGATGGCTTTCCGGAAGATTGATTTCCGGACGCTGGTAATCCGGGCCAACGGCGCAACCGGCAACGAACAGGCTGGCGATCAACACTGTGAGGGGAAGACGGCGGATCATGCCTGGACCTCCGGCTGGTCGGCTGTTTTTTTGGAAAAACGGGCGACGACGCGGTCGACCGCAACGAACAGGACCGGCACCATGAAAATGGCGAGTAGCGTTGCTGCCAGCATGCCGGCAAAAACCGTAATGCCCATCGACACCCGCGCTGCCGCACCGGCCCCGGAAGCGATGATCAGCGGCACGACACCGAGGATGAAAGCGAAGGAGGTCATGATGATCGGGCGCAGACGCAGCTTGGCAGCAGCGATGGCTGCACTCACGGCATCCTCGCCTTCTTCCCGCTTCATCTTGGCGAATTCGACAATCAGGATGGCATTCTTGGCAGCCAGGCCGATCAGCAGGATCAGGCCGATTTGCGCGTAGATATTGTTGGTCAGGCCCGTCAGCCACAGGCCGAGCATGGCGCCGAACACCCCGAGCGGTACGGCGAACAGCACGGCGAAAGGCACTGCCCAGCTTTCGTACAAGGCGGCAAGGAAGAGGAAGACAAAGACGATGGCGAGCCCGAAAACGATGGGTGCCTTGCCGGCCGATTCTTTCTCCTGACGGCTGATTCCCGACCATTCGAAGCCGTAGCCGGCTGGCAAGGTTGTAGCCGCGACATCTTCCATGGCGGCAATGGCATCGCCCGAGCTGTAGCCAGCGCCGGGGTTGCCGCCCAATTCTGCAGTACGGTAGAGGTTGTAGCGTTCCAGAACCGTCGGTGCGCTGGTCGGCATGGGTGTAACCAGCGTCGACAGCGGAATCATCTGGTTGTCGCCGTTGCGGACGTGGAACAGCCCAATACCCTGAATGTCGCTGCGATATTCGGGTTCAGCCTGCATAGTGACCTTGTAGGTACGCCCGAAGCGGCTGAAGTCATTGACGTTCAGGCCGCCCAGGAAGGTTTGCAGGGCATTGGTCACATCGGAAATCGGCACACCCAGTTTCTTGGCTTTTTCCCGGTCGACCGCAAGACGATAAGCCGGCGTGCGCGGATTGAACTTGGAATAGATGCTGCCGATTTCCGGGCGCTGGCGGGCAGCAGCCATGAAATCGTCGGCCACCTTGGCGAGTTCCTGTGGTGTGCCGCCGGAGCGGTCCTGCAGCTTGAACGAGAAGCCACCGGTAGAACCCAGGCCGGGAATGGGTGGCGGGTTGAAGGCAAGGATGATGGCCTCCGGTAATTTGGCTGCCTGCAGGTAGGTGCCCATGATCACCGTCTTCAGCGAATCGGTGCTGCGCTCCGCCCAAGGTTTCAGGGTCGCAACGAACAGCGCACTATCGGATTGCGGTGCCCCGTTAAGGATGTTGTAGCCATTGATGATCAGGCGCTTATCGACTGCTTCATGGCTCTTCAGGATGGCGTCCACCTTGGTGGTGACGATTTCCGTCCGGTTCAGCGAAGCGGCTGCAGGCAACTGAACGCTGCCCAGAAAATAACCTTGGTCTTCGGACGGGACGAAGCCGCCCGGTACTTTATTCATCAAGCCGAATGCCGCGAAGATCAGAATGCCGAGCATTAGCAGCGATAGCAGGCTGCGACGGATCAGGGTCTGTACCTTGCGGCCATAGCTGTCGGTCAGGCGTTCGAAAACCCGGTTGAAGCCGCCAAAGAAGCGCCCGGCAAGGCCTGGCCGTTGGTTTTTGTCCTTTGGTTTGAGCATCAAGGCACAGAGCGCCGGGGTCAGCGACAGGGCGACGAAAGCCGACAAGACAGTCGAGACGGCGACGGTGATGGCGAACTGCTTGTACATGACCCCCGAAATCCCGCCCAGGAAAGCCACGGGTACGAAGACGGCGGCCAGAATCAGGGCAATGGCGACTACCGGCCCAGAGACTTCTTCCATGGCGCGCAGGGTTGCATCCCGGGCATTCAGGCCGCTGTGCTCCATGTGGTGTTCAACCGCTTCGACGACAACGATTGCGTCATCGACCACGATGCCGATGGCCAGCACCATGCCGAACAGGGTCAAGGTGTTGATCGTGAAGCCGAGCAGCGTGAAGGCGGCAAAGGTGCCGACCAGCGAGACTGGCACGGCGAGCATGGGAATGACGGTCGCCCGCCAGTTCTGCAGGAAGAGGAAAACAACCACGAGTACGAGCAGCAGCGCCTCGAAGAAGGTATGCACCACCTCGTTCAGCGAGGCCTTGACGAATACGGTGTTGTCGAGCACCACGTCGTAGCTCAGGTCAGCCGGGAAGGAGGTGGCTAGCGACTTCAGTTCGGCATTGATCAGCCCGGCAGTTTCCAGCGCACTGGCGTCGGGCGTCAGGTTGATGGAAAAGGCGGCGGCCGGTTGGCCATTCAGACGCGACTGAAAAACGTAATCCTTGGCGCCCAGTTCGACGCGTGCCACGTCTCGGACGCGGACGAAGGAACCATCAGGCTTCGCGCGAACGATGATTTCCTCGAATTCACTGACTTCCGACAGGCGGCCGCGTACTTCGACGCCGTACTGGAATTGTTGCGTTTTCGGGGCCGGCATCTGGCCGACCTGCCCAGCCGGAGCCTGTGCATTCTGTTCCTGAATGGCACGATAGATATCGGATGGCGTCACGCCCAGGCTGGCCATGCGATCCGGCCTCAGCCACAGACGCATGCCGAATTCGGCACCGAACAGGCTGACGTTGCCGACGCCCTTGATCCGCTTGATGGCCTCGACGACATTGATCGTTGCGTAATTGGCCAGGAACAGTTCGTCGTAGGTACCGTTCGGCGACACCAGCGCCAGGTACATCAGCACGTCAGGTGTCTGCTTCTTGGTGGTGATGCCGGCGCTAATCGCCTCCGAAGGCAGGCGGGCGTTGGCCTGTGATGAGCGGTTCTGGACTTGTACTGCGGCGATGTCGGCGTTGTTTTCCAGACCGAAGGTGATGTCGAGGTTGTAGCCACCGTTGCCGGAGGAACTCGAACTCATGTAAAGCATGCCTTCGACGCCGTTCACCTGCTCCTCGATGGGCTGGGCGATGGCCTGTTCGACCACCTCGGCACTGGCACCAGGATAGACGGCGCTGACCCGGATGGTTGGCAGCGTGATCTGCGGGTACTGGGCAATTGGCAGACTGATGCCGGCGATGATGCCGCACAGCGTCAGGACGATGGCGGTGACGATGGCGAACACCGGCCGGTAGATGAAAAACTTGGCCATGTCCGCTCCTTAAGGCTTGCCGGCCGTCGCCGCATCGAGCGGCTTGACGACGGTGCCGGGGCGCGCTTTCTGCAAACCTTCGACGACAATGCGCTCGCCAGCCTTGAGGCCCTCTTCGACCAACCATAGCTCACCGATACGGGCACCGGTGCGAATCGGGCGCTGTTCGATCTTGTCGCCGGCCAGCACGACGCTGGCGAACTGCTTGCCAAGTAGTTCGGTGACCGCCTTTTGAGGAACCAACAAGGCGTTCTGCGCGACCTCGTGAACGATGCGAACACGGGTGTTCATGCCCGGCCGGAGCAGACCATCCGGGTTCGGGAAGACCGCCCGCAAGGTCAGCGTACCGGTCGCCGGGTTCAAGGCGCGATCGGTAAAGTCAAGTTGGCCCGACTGGGCATAGGTACTGCCGTCAGCCAGGATCAGCTCGATCGGCGCCTTGCTTTCGCGTTTCTGGGCCTGGAATCGCTTGGCGAAATTGATGTAGTCGACTTCGGGAATGCTGAAATAGGCAACGACGGGGTCCAGTGTCGACACCGTGGCGAGCACCGTCTGGCCGGCGGTGGCCAAGGCACCGACTTCAATTTTCTGTAATCCGATCTGGCCGGAAATCGGTGAGCGGACATCGGCATACGAGCGATCCAGTCTGGCCTTCTCCAAACCGGCGCGGCGCGCCTGGGCAACTGCTGTGTTCTGCTGTTCGTAAGCGACTGCCTGATCGTAGGTCTGGCGTGGAATGGCGTTGTCGGGCAGAAGTGGCTTGTAGCGAGCGACGTCCTGGCGGGCCCGGGCAAGTACCGACTCGGCCTCGGCCAGCTTGGCCTGGGCATCGATGATCGCTTCGTCGTAAGCGCGCGGGTCGATGCTAAACAGCAACTCGCCTTCTTTGACCTTCTGTCCCGGCTTGAAGCTTTGCCTGATCAACTGGCCGGAGATACGTGGATAGATGTCGACCTCGCGATAGGCTTTGACCTCAGCCACCAGATCAACCATCAGCGGGGTGGTCTGGCCAGCGAGCGTTTGAACGATCACCTCGGGTGGTGGCGGAGGGGCGGGCTTTGATGTTTCCTTGCAGCCGCCGGTTGCCAAAAGAGCCCCGAGCAGCAGCGGACAGGTAAGGGAGGAAAACTTTGACTGACCTGACATGGGCTCCGGCTCCTGGCGTTAATATGCGGTTGGCAATCGATGAACCTTACATCCTAATCATCTTTGGTGTCACCTTCCGAGCGAGGCCGCCCATTTTGGGCGGAGTGAAATTTCCCTGTATTTCCCAGCCGGTAATATTGGGGGCTTACATTCCTTCTACATAAGGATACGGCAATGAAGAAGATCATGTTTTCCGGCCTTTTACCCGACGTGACTGAAGAAGCAGTCAGGAAATCACTGGAAAAAGTCGGGCCGGTGCATACGGTTTCCATCATCAAGGATGGCGATGCCAGCGCACCGCTCGTCATTGTCGAGATGGACATCAGTGACGTGCAGGCATTCCAGCTCACTTCACGCGTCACCGACTACTGGCACGACGGGCACATGATCAATGCCCGCTTGCTGTTGCACTGAGTGTGCCGGATAGCATTGCAGACAGCCCTGAGATAAGCATGCGGATTGCGATTACCCTGCTGTTGATTGTGCTCATGGGGACCTCCCATGCGCAACAGCCAGCTTTGCGCAGCGCTTTGGGGGGCAAGCCGGCAGTAGCGGCGACCGTTGATGTTGCTGAAGAGCGCGCCAAGCTGGAGACCCAGCTTGGCGAGACCTTGCGCCAGCGCGAAGCGGAACTGCCCGGTGCCAGGGAGACAGCCAGTGCCGACTCGGTGCGTGCCGCCGACAGACAGCGACTGCTGGACCGTCTGGCTTTTCTGCAAGGTGAGCGAATCAAGCGCCTGGACGAACTGGGTGCATTGCAGAAGGCTCCTCCATTTACATTGGCCAGCCTGCCGGTGGTGCACGCGATAGGGGCGACGCCACCTTATTCGGCGCTCGCCGTCGACGCCCTGCGTGATGAACTGGCCGGCGTGCAGGACAAGGTTCAGGCACTGGATTCCGGGCTCTCGGCTCGCGAATCGGAAAAACAGATCTTGGTCGAACAATTGCGGCGGGCCGATGAGGCACTTCGGCTGGCAGCTGATCGACTGGCGCTGACCAGCAATGACGGCAATGGGCTTGTCGCACGCTGGGAGCATGAGCAGGTTGAATTGCGGCGACGGACGGCCGAGGCAGAACTGGCGCTGCTGGCCATCGATATCGATAAACTCAAGCTGCAAAAAAATGCCTTCGTCGTCCAGGCCCAGGAAATGCAGGCACTGGTGGCCAAGGTCTTGCCGGCACAACGGATTTCCGAACAGGACCTGAAGACGCTGAAGGAGCGCACTACTGCCGCAGAGGAAAAGCTGCG
>JACCEE012653918.1_pt1 | contig 11157 bp, 5 predicted proteins | sample 7449931 | NCBI WGS metagenome assembly JACCEE01 (sample SAMN15323457, study PRJNA562643) | freshwater metagenome | isolation source: river surface water | place: USA:Blue River Watershed | collected 2017-08-19 | reverse complement strand
GGCTGCGCGGCCGGAGCCGCCTCAGCCGCGGCCGGCGCAGTGGCCTGGTCGCGCGAGGCGCGCTTCTCGAGCGTGATGTAAGGGGCCAGCTCGGCCAGGTCGGAATGGCCCTGCGACAAATGCCACAGCGCGTCGTGCGTCATCGTGCGCAGCGCCTTCTGCTCCAGCGCCGCGCGCACGATCTCCGCGTCGCCTGCGCCGGAATTTATCAGTTCCTTGACCTTGGCGGTAACGTTCAGTATCTCCACTATTGAGGTGCGCCCGGCGTAGCCGCCGCCGTCGCAGTTCTTGCAGCCGCGGCCGCGGAAAACGGCCTTGGGGAAGCCGTAGGCGCCCATGGCCTCCAGCAGGGCGGGGTCCACCCCGGCGTCGGGCACGCGCTCGGCGCAAGCCGGGCAGATCCGCCGCACCAGGCGCTGCGCTGTTATGGCCAGCAGGCCGGGCGCCACCTTGAACCTGTCCACGCCCATATCCATCAGGCGCGAGATCGTGGAGACCGCGTCGTTGGTGTGCAGCGTCGAGAACACCATGTGGCCCGTCATAGCGGCCTGGAAGGCGATATCGGCGGTCTCGCGGTCGCGTATCTCGCCCACCATGATGATGTCCGGGTCCTGCCGCAGCACGGAACGGAGCACGGCGGAGAAGGTGAGTCCCTGCTTCTCGTTCACCTGCACCTGGTTGATGCCGGAGAGCTTGTACTCTATGGGGTCCTCGACGGTGACTATGTTGGTGCCTTCGCTGCGCGTCTTGTTGAGCACCGAGTAAAGCGTGGTGGTCTTGCCGGAGCCGGTCGGGCCGGTGACCAGCAGTATGCCCTGCGGGGCCTCGAGGCAATCCTCCAGCACCTTCGAAACCTCGGGCGCGAAGCCCAGCTTCTCGAAGGGCACCTCGGCGGCGCGCTGGTCCAGTATGCGCATCACCACCTTCTCGCCGTAGGCGGTGGGCAGGGTGGAAACGCGCAGGCCCACCTCGGAGCCGGCGATAAGGATCTTGGTGCGGCCGTCCTGCGGGCGGAGGTGGTTGGAAACGTCCAGGTCCGCCATGATCTTTATGCGCGAGACCAGCGGTCCCGCCGCGATATGGCGCGGCAGGGACATCACGTTCTTCAGTATGCCGTCTATGCGTATGCGCACCTGGCTGCCGTGCTCCTCGTGCTCTATATGTATGTCGGACGAGCGCTTGCGGTAGGCCTGGGAGATTATAGAGTTCACCAGTATGATCACCGGGGCCGAGACCTTGTCGCTGGCGTCCGCCGCCGTCTCCGCGGAGCCCATTACCTGTATCTCATCGGGGGCCTCGACCTTGTTCAGCAGGTCGTATATCACCTTGTCGGCGCTGAAGAGCTGCTCAACCACGGCCTCCACCTCTTTCGCGGTGGAATAGGAAAGGATGGCGCGGCGTCCGGTCATCGCTTCGATGTCGCCCTGCGCGTCCGTGTCCAGCGGGTTGGAGACCGCGATCTCTATGTCGTTGTCGGAAAGTTTCAGAGGCAGCAGGCCGTACTTGCGGCAGACGCGCTCCGGCACCAGCGAAAGGGCGAAGCGCTCAACCTTCTCGACCGACAGCGGGCAGTAGCGCGTGCGGAACACGGCCTCTACGGCCTTGCCTATCTGCGCCGGCGTGAGGGCGCCGGAATCCATCAGCGCCCCCAGCAGCGAGGGTTTCTTCTCCGCCCTGCAGCGGGCCACCGCGTCCTGGTCCAGGCCCGGCACGGCCGCAACGGCCTTCACCGCCCATTCGTCGTTAAAGCGCCATGTTTCCGTCATGCGGCTATTTTATAGTTATTTGAAGCGGGAATCAATGACCGCAGCAAAAGCAAAAGCCCTTGAAACATGTTCAAGGGCTTTTGGTTGCGGGGGTTGGATTTGAACCAACGACCTCAAGGTTATGGGCCTTGCGAGCTACCAGGCTGCTCTACCCCGCACATGTATTATAGCACAGGTGCGGAGCCAATAGCAACGTTCTCCGACGAGAAAATTGGGGTTTACAGGTTTGCGATTTCCCCCACCCCACTTAGAATAGTGATCACCCAAACAATGGTGATCGGATTTAGGATCACTTTGGCGGAATCGGGGGAACCTCGTCAGGTCAGGCCCAAGTGTAGTAGAATTTTTGCCTTGGGATACAACATAATTGACAAACAACTCATGACCGCGTAATCGGCCGGAGCGGAGGCAGTCAGATGAGAACTACGTTACTGATAACCGGGATTGCTTGGCTTATCGTGTTCCTTGCGGCTCAAAGCAGCCCTTTGTCGCAACGCCTTTCACCTCAATTGCTGACAATGCTTGCCGTTGGCATCGCGGCCTGGGGAGCGTTTTTCTTCCTGGCGAAAAGACTGTCCGCCGCGCGCGAGGAGCGCGACATCGACGCGCAGGATGGGACTGCGCCCCCCTCCCCCGCCTGGGCCCCGAGGAATCTCGGTTTTCTTCTGGCTGCATTCGCGGCCACCTCGGCTTGGCTTGGGGCGTCTTCCGGCAGCGGCAGCTTCATCCTCGTGGAGAGCGGCTATTACTGCCTGCTTTTTTTTACCGGACACGCTCTACGGCGTTTCGGGCGCAGCGCGCAATACGTGCCGCTCCTGTACGGACTGCTGCTACTCGCGGCGGCAACTTATATAAAGGTCTCCAGTTTCATGAACTCTCCCGGCGCGCGTTTCCAGTTCGGCCCGGAAATCGTACTGTTCGCCATCGCCAGGGCAGTATCCGGCATGGCCATGCTGCCGCTCGACGTTGCCGTCTTATGGGGAGGCTGGGCTATTTCCAACGCTCTTCCTAAAAGGCACGCCGGTAATTCCAGCGCTCCGGATAACGCCGCATCCTCCCCACCCGTAAAGGCCTCAAAGGCCAAAAAAATAGCGGTCCTGCTGATCTGCCTCGGGACCGTCCTGGCGATTTCGCTAGCTCTTGTAAATAGAAGCAAATCCGGCAAGGTGGTCCCGGGGAGCACTCCTACTGACAGCCTTTCCGCCCTGCTTGCCGACCTAAAAAGCGACCTTTTCAACGCTGACCTTGCGGCAAGGGCTATAGATGAAAACGGAGCGGATGAGGTGGTCCCGGAAATGATCAAGGCGCTGAAGGATAACAGCGCTATCGCCAGGATGAATGCGGCCGGGGTTCTCGGCAAGATTGGCCCGGAGGCTTTGCAATCCATTCCCGCGCTTATCGATTCACTGGAGAACGACACATACCCACTCAGCCAAGAATCGGCCGCCATGGCTCTGGGCCGGATCGGAACTAATTCAAGTGAAGCATTTACAGCACTAAGCAGGGCACTAAGTTCTGAAAAGCCGTATATCCGGGCTGTGGCCGTGGAAGCTTTAGGGGAGATGGGGCCGAATGCAAAAGGTGCGGTGCCAGTACTGACCGGGATGTTGAACATTAAAGAGGAAAGGATTTGGCATAAAACGATGAAAGCCCTGGGCAACATAGGCCCGGACTCCCAAGCAGCGGTCCCCGCGCTCTTCAAGGCCTTTAAGGAGGATATAGATACCGAAGCCGCGCAGGGCGCCGCCGACCTGCTTCTTGTCCCTCATGCCCAGGATTATTACATAGCGGCCGGAGCCATAAGCAAAATCGCCCCGGTGTCTCCAGAGCACGAAGAAATACTCGCCATCCTTATCCGCAACTTAAGCGGCAGCAATGTCAGGGTCCAAGCCGCCGCGGCCGCGACCATAGCCGAGATGGGCGCCAGTGCGAAACCGGCCGTTCCGGCCATCATAACAGCGGCAGACTCCCCGGATTATGATGTCAGGAAATATGCGGTCGCGGCTTTAGGCAAGATAAGCCCCGACCCAGGGGAAGCGTTGCCTGTGCTTATTAAGGCGGTCAATAAACGGGATGTTTACATCGGCCGCGTCGCCGCTCATGCCATCGGGAATATGGGAGCTGACGCCAAAGAAGCGGTTCCTGCCCTGATCGAGGCCGTTAGCAGCAACCAGTGGACCTCCAGATATTCAGCGGCAGAAGCTTTAGGCAGAATAGGACAGGACGCGAAAGCGGCGGTCCCCGTGCTTACAGCCGCGCTGAACGACAAACTGCTCCGCCCCTATGCCGCCGAGGCTTTGGGCGCGATAGGCCCTGCTGCTAAGGAAGCGGTTCCGCCCCTGATCGCCATGTTAAAGGAGATTCCGGAGGCCAGGGACATGACCGGGAGAGAGCTCCGGACGATAAGGGAGCCGAGCGCCGGCGCCTATGCCGCGAAGGCTTTAGGCGGTATCGGACCGGAAGCGAAAGACGCTGTTCCGGCGCTGATCCAAGCGCTGAACCACAGCGATTTCTATGTCCGGAGGAATAGCGCCGAGGCTTTAGGCAAGATAGGTCCCGACGCAATAGGGGCAGAGCCAGCTTTAAGGAAAGCAGTGGCAGACTCCTCAAAACCTGTGCGAGCAACTGCAACCGAAGCGTTGCGCAGGATAGCACCAGTATCAGAATAGAGCGCCACAACACCAGCCCCATTAACGCGCCCCCCACACCGGATTCCACGAAGAAGTGATCGGTTGAAAGTGGTGATCGGTTCAGTGATCGGTTCTAGGTATGTCTAGCGACTTCTCCTGATTCGTCGGGAGAATAAAAAAGCACGGCTCTCGTCGTGCTGATACCTTCTGATCTCCGCTGATTCGCCCGGTCCCCCGCCTTGCGAGCTACCAGGCTGCTCTACCCCGCAGAGATAGTATAGCACAATCCGCGGGGCAATGCAAACATTATCGCGTACGGCCTCAGCCCTGCTTCGCGGCAAGGGCCTCCAGGTAGGAAGCGAACTCCGGGTCCTCCCCCTTCAGCAGGGCCGGCAGGGCGGCGCGGAAATCAGGACGGCGGCACCAGTCGCGCATGTAGTCCTCCCACGAGGACCAGCGCCTCGCCTGCATAGGGGTCATGCGTTCGCAGTAGAGCAGCAGGTAAGCTCGCTCGAAGAGCGACACCAGCATCTCGAAGACTATGGCGATACGCTCCCGCTGCGGCTGGTTCAGTTCTATGGCCTTCTCGCCGGAAAAAAGGCGGAGGTCGGGGTTAGCCAGCGCTATCTTCAGGAACTCCTGGTAGTTATCGGAGAGCAGCTGGTATACCTCGTCCTCCTCGTTCTCGCGAGCTTTGCGCTGTTCGAATATGAACACGCCTATGGCCAGCGGGAAACCGATGACGGTCACCACGTAGCTCAGCAGTTCCCAGGTTTCAAGTTCGAACATTAATGCCTCCGCCGCCGGGTCTTTTTATTTGGAGCGGTTCAGTATGGCGGCGACAGCGTTTATCTTTCCGGCCAGCACGCCGTGCACCTTGAGCGCCTTGCGGATATCGGAGAGGAACTTATGCTCCCCGGGAAGCACTTTCCCGTCCGCCAGTGCGATCTGGGCGGCCCAGGCATATGCGGTCTCGGAGAGACGCGCGGAAAGCAGGGAGGCGGCCTCGGCGATCACTTCGGCGCGGCCCTTACCCTCCACGGCCTCGGCGACGCAGGCGGCGTATTCCCGGGCGCTTTTCACGCGGTCGAAAAGCGGGTTCATGGCCACCATGGTATCTATCCTGGAAAGTTCCCGCTTATCCAGTTTCCCGTCGCTGGCCAGCGCAAGCACGCATATCGCCATAACGGCGTCGGATTGCGAACGCAAGGTTCTATGGGAACCGCCGCAAGCGCAGCCGCAGGTCTCTTCTTTCTTCATTGTCTCCCCCTATGCCGTTTCCGGCCGGATCATTTTTCTATCCCAAGCGTGTCGACGACGTCGCCGTCCTTGTTGTAGACGGTCATGTTCAGCGCGCCGGCCTTCACGTCCGCCACGGCGAAGGTGTAGGAGGGCACGAACTTCTCGGACCACTCCTCGTTGCGGCGCTGTATGTAGAGCGGCGCGCCGCCGCCGCCCAGCGTGACGTATACCACGCCGTCGGCCTCGTCGGGAACCCCGTCCTTGAGCGGCACGGTGCGCTCGTAGTCGTGGTCGTGTCCCTGGAAAACCACGTCGACGCCGTGCTTTACGAACAGCGGCTCCAGGGCGGCCAGCTGGGCCTCCGAAGTTTCATGCGCGCCGGTGGAGTAGAGCGGCTCGTGGACGACCACGAACTTCCAGGCCTTGTCCCCCTTCCCCAGGTAATAGTCCAGCCACTTGTACTGTTTGGAACCGGGCGTAAGAGGCGGGGCGTACAGCGCGCCGTGGAAGGCGTTGGCGTCCAGCACGAAGAAGCGGGCGTTGGCGGTGTCGAAGAAATAGTAATGCGGCGGCAGGCCGGTCAGCGGCACGCTGTGGAAGGGCGCGTAGTTGGCCTTTATGAAGCCTTTGCCGGCGGCGCTCTTCATGTCGGCGCCGTAGTCGTGGTTGCCCAGCGCCGCGAAGAACGGCGCGCGGGCCATCAGCGCGGCGTAGGGCTTGAAGTACTGCGCGTCGGCGTCCGAGTCCAGGCCGGACTCGGTCATGTCGCCGGTGTGCAGCACGAAGTCTGGGCTGAACTTGTCCATCTGCGCGGCCAGCGCCAGCTGCTCCGGCGTGGCGGAACCGGCGCCGGAGTCGCCGAAAGCGAGGAAGGAGAAATACGGCTTGTCCTCGGGCTTGAAGGTGGAGAACTTCCCCTCGAAGGCCTTGTACACCCCGGCCGTACCCTCGGCGGGCAGGTAGATCCTGTAGCAGTGGGTGGTGTCGGGCAGCAGGCCGAACAGCGGAGCCTTCTGCTCCTTCTGCGACGGCAGTATGGTCTGGAAGCGTTCGCAGTCAGGCGCGGCCCCGTAGGTGAGCCACACCGGCGTGGAGATGTCCAGGCGGAAGCGCACGGTGACCATGTCGCGGGACATGTTCTCGAGGTAGGGCCCGCGGAGCAGCGAGGCCGCCCGCGCCGGAGCGCAGGCGGCCAAGAGCGCCAGGGTCAGCAGCGCGCGCCTCATTTCCCGGCGTTCTCCTTGCAGAACACCGGCGAGACCTGGAACTTCACGGCGTCTATCAGGCCGCGGTCGGTGATGCGTATCTCGGGGATGGGCGGCAGCGTCAGGAACGACATCGCCATGAACGGGTCCGAGAGCTTCGAACCGAGCATCCGGGCTATCTCGTTGAGGCGCTTCTGCTTCTCGCGCACGAAGTCGGCGCTGCGGTCGCTCATCAGGCCGGCCACCGGCAGGGGCAGCGCCTCCAGCACCTGGCCGTTCAGAGCGGCTACTATGCCGCCCTGCATCTTCACCACCTGCACGGCCGCGGTGTACATGTCGCCGTCATGCGTGCCGACGACGATGATGTTGTGCGAGTCGTGCGAGACGGACGAGGCTATCGCGCCCTTCTTGAGGCCGAAGCCCTTCACGAGCGCCAGCGCAATGCGGCCGGAGGCCATGTGGCGCTCTATCACGGCGATCTTAAGGATGTCGCGCTCGGTGTCGGAGGAGACGTAGCCGCCGTCCTCCTTGACGCGCTCGACGGTGGCCTTGGTGACGATCTGGTCGGGGATCACATTGATGACGCGGGCGAACCTGCCCTGCGCCTTCATCGCGAAGTCCTCGTGCTCTATCCATTTCACGTTGACGGTGCCGCGGGTCTTGCCCTTGTACTCCTTTATGACGCCCGGCTCTATATCCCCGCCCTTCGACACCAGCCTGCCGTCCTTGAACACGCCGGTGATGTGCAGCTTCTTCAGGTCGTCTATCACCACCAGGTCGGCCGCGTAGCCGGGGGCTATGGCGCCGAGGTTCTTCAGGCCGAAGTACTCGGCGGTGTTGATGGTGGCCATCTGTATGGCGCGTATCGGGTCCACGCCGAGGCGTATAGCGGTGCGCACCAGGTAGTCTATGTGGCCCTCGCGCACGATGTCGTCGAGGTGGCGGTCGTCGGTGACGAAGACGAACTTGCGGGAGTTCTCGGAGTTGACGAGCGGCAGCAGGCCTTTCAGGTTCTTCGCGGCGGTGCCCTCGCGGATCATGATGTACATGCCGGCGCGCAGCTTTTCGCGCGCCTCGGCCACGTCGGTGCACTCGTGGTCGGAGCGTATGCCGGCCGCCACGTAGGCGTAGAGCTGCTTGTCCTTGAGCATCGGGGCGTGGCCGTCTATCACCTTGTGCTTGGCGATGGCGATCTTCTTAAGGACCTCGTCGCGGCGGTTGATCACGCCGGGGTAGTCCATCATCTCGCCTATGCCCAGCACGCGGTCGTCGTTGAGGAGCAGGCCCAGGTCGTGGGCGGACAGCTCGGCGCCGGCGGTCTCGAGGTTGGTCGCCGGCACGCAGGAAGGGAGCATCATGTAGACGGAAAGCGGGCTGTCCTCGCTGGAGGCCAGCATGTAGCGTATGCCGTCGAGGCCCAGCACGTTGGCGATCTCGTGCGGGTCGATCACGGCGGTGGTGGTGCCGTGCGGCAGCACCACGCGGGCGAACTCGGGGATCTTCACCATCGAGCTCTCTATGTGCACGTGGCCGTCTATGAAGCCGGGGGCCACGTAGGCGCCCTTCAGGTCCATGACCTGCTTGGCCTTGTAGTCGCCGAAGCCCACGACGCGGCCGCGGTGTATGGCCACGTGCGTGCGGTGCACGTCGCCGGAAAAGGTATTGACGACGCGGGCGTTCTTCAGCAGCAGGTCGACGCGCTTGGCGCCGCCGGAGATCTCTATGGTGTTGCGCAGGTTCTCAAGACTGGATTCGTTCTCGCTCATATATGCACCGCCTTATAACTAGTTGTTTAATTCTACATATTAGCGGGGGCCGGCGCAAAACCCGCGTGCCTTATTTTTTGTATCATACCTTCTCGTCCACGATATGACACCTGCCCGGACCAGATATCTCAGGAAAGTCGCCCACGCGCTGGCGGCCGCCGCCGCCCTGGCGGTGACCGGCTACACCGGCGCCCTGCTCTACCGCAGTCTCGGAGAATGGCGGGACACGGACAGGAGGATGAAGCACATACAGGAAGTCTCCTCCGCCGTCGAGCGGGTACAGGACATGCTGATTGAGTCCGAATCGGCTGTGCGCGCCTACGCGCTGACCGGCCGGGAGACGGACCTGGCATCCTTTGAAAAGGCCGTGGCCGGGCTCGACCGGGAAACAGCCGCCCTCGCGGCGGGCGACGCGGCGCATCCATCAAACTCCGGGAAGATCAAGTCGCTGCAGGGGTCAGTTACGCGCCGGAAAGAACTGTTCCGGGCCACGCTGCAGGCCAGGCGCTCAGGCAGGCGCATAGACGCCCTCGTCAGCGAAGGCTCGGCGGTAAGCGCCTCCATACGCGCGGCCGCCGGCGAGATAAAGGCGGAGGAGAGCGCCGACAGGGAGAAACTCTCGCAGGAGTTCACGTCCATACGAGAACGCCGTTACAGGCTGATAAACACCTTCTTCGCGCTTATATTCGTAATAACCGTAGCCGGCCTGGTCGCGGCGCTGCGCGCGGTACGCCGGAGGGCGGCCGCCGAGCGGGCGCTGGCCGAGACCAATTCCAGGATGCAGAGCGTGCTGGACTCGGCCGCGCAGCTGGCCATAATAGTCACAGACACCCAGGGCGGCGTAACGCTGTTCAGCCGCGGGGCCCAACTGATGCTCGGGTACTCCGAGGCCGAGATACTGGGCCGCAAGCCGGACCTTATACACGTACCCTCCGAACTTGAAAGCCACGCCGCTGAACTGGGGTCCAGGCTCGGAACGGCGCTGGTCCCCCCGCTTTCGCTGGTAGAGCTGGCCCGGCGCGGCGGTTACGAGAAAAGGGAATGGACGCTGGTCAGGAAGAACGGCTCCCGTTTCCCCGCCGAACTCACCATTGCCCCCATAAAGGATGCGTCCGGCCGCGTGGCGGGTTACCTCGGCCTGGCCACCGACATAACCGAGCGGCAGGCCGCCCAGCTGGAGATGCGCAAACTCTCCACCGCCGTTAAGGCCAGCCCTACGTCGATAGTCATCACGGACAAGGACGCGCTGATAGAGTACGCCAACCCCAAGTTCTTCGAGCTGACCGGCTACGAGCCCTGGGAACTGATAGGCAAGAACCCCAGGCTGATAGCCTCGGGGCGCACGCCGACGGCGACCTACAAGCAGCTGTGGGAGACCGTTCTCGACGGCAGGGAATGGACCGGCGAGCTGCTCAACCGCAAGAAGAACGGCGAGCTTTTCTGGGAACAGGCCTCCATCTCCCCGGTAAAGGACCGCCGCGGCAACATCACCAACTTCATAGCGGTCAAGGTGGACATCACGGACCGCAAGCTGGCGCAGCGCGAGATAGAGAAGGCCCGCGACGCCGCCATGGAACTGGCGCGGCTGAAGTCGGAGTTCCTCGCGAACATGAGCCACGAGATACGCACCCCGATGAACGCCATCATCGGCATGACCGGACTGCTGATGGACACCCCGCTCACGCCGCAGCAGCGGGAATACGCGCGCACCGTCAACTCGGCCGGAGAGGCCCTGCTCGACGTGCTGAACGACATACTGGATTTTTCCAAGATAGAGTCGGGCAGGCTGGAGATAGAGTCGCTGGATTTCGACCTGAGGGAGACCGTGGAGAGCACGGCCGACCTGCTGGCCCCCCGCGCGCAGGCCAAGGAGATAGAACTGGCCTGCCTGCTGGAGCCCGGCGTGCCTTACGGCCTTCGCGGCGACCAGGGCCGGCTGCGGCAGGTGCTGCTGAACCTGATGGGCAACGCCGTCAAGTTCACCGACCGCGGCGAGGTGGTGCTGAGAGTATCTCCGGCCGGCGAGAAGGACGGCCGCGCCCTGCTCAGGTTCTCCGTGAAGGATACCGGCATAGGCATAGCCCCCGAAGCCCAGAAACGCCTTTTCCAGGTCTTTACGCAGGCCGACGCCTCGACGACGCGCCGCTACGGCGGCACCGGCCTCGGCCTTTCGATCTCGAAGAAGCTCGTGGAGATGATGGGCGGCGAGATAGGCGCCGAGAGCGAGCCCGGCAAGGGCTCGACGTTCTGGTTCACGCTCCCATTCGAACGCCAGGCCGCGCAGCCGGCCGACGAGCCGCCGCGCGCCGACGTGGCCGGCGCCAGGACGCTCATCGTGGACGACAACGCCGCCAACCGCGAGATAGTGGCCCGCTACCTGGAGCTCTGGAAGATGCCTTACGCGGCGGCCTCTTCCGGCGAGGAGGCGCTGACCCTGCTCCGGAGCGGGGCGGCTGCCGGGCGGCCTTTCGTCCTGGCCGTGCTGGACATGCAGATGCCCGGCATGGACGGCCTCGTACTCGCCGGGCGCATAGACGCGGACCCCGCC
>JACCEE011810673.1_pt1 | contig 11159 bp, 9 predicted proteins | sample 7449931 | NCBI WGS metagenome assembly JACCEE01 (sample SAMN15323457, study PRJNA562643) | freshwater metagenome | isolation source: river surface water | place: USA:Blue River Watershed | collected 2017-08-19 | reverse complement strand
TATGGTGGTGCCACCGACCTGTTCCTGGCCTGCGATCTCAGGATCGCGCTGCAGGGGGTGGAGTTCCGCATGCCGGCCACCGCGCTGGGCCTGCATTTCTATCCGAGCGGCTTGCTGCGCTACGTCGAGCGCTTGGGGCTGGCGGCGGCCAAACGCGCCTTCCTGACCGCCCGCCCGTTCACTGCAGACCAGCTCTGGCAGACCGGCTGCCTGGAGGCGCTGGCCAGCCCGGAAGACTTCGACTCCGAGCTGCAGCGACTGGTGCAGGACGTGCTCTCGCTCGCTCCGCTGGCGGCCGAGAGCATCAAGCGCTCGCTCAACGAGATCGCGGCCGGCTGCCACGATCCGCAAGTGCTGCGCGAGCGCGAACATGCGAGCACGCGCAGCGACGATTTCGCCGAGGGACGCCGCGCCTTCGTCGAGCGGCGTCGCCCGGTCTTCAGCGGCCGCTGAAGACCCGCTTGCGCGGGGTCTGCGGGATCAGGATCAGTCGCCGAGCAGCGACAGGTCGCGCACCGCGCCCTTGTCGGCCGAGGTCGCGAGCATGGCGTAGGCCTTGAGCGCAGCCGAGACCTTGCGCGGACGCTGCTTCACGGGCTTCCAGCCCTTGGCGTCCTGCTCTGCACGGCGCACGGCGAGCTCATCGTCCGACACCAGCACGTCGATGGTCCGGTTCGGGATGTCGATCCGGATGCGGTCGCCGTTGCGCACCAGGCCGATGGCACCGCCGGCTGCCGCCTCGGGCGAACAATGGCCGATCGACAGGCCCGAGGTGCCGCCCGAGAAGCGGCCATCGGTCAGCAGCGCGCAGGCCTTGCCCAGGCCCTTGGACTTGATGTAGCTGGTCGGATACAGCATCTCCTGCATGCCGGGGCCGCCCTTGGGGCCTTCGTAGCGGATCACGACGACTTCGCCGGCCTTGACCTCGTCGCCGAGGATCTTTTCGACCGCCTCGTCCTGCGACTCGAACACATGGGCGCTGCCTTCGAACACCAGCAGGCTGTCGTCGACGCCAGCGGTCTTGACCACGCAGCCGTCGAGCGCGATGTTGCCGTGCAGCACTGCGAGGCCGCCTTCCTTCGAGAAGGCATGCTCGAAAGAGCGGATGCAGCCCTCGGCACGGTCCTGGTCCAGGCTGGGCCAGCGGCTGTCCTGGCTGAAGGCGACCTGGGTCGGGATGCCGCCCGGGCCGGCCTGGTAGAACTGCTGCACGGTAGCCGAAGGCTGGCGCATGATGTCCCACTGGTCCAGCGCTTCCTTCATGGTGGCGGCATGCACGGTCGGCACGTCGGTGTGCAGCTTGCCGGCACGGTCGAGCTCGCCCAGGATGGCCATGATGCCGCCAGCGCGGTGCACGTCCTCGATGTGGTACTTGTTGGTGTTGGGTGCGACCTTGCACAGCTGCGGCACGACGCGCGAGAGGCGGTCGATGTCCTTCATCGTGAAGTCGATGCCGGCTTCCTGCGCCACGGCGAGCAGGTGCAGGATGGTGTTGGTCGAGCCGCCCATCGCGATGTCGAGCGTCATCGCGTTCTCGAAGGCCTTGAAGCCGATCGCGCGCGGTAGCACGCTGTAGTCGTCCTGCTCGTAGTGGCGCCGGCAGAGCTCGACGATCAGGCGGCCGGCCTGCTTGAACAGCTGCTCGCGGTCGGCATGGGTCGCGACCACGGTGCCGTTGCCCGGCAGCGACAGGCCCAGCGCCTCGGTCAGGCAGTTCATCGAGTTGGCGGTGAACATGCCCGAGCAGCTGCCGCAGGTCGGGCAGGCCGAGCGCTCGACCTCGGCAACTTCGGCGTCGCTGACCTTGTCGTCGGCCGCCATCACCATGGCGTCGATCAGGTCGAGCTTCTTGATCTGGATGGTCTGGGTGCCGGGGACGGCGAGCTTGACCTTGCCGGCCTCCATCGGGCCGCCCGAGACGAACACGACCGGGATGTTCAGGCGCATCGCGGCCATCAGCATGCCGGGGGTGATCTTGTCGCAGTTGGAGATGCAGACCAGCGCGTCGGCGCAATGCGCGTTGACCATGTACTCGACCGAGTCGGCGATGATGTCGCGGCTGGGCAGCGAGTACAGCATGCCGTCGTGGCCCATTGCGATGCCGTCATCGACGGCGATGGTGTTGAATTCCTTGGCCACGCCGCCGGCGGCCTCGATCTCGCGCGCGACCAGCTGGCCCAGATCCTTCAGGTGCACATGGCCCGGCACGAACTGGGTGAAGCTGTTGGCGATCGCGATGATGGGTTTCTGGAAGTCGGCGTCCTTCATGCCGGTGGCGCGCCACAGCGAGCGGGCACCTGCCATGTTGCGGCCGGCGGTGGAGGTCTTGGAACGGTAGACGGGCATGGTGATGTCCTTGTAGCGACGGTGAGTGAGACCAGCGACCTGGTGCCGCTGCGCCTTGTCGGCCAGTTGGCCGATATCCGGTGGGATTGTCGCCGAGTCAGAGCCGTGACAGCCAGAGACCGCAGCTGGAGCCGGGTCTTGCTGCGCCTTCAGCCCCGGCTGAGCTTGAAGACGGCCGTGCTGGCGAGCAGATTGGGTTGCCAGCGGACTTCCTGGCCATCCTGCAGGCCGAAGCTGTCCTCGAGCTGCAGGCCGTTGCGGCGTGCCAGCAGCTCGAAGTCGGCGTAGGTGCCGACGCGGATGTTGGGCGTGTCGTACCACTGGTAGGGCATGCGGCTGGTCACCGGCATGCGGCCGCGCAGTACGCTCAGGCGGTTCGGCCAGTGCGCGAAGTTCGGGAAGGCGACGATGCAGCGCTTGCCCACGCGCACGGTTTCGCGCAACATGGTTTCGGCGTTGCGCAGGTGCTGCAGCGTGTCGATCTGCAGCACGACGTCGAAGCTGTCGTCGCCGAACATGCTCAGACCCTCCTCGAGGTTGAACTGCAGCACGTTGACGCCGCGCTGCAGGCAGGCCTGCACCTTGGCATCGTCGAGTTCGACGCCGTAGCCGCTGCAGCCGCGTTCGGAGCGCAGGTAGTCCATCAGCGCACCATCGCCGCAGCCGAGGTCGAGCACGCGCGAACCCTGCGGCACAAGGCGGGCGACGGCTTTCATGATCAGTTTGTCGCTCATGCGGCGTCTTCCTTGAGGTCGGCGGCTACCGTGCACTCGAAATAGGCGCGCACCGCGGCCAGGTAGCGCGGATCGTCGAGCAGGAAGGCGTCGTGGCCGTGCGGCGCGTCGATTTCCGAATAGCTGACGTCGCGCCGATTGTCGAGCAGCGCCTTGACGATCTCGCGGCTGCGCGCCGGCGAGAAGCGCCAGTCGGTCGTGAAACTGACCAGCAGGAACCTGGCGCGCGCGCGGGACAGCGCTGCGCTCAGATTGCCGTTGCCATAGAGCCGTGCCGGGTCGAAGTAGTCGAGCGCGCGCGTGATCAGCAGGTAGGTGTTGGCGTCGAAGTATTCGCTGAACTTGTCGCCCTGGTAGCGCAGGTAGCTCTCGATCTGGAATTCGACCTCCTGCGTGCTGTACTGGTAGGCCAGGCGCTCGACGGCATCGGGGTCGCCGGTTTCGATGGCGCTGGCCAGTGGCTTGAGCTGGCGACCGAACTTCTCGTTCATGACGTCGTCGCTCAGGTAGGTGATGTGGCCGATCATGCGCGCGATGCGCAGGCCGCGGCGCGGCAGGGTGCCGGCGCGCAGGTAGTGGCCGCCGTGGAAATCGGGATCGGTGACGATGGCGCGGCGCGCGACCTCGTTGAAGGCGATGTTCTCGGCGTTCAGATTCGGCGCGCTGGCGATCACGACCGCATGCCGCACGCGATCCGGGTACTGCAGCGTCCAGCTCAGCGTCTGCATGCCGCCCAGGCTGCCGCCCATGACGGCGGCGAGCTGCGTGATGCCGAGGCGCTCGACCAGCCTGGCCTGGGCGTTGACCCAGTCCTCGACCGTGACGACCGGAAAGTCGGCACCCCAGGGCTGGCCGGTGGCCGGGTTGACATGGGTCGGCCCGGTCGAGCCGAAGCAGGAACCGATGTTGTTGACCCCGATGACGAAGAAGCGCTCGGTGTCGACCGACTTGCCCGGACCGATCATGTTGTCCCACCAGCCCTCGCTTTTCGGGATCGGCTGGCCGCTGGCGTCTGCCTTGAGTCCGGCCACATGATGCGAGGCGTTGAGTGCGTGGCAGATCAGCACCGCGTTGGACTTGTCGGCGTTGAGCTGGCCGTAGGTTTCGTAGACCAGCTCGTAGCTGGGCAGCAGCGTGCCGCTCTGCAGCGGCAGCGGCTGGTCGAATCGCATCGTTTGCGGCGTGACGATCACTGGCTTGACCCCTGGGAGATTTCCCAAACAAAAAACCCGGCGCCGCAGACCGTCGGATGAGCAGAGACGGGCACGTTACCGGGGTCCCCTCTTTAGCGGCATTTCTAACGCGCCCGCAATCCGGAAAGCAAATCGGCGCTGCGTCATAGTATAAGTTGATCGTCCGCCAGGCTGGCGGCGGGGAGGTTGAAACATGAGCGAGATTTACGGCTTCGATGCCTACGCGCCGCGCGAGATCGCGCAGCGGGTCGAGACGGTGGGCGTGGTCAAGGCGCGCCTGCCGCTGCTGCAGCTAGCGCTGCTTGGCTTGCTGGCGGGCGCCTTCATCGGCCTGGGTGCGCTGGGCTTCGTGCTCGTCAAGTCGGACGCCACGCTGGGCTATGCGGCAGGCCAGTGGCTGGGCGGGCTGGTGTTCTCGCTCGGCCTGCTGCTGGTAGTGGTCGCGGGAGCCGAGCTGTTCACCGGCAACAACCTGCTGGTCATGGCCTGGGCTGGTGGCAAGATCAGTTCGGCCGAACTGCTGCGCAACTGGGTCGTCGTCTGCCTGGCCAACCTGGTTGGCGCGGTTGGCCTGGCGCTGCTCGTGCACCTGAGCGGGCACGCGCAGCTCAATGGCGGCGCGATCGGTCAGACTGTGGTGCGGATCGCGCTCGCCAAGCAGTCCCTGCCCTGGCAGGAGGCGCTGTTTCGCGGCGTGCTGTGCAACCTGCTGGTCTGCATGGCGGTCTGGATGGCGATGGCCGGACGCAGCGTAGTCGACAAGGCGGTCGCGGTTCTGTTCCCGATCAGCGCCTTCGTCGCGGCCGGCTTCGAGCACAGCATCGCCAACATGTACCTGATGCCGCTGGCCTGGCTGCAGCAGCAGTCCGGTGCCGTGCCGGCCATGCCCGCCATCACCTGGGCCGGCATGCTCGGCAACTGGCTTCCCGTGATGGCCGGCAACCTGATGGGAGGCAGCGTGCTGGTTGCGCTGACCTATCACCTCATCTACCGCCGTGGCCGCCATGATGGGTGAGCGCTGATCTGTTGCGCGGCCACAACGAACGGCTCGTAAGGCCAGGGATCAGGCCCCGCCACAGGCCGTCAAGCGTGCTTGCGCCCTGGTCGCAGAAAAAAAATTCCCTAATTTCACCGCCACAGCGCATAATGGTATGCGCCTGCATGGCAGGCGTTTGGGTGATAGGTCAGTTTCGTGCGCCACAGCGGCCAAGACTTGCGGTTTCGTCGTGCTACCGGGGCTCCATCGCTTTTCGTTTCGTGTTTTTTTCGGGAGTCCCTTGATGGGCAACAAACTGTACGTCGGCAACCTGCCTTACTCGGTGCGCGACAATGATCTGCAACAGGCTTTCGGCGCCTTCGGCCTGGTGACCAGCGCCAAGGTCATGATGGAGCGTGACACCGGTCGCTCCAAGGGTTTCGGCTTCGTCGAAATGGGCAGCGATGCCGAGGCGCAAGCCGCTGTCGAAGGCATGAACGGCCAATCGCTGGGCGGTCGCAGCCTGGTGGTCAACGAAGCCCGTCCGATGGAACCCCGTCCCCCGCGCAGCGGTGGCTTCGGCGGTGGCCGTCGTGAAGGCGGTTTCGGTGGCGGCTTCGGCGGTGGCCGTGAAGGCGGCTACGGCGGCGGCCGCGAAGGCGGTTATGGCGACGGCGGCTTCCGCAGCCCCTACGGCAACCCGGGTGGTCGTCGTGACGGCGGCAACCGCGGCGGTTACTGATCGCCAGGGCGCGGCAACGCGCCCCTGAATCCGGATGCATGCAGAGGCATCCACGCAGGCCCCGGTACCGCAAGGTCCGGGGCCTGTCGCTTGCTGGCTTCAGCGTGGTGCCAGCTGTGCCCGCACGCGGCCCTTGAGTTCGACGACTGCCTGTTCGTCGTCATAGCGCAGCGTGTCGGCCGTCGCGCGATCGGCGCCCCGTACCAGCTCGACCGGCAGGTCGGACTCCAGGTAGCGGCCGTCACCGTGGACGCGCAGCTGTTCGCCTGTCAGGCGCGTGATGCTGCCGTCGGCGTTGCCGCTGCGTTCGACGACCACCCGGCCTTCGAGCCGGTACTCGCTTTGCCTGCTGTCGGTGCTCAGGCGCAGGCCCGAGGCGTGGGTGGTCCGGCCCTGGGCGCCGTAGGCGCGCAGTCTGGCCCGGTCGATCTCGATCGTGTCGTCGTCGGGATAATGGCGGGCTTCGCTGCCGGCGAGTTCGCTGCGCAAGGTGCCGTCGGCGTTGTGGCTGCGCACCGCAAAGCCGCGCATCGTGTAGTCGGGTTCGTGCGCGGCCGGGCGCTCTGGCGCAGGTTCCGGCTGCGCGGGCGTGCTGCGCAATACCCAGTAGCTGCCCAGCGCGAGCAGGCCCATGGTCAGTGCCGGCAGGTAGACTGCAGCGCGGTCCCAGCCATGGCGCAGCCGGTCCAGTTTCATGCCGCAGCTTCCTCGAGCAGGCTGGCGTAGCAGCCGCTCGCGACCAGGATCAGGTCGCAGAATTCGCGCGCAGCACCGAGTCCGCCGGCAGCGCGGGTCACATGATGCGCGACCGCCAGCACCTCGGCATGGGCTGCCGGGGGCGCAACCGCCAGCGCGCTGCGGCGCAGCACCGGCAGGTCGGGCCAGTCGTCGCCGATCGCGGCGGCCTGGCTCCAGTCCAGGCCGAGCTCGGCCATGATGTTTTCGGCCGCCGGGCGCTTGTCCTCGGTGCCGAAGCGGCAGTGCGTCACGCCCAGCGCTGCCAGCCGTCGGCGCAGCGGGGCGGAATCGCGCCCGCTCACCACCGCGGGCGTCACGCCAGCGCGCTGCAGCAGCTTGATGCCGTGGCCGTCGAGGGTGTGGAAGCGCTTGATCGTTTCGCCTTCCTCGGTGAAGTAGAGGCCGCCGTCGGTCAGCACGCCGTCGATGTCGAAGAAGGCGACCTTGACCGGCTGGGCGCGTAGCAGCAGTTCAGGCGGGAAGTTCAGTGCCGGCTTGAGTCCGGGCAGGCAGGTGGTGGTGTTCATGTCCGGGATGGGAGGTCGTCGATCAGATCACCTTGGCACGCATCAGGTCGTTGCTGTTGATGGCACCGCAGAGCTGGCCATCGGCATCGACGACGAGCAGGCTGTTGACGCGGTGTGTCTCCATCAGCTCGGCGGCCTCGACGGCGAGCGCATCAGGTCGCACGCTGCGCGGTTTCTTGTGCATGACCGCAGCTGCCGTGACGCTGCGCAGGTCGGTGCCGGCCTCGATCAGGCGGCGCAGGTCGCCGTCGGTGAAGATGCCGACCGGCAGCCCGGCCGCATCGACCACCGCGGTCGCGCCCAGGCCCTTGGCGCTGATCTCGCGCATCATTTCGCTCAAGGAGGCCTGCAGGCCGACGCGCGGCGTCTGCCCGGCCGGGCGCATCACGTCGCTGACCAGCGTCAGCAGCTTGCGGCCGAGTGCGCCGCCGGGGTGCGAGCGCGCGAAGTCGTCGGGACGGAAACCGCGTGCGCTCAGCAAGGCGACGGCAAAGGCATCGCCCATCGCGAGCTGCACCGTGGTGCTGGCGGTCGGCGCCAGGTTGTGCGGGCAGGCTTCCTTCTCGACCCCGGTGTCGAGCACGACGTCGGCATGCCGGCCCAGGCTGGAGCCGGGGCGGCCCGTCATGGCCAGCAGCGGCACCCCCATGCGCTTGATCAGTGGCAGGATGGCGGTGAGCTCCTCGCTCTCGCCGCTGTTGCTGATCGCGAGCACGATGTCGGCGCGCGTGATCATGCCGAGGTCGCCGTGGCTGGCTTCGGCCGGGTGCACGAACATCGCCGGCGTGCCGGTCGAGGCCAGCGTCGCGGCTATCTTGCGCCCGACATGGCCGCTCTTGCCCATTCCGGTCACGACCACCCGCCCGCTGCAGTCCAGCGCGAGCCGGACCGCCTGCACGAAGCGTCCGTCGAGACGGGCTGCTGCTGCGGCTATGGCCTGGGATTCGATTGCGAGGGTCTCGCGGGCCAGCGCCAGCGTGGCATCGGGGTCTAGCGGGTGGCTTGTCATCATGTACGGAATTATCGGCCAAGGGCATGACCCGTAGCTCGCTGGCGCAACACAGCCGATAAGATCGAAGCATGAATTCACTCGACATTGCACTGCTCTACCTCGTCGCCGCCGTGGCGGGCGTGGTGCTGTGCCGCCTGGCCAAGCTGCCCCCCATGCTGGGTTATCTGGCCGTCGGCGTGCTGATCGGGCCGAACGCGCTCGCGCTGGCGCAGGATTCTGCAGGCGTGCGCTACCTGGCCGAGTTCGGCGTCGTGTTCCTGATGTTCGTGATCGGGCTCGAGTTCAGCCTGCCCAAGCTGCGCGCGATGCGGCGCCATGTCTTCGGTCTCGGCCTGCTGCAGGTGGTGCTGACGATCACGCTGACCACGCTCGGATCGATGCTGCTCGACTGGTGGCTGCCGCAATGGTGGAAGCTCGAGTGGTACAACGCGCTCGCGCTCGGCGGGGTGATGGCGATGAGCTCGACCGCCATCGTTGTCAAGCTGGTGGCGGACCGCCTCGAGCTCGAGTCCGAACATGGCAAGCGCGTGGTCGGCATCCTGCTGTTCCAGGATCTGGCCGTGGTGCCGCTGCTGGTGCTGATCCCTGCGCTCGGATCGCCGCCCGAGCAGCTGCTCACCGGCCTGGGGCTGGCCCTGCTCAAGGCGGTCGTGCTGCTCGGCATCCTGCTGACCGGCGGCCAGAAGGTGATGCGCTGGTGGCTCACGCTGGTGGTGCGGCGCAAGAGCGAGGAGCTCTTCATGCTCAACCTGCTGCTGCTCACGCTGGGCCTGGCCTGGCTGACCGAGCACGCGGGGCTGTCGCTGGCGCTGGGCGCCTTCGTCGCCGGCATGCTGATCTCGGAGACCGAATACAAGCACCGGGTCGAGACCGACATCCGGCCCTTCCACGACGTGCTGCTCGGCTTGTTCTTCATCACCATCGGCATGCTGCTCGACTGGCACATCGTCTGGGAGCGCTGGCCGCTGGTGCTGCTGCTGCTGGGGGCCTCCTTCCTGTTCAAGCTGCTCGTGATCGCGGGCCTGGCGCGGGTGTTTGACGCACAGCCCGGCACCTCGCTGCGCGTCGGCCTGTACCTGGCGCAGGCTGGCGAGTTCGGCTTCGTGCTGCTGCAGCTCGCGGCGCAGAACCGGCTGATCCCGCCCGAGCTGTTCAACCCGGTGCTGGCCTCGATGGTGATCTCGATGCTGCTGGCGCCCTTCGTCATCATGGGCAGCAATGCGGTCGTGAGCCGCCTGGTGGGCAGCGACTGGCTGATGCAGTCGGTGCAGATGACGCAGATCGCGAGTCGTGCCATGGCCGCCGACAAGCATGTCATCATCTGCGGATACGGCCGCTGCGGCCAGAACCTCGCGCGCATGCTCGAGCGCGAGCGCATTCCCTACATGGCGCTGGACCTCGATCCGGATCGCGTGCGCCAGGCGGCAGCGGCCGGCCATTCGGTGGTCTATGGCGACGCCGCGCGGCTGCAGGCGCTCAAGGCGGCCGGGCTCAAGCGCGCCAGTGCGGTGATCGTGACCTATCTCGATACCCAGAGCACGCTCAAGGTCCTCGCGCTGACGCATGAGCATGCACCGACCGTGCCGGTCATGGTGCGCACGGTCGATGACCAGGATCTGGACAAGCTGCGCCAGGCCGGCGCGACCGAGGTCGTTCCCGAAGCGATCGAGGCCAGCCTGATGCTCGCCGGTCATGCGCTGGCGCTGGTCGGCGTTCCGATGCGGCGCGTGATCCGCATCGTGCAGGAACAGCGCGAGCAGCGCTATTCGCTGCTGCGCGGCTATTTTCACGGCGCCGATGACAGCAGCGCCGAAGAGCTCGAGCAGGAGCGCCTGGTGACCGTGACGCTGCCGCCGGCGGGCAGGACGCAGGGACGCACGCTCGGCGACATGCTGCTGCCGCTCATCGGGGTCCGGGTCGTGGGCCTGCGCCGCGCCAGCGGCAAGACCGTCGAGGTGCATGACGAACTGGTGTTGGAAGGGGGCGATACGCTGGTGCTGTCGGGCAAGCCCGAAGCGCTCGCGCTGGCCGAGGACAAGCTGGTCAGCGGACGCTAGCCTGGGGCTTTCGCGCATGGGAGAATGACCGCATGAACGCCCGTATCCCTGCTTTCGATTCCCGATCCGCCGCAGCGCTCGTGGAGGAGCGCTGGCGCGCCAGCATCATCCCCGAACTGCAGCGCTACATCGCGGTGCCGGCCAAGTCGCCGGCCTTCGATCCGGCCTGGGCCGCGCATGGCTATCTCGACGCCGTGCTGCAGCAGGCGGCCGACTGGGTGCAGGCGCAGCGCATCGAGGGCCTGCAGCTCGAGATCGTGCGGCTGCAGAAGGCCGATGGCGAACCACGCACGCCGGTGCTGTTCTTCGAGATCCCGGCCAGCGGCGGGCGCGACGGCAGTCCGGCGCCAGCCAGCGGCGAGACCGTGCTGATGTACGGCCACCTCGACAAGCAGCCCGAGTTCGACGGCTGGCGCAGCGACCTCGGGCCCTGGACGCCCAGGATCATCGACGACAAGCTCTACGGCCGTGGCGGCGCCGACGACGGCTACGCGGTCTACGCCAGCATCGCGGCAGTGCAGGCGCTCAAGGCCCAGGGCGTGGCGCACCCGCGCATCGTCGGCCTGATCGAGACCTGCGAGGAGAGCGGCTCGCACGACCTGCTGCCCTATGTCGATGCGCTCAAAGCCAGGCTGGGCCAGGTCGGACTGGTGATCTGCCTCGACAGCGGCGCCGGCAACTACGACCAGCTCTGGCTGACCACCAGCCTGCGCGGCGTCGCCAGCGGCGTGCTCAAGGTCGAGGTATTGACCGAGGGCATCCATTCCGGCGACAGCTCGGGGCTCGTGCCGTCGAGTTTCCGCATCATGCGCCAGCTGTTCGACCGGCTCGAGG
>JACCEE011022997.1_pt1 | contig 11159 bp, 12 predicted proteins | sample 7449931 | NCBI WGS metagenome assembly JACCEE01 (sample SAMN15323457, study PRJNA562643) | freshwater metagenome | isolation source: river surface water | place: USA:Blue River Watershed | collected 2017-08-19 | reverse complement strand
CGTGATTATGAAGAGGAGATTTTGGTAAAAACAATTTTGGATGATGTGATGATGATAGAGGGTAGAAAAATACCACCATTTTTGAAAAAATATAAAAAATATGAGAAGGATTTTATTCAAATTGAACAAACAAAAGCAAATAAAAGACAGATAAAAAGAGTTGATGATGAACTATAGAATGATTATTTTTTCGCTTTTAGTATTATATATTCTAGCAGATATTTTTCATACATATTTTATTAAGTAAGTGAAATTTAACCACTTACTTAAACTATTTTTTAAATACTTTTGTAATTTTTGAAAAAATAGGAACTATTAAAACTACAACATACCCTACAATTGCTCCCAAAATAATTTCACTAAAAAATCCACCAAGAGGGATAGCTTTTATAATATTTTCAAGTGACTGTAAAATATGTGTTTCATGAGCTATGATTCCACCACCAACAGCAAGCATTGCAATTGTTCCTAAAACTCCAATAGTTTTTATAATATAAGGCATAGATTTTACAAAACCATCACCGATTTTTTGTAAAGCAATACTTTTTTTCTCTTGCAAATAAAAGCCAATATCATCTAGTTTTATAATCAAAGCAACTATTCCATATACTAAAACGGTTGTTAAAATTCCTACACTTATTAAAACCATAAGTTTTGTTATAAAATCACTATTATCTAATAAACTTAAACTAATAACAATTATTTCAAAAGATAAAATAAAATCTGTTTTTATAGCACTTTTTACTTTTTGATCTTCAAAATCTTCATTTGAACTCTCTTTTTGAGCTGTTTGTTCATCTTCTTGATGATGACCAAATTTTTCTAAAATTGACTCAACCCCTTCATAAGCTAAATAAGCTCCTCCAATAATTAAAATAGGAGCAATAGCCCAAGGTGCAATATAACTTAAAAGTAAAACAACAGGAATAATGATAAATTTATTTATAAAACTTCCTTTTGCAATTTTATAAACAATTGGAAGTTCTCTTAAAGCTGCTTTTCTTTTTGCTTCAAGCATTGCAACTTCTCTTATATGCTCAAGTTCTTTTATAATCTTTTGTTGAGTTTCTTCATCTAATTTTTTTACATTATTTTCAAACTCTTCAACATCTTTAGCTTTTTCAAGCTCTTTTTTTAGTATTTCTGAAGTTGTTTCATTTGTAAAGTTTGCAATAGCAGCTAAATCATCTACTAAAAGACCACTAGATTTTATACTTGCTAGTTTTGTATAAGTTGCTATATCATCAAATAAAATACCTATATCATCTAGTGAAGTTGCAAGAGACTTTGCAGTTGTAGCTGCTGTTTTTCCTGCAAGTGATCCAATATCATCTGCTAATATTGATAAATAGCCCAATAATCCAGCCATTAAATTCCTTTTTATAGTTTTAAAATTGAAATAGTATTAAAAATCTACTAAGATAAATATATACTCTAATAATTTTCTATATTTTCAAAACTCCAACCACCATTTTTAAGAAGTTGTATTAGAGTTTTTAGGTTCTCTTTTCCATCAAAATTATTACTAAACATAAAGTCATGCATTAGAAGAACTACTTTATCCTCTTTGCTTGAGAGTTTTTTTTCATATATTTTTTCCATAGAGTTATATATCTCTTGAGGAGTTAGTATTGGTTTTCCATTTTTTTCATAAGCCCATTCTAAATCCCAACCATAAATATAATAGCCCTCATTATAGATATTATCATAACCAACAATCTCTTTTTCTCTTTGTATTGTATCAATCATATTGTCATTTTTAGTAATTGTTGGAAGTCTAAAAACATTTCTTCCAGCAAGTCTCACTGGTAAAAAAGCAGATGAAGTATTTGAAATATTATCAACTCCTACTATTGAATTTGCTTTTTTTATATCTTCTACAACTAAAAGAGGATCACTATAAAACTTTCTATATCTATTATTTGCGTGAGAGTATGTATGGTTTCCTATTAAAATATTTGGATAATTTATAGCATCTTTGTATATATTTGGGAAATTTTCAATTTGACAACCAATAAAAAACATAGTAACAGGAATATTCTCTTCTCTTACCGTTTCTATGATATTTTTTGTTGCTTTTATTGGACCATCATCAAAAGTCAAAAGTGCTATTTTATTGTTTGTAGTTGCAAATGAGTATAGTGATAAAATTGTAAAAACTGATAAAACTCGACCAAGCATAGACACACAACCCCTAAATGCTTAAATTAAATTGTGTATAATACAAGAAACTCAATAAAAGAAGAGAAAATTGAATAAAATTTATGATTTAATAGTTGTTGGTGCAGGACCTGCTGGAATAATGGCAAGTATAAGCGCCGCAAAAGATGATAAAAAAGTATTAATAATTGAAAAAATGCCACAAATTGCACTGAAACTAAAAGCAACAGGCGGAGGAAAGTGTAATCTTACAAATACTTTATCTCAAGATGATTTTTGTACTAAATTTGGTAAGAGTGGCAGATTCATAAAAGATGCATTAGATAGTTTTTCAAGAGATGATTTACTTGCTTTTTTTGCTTCAATTGGAGTTGCTACAATTGCTAAAGATGGATTTAGAGTATTTCCAGTAAATCATAGCTCTACTATTATTTTAGAAGCATTGCAAAATGAGCTTGAGAGATTAAAAGTTGAAGTTAAAACTTCGATAAATATAAAAAGTATAAAAAAAGAGAAAGATATTTTTGAAATCAAAACAGATGAAGATATTTTTAAAAGTAAAAATCTAGTTTTGGCAACAGGAGGTTTAGGTTATCCAACTTTAGGAGCAACAGGAGATGGATATATTTTTGCTTCATCTTTTGGTCATACAATCACACAAACCTCTCCTGCTATGATGCCACTTTTTACAAAAGAGAAAAATTTTGCTTCTTGTAAGGCTGATACAATTGCAAAAGCTATATTAAAAGTAAATATTCCAAAATATAAAAATCTAAAACTAACAGGAGATTTAATCTTTACAAAAGAGGGTTTAAGAGGTCCTGTTATTTTGGATTTTGCTAGAGAAATTACTCCAATTTTAGAAAAATATGATGAAGTTCCACTTTTGATAAATTTTTTAAAAGGTAAGAATGAAGAGGATATCTTTCAGCATTTAAAAAATGAAATTGCTAAAAATCCACAAAACACTATTTTACAAAATTTAGAAACTCTTCTTGCAAGTAGTGTTTCTAAAGAGATTTTAAATATTTGTGAAATTGATGAGAATTTAAGATTTAAACAAATAGAAGGGTTAAAAAGAGAAAAACTAATAAAAACTCTAGCTTGGACACCTTTTACTATTGTAGGTCATGATGGATTTAGACAAGCTATGATTACAAGAGGTGGAGTCTCTTTGAAAGAGATAGAACAAAAAACTATGCAAAGTAAAATTTTACAAGGTTTATATTTTTGCGGAGAACTTGTAGATATTGATGGACCTTGTGGTGGATACAATCTTCAATGGTCTTTTTCAAGTGGTTTTTTAGCTGGAAAATTGAATAAAAATTAGGAAAAATATGAAAAAAACAGAGTTAAAACACTATATATTTATAATTTTAGGCTCATTTGCGATGGCATTTGGAACAGTCTGTTTTTTATCTCCCAATGAGATAATTACAGGTGGGGGAGTTGGTATCTCTTTACTTTTACATGCAATTTTTCCACAAATTACTTTGGGAATTATTATTGCAGTTGTAAGTATCCCATTTTTAATTTTATCTTATATCTATTTTGGAAAATATTATCTTTTTAAAACATTTATTGTAGTTCTTCTTTTATCAACATTTACAGATATATTAAAAGAAGTTTTAAAAATAGAAGCTATTACGCATGATATTTTGCTAGCTGCAGTTTTTGGTGGAATTTTTATAGGTTTAGGTGTTGGATTAGTTATAAAAGGAAGAGCATCTACTGGAAGTACATCTGTTGTAGGAGAAATAGTTGCAAAAAAGACAAAATATAAAGCAGCAGAAGTTTTATTAGCTATTGATGCAACAATTATGTTTGCTTCAGTTTTTGTCTATAATGATATAGATAAATCACTTTATAGTATGCTTAGTGTTTATGTTGGAATTAGAGTACTTGATATTATTCTAACAGGACGACCATCAAAAAAGATAGTAAATATCGTATCAAACAATGTTGAAGTTTTAAAAGAGCAAATAAGAGAAAGAATAGAGGAACACGGTACTATTTTAACAGGAATAGGACTTCATCAAGGGCAAAATAAAACTATCATTTATGTTACAGTTGATGCGGGAAAGATTGATTTATTAAAAAATTTAATCACTAAATATGATCCAGATGCTTTTATGATAATAACAGAGGCTTCAGAGTTTTTGGGTAGAGGTTTAAAGTAGTTTAGTTTTGTTGCAAAATTTGATTTAGGTGCAAATTAAAAAAAATATACTATAATGTAAGGTTAAATATTAAATACAAATAGGAATATAAAATATGTTATTGATGAAACTTGAAGCGCGAGAGAAATTTGCTTTTTTACAGCTTGCTCACTATTTAGCAAGAGTTGATAATAATTTTGGAAAAGAAGAAGAGGAAGTTATCTTAGAGTATTGTGATGAGATGGGAATTGAAAATATAGATTCATTTGATATGGATAGTTTCAATTTAGAGGCAACTTTAAATAATTTTAAAAGTCAAAGAAGTAGGAAGATTGTTGTTTTAGAACTAATGATATTAGTTCATATTGATAGTGTATTTAATATAAATGAGCAAATTTTAATAGAAAAAATTTCTCAAAACTTTGGTATTAGTACTAAAGATTTAAATGATTTTTCATCTTGGGGAAAATCTGTTGCAAAACTTTATGAAGTAGCAAAAGTTTATATGAGTGATGATTATGAGGAGTTGATATCTTAAATTATGAATAAAAGTATGGAAATCATTAAGCTTTTAAATGAAAGAATTGACAATCTATTAGAAGAGCATGCAAAAATAAAACTAGAAAAAATAGCTTTAGAGCAAAAAATAAGTGAACTAATAGATGAAAATGATAAACTTGAAAGAAATAATCAAGACATGATTTTAAAAATTGATAGTACATTAACTTTAATAAAAGGAAATACAAATGACTAAAGATTTGACATTTCACATAAATAATAAAGCTTATACAATTTCTGGAGATGAGGAGCTTGAAAGAGAGCTTTGTAAATATCTAGATACTGATAAAAATAATGATACAAAATCACTTCTTTTGGCATATTTAAAGCTAAATCAAGAGTATAGAACTTTTAGAAAAGAGGTTGAGGATATTGCAAATAAAATTGCGGGGTTTTAGAAAAAAAGCATTTTCTACTCTTGAAATAGTTATTTTTATAGTAGTTATTTCTACTATATTATCTTTCTTGCTACCAAAACTCAATACCTTTTTAGAAAATAGTGATTTAGTTAAATTAAAATCCGATATAGCTCTTATAAACAATGGGATACAAAAAGAGAAATCAAAAAATATATTAATACAAAAATATGGAAATATAAACAAGTTAGATGGTGCAAAGATTGATGTTAAAAATGAGAAGTTATTTGAATATATTTTAGATTTTCCAATTATTTCAACTTCAACAAATGAGTCTAAAAATGGCTATTGGACAAAAATATCAGATGATAAATACATTTTTTTTACAAGAAAAAATCAATATGAATTTTTATTAAAAGATGGTCAATTTTTGTGTGTAAGTAGCGAGAAATTGTGCGAGGATATATTTTGAACTATTATGAAGTAGCGATTTTAAAATCTCCTTTACAAAATTTGACTTATCAAAGTGAAGAGATTATTGAAAATGGATCTTTAGTTGAAGTTATTTTAGCAAATAGAAAAAATTCAAATTTAGCAGTAGTTATAAAAAAAGTTGATAAACCAGATTTTAAATGTAGTACGATTTTGAGTATAAAAGATGAGTTTTATAGCGATTTTATGCTTCAAATTGGTGATTTTATTAGTAAATATTATATTTGTTCTATGGGATTTGCTTTGAGCTTATTTCAAACTTTTAATAAAAATATAGTTTATGAAAATTCTAGTATTGAATATAAAAAAGAGATAACTTTATCATCTTTTCAACAAGAGGCAAAAGATTTTTTAGATAGTAAAAAACAAGCCCTTCTTTTTGCAAAAACTGGTGCTGGTAAAACTGAAATATATATCAAAACTATAAAAGAGATTTTAAAGCAAGGAAAACAGGCAGTTTTTTTAATGCCAGAGATATCTCTTACTCCACAAATGGAAAAAAGACTTGAAGAAGTTTTTGATTCAAGTGTTGCAATTTGGCACTCTAAAGTAACTGCAAAAAGAAAAAAAGAGATTTTAAATAAACTTCAAAATGGTGATATAAAATTAATAGCAGGTGCAAGGTCAGCTCTTTTTTTACCTTATAACAATTTGGGTTTGATTATTGTAGATGAAGAGCATGATAACTCTTATAAAAGTGATACAACTCCTAGATATAATGCAAAAGATTTAGCAATTTTTATAGCAAAAAAATTTGATTTAAGACTTATTTTGGGAAGCGCAACCCCATCAATAAATAGTTTTTACAAAATTCCATATTTTGAACTTGATAAAACATTTTATGAGACAAAAAAGAGTTATATCTTTGAAAATAGTAGTCAAAATATTTCAGAAAAAACTATTAATTTGATAAAAAAGAGTATTGAAAATAAAAATCAAACAATAGTTTTTTTACCAACTCGTGCAAATTTTAAGCATCAAATCTGTTTTGATTGTGGTAAAAGTGTTGAGTGTCCATTTTGTAGTGTTTCTATGAGTTTACATAAAAATGATTTAGCTTTAAAATGCCACTATTGTGGATTCGCACAAAAAATTCCAGAGTTTTGTCCATCTTGTAAAACTGGAATTGTAAGAAATCATAGGGTTGGTACTGCCGAAATTGAAGAACTTTTGAAAAATGAGTTTCCAAATAGTATTATAAAAAGATTTGATAAAGATAGTGTAAATAGTGAAAAATCTTTAAAAAAGATTTTAGATGAGTTCAATCAAAATAAAATAGATATTTTGGTTGGTACTCAAATGCTCTCAAAAGGACATGATTATCATAATGTAAAACTAGCAGTTGTTTTAGGAATGGATAGTTTATTAAATATGAGTTCATATAAAGCAAGAGAAAATGCTTTGAGTTTACTTTTACAAATATCTGGAAGAAGTGGAAGAAATGGCTTTGGAGAAGTTGTAATTGAGACAAAAAATGAAGAGTTTTTTAAATATTATTTAGAAGAGTCAAATTATAAAGAGTTTTTAAAAAGTGAATTAGAATTTAGAAAAGATTTGTATCCACCTTTTGTTAAATTAGCAAGAGTAGTTCTATCTTCAACAAATGGTTTAAAAATAAAAGAAGAATTAAACGAGATTGTAAAAGATTTAAAAAACAATAAAGATATTGAAGTTGTAGGATTTGGTGAGTGTGCAATTTTTAAAATTGCAAATAAATATAGATATGAGGTTATTATTCGCTCAAAAGATGTTAAAGCAATTTTAAATGCTTTGCACTATTTAAAATCAAGTAATATTTCTATTGATATGGATACAATTTATTAGAATTTGAGTAAAATTAATATTAAAATTAGGAGAGCAATATGATAAATACAAAAGAAGATTTTAAGGCACTTGTTGAAAGTATTGAAAAAGAGAGTTGGTACAAACAACCTTTGGGATTTGGGATTGCTAGAGTTAGCAGAGGAGTTTTAAACCCAAAATTAATTTTAGAAGCTACATTTCCAGTTGTAAACTGGAATGAGAATCACAAAAGTGCTGCAGTATTTTTAGCAGCTTTAAAACAAAGTGGAAACAATGTTGATTGTACAAAAAGTGAAGCTGTATTTGATATGGGTGATGGATTTTTAGGATATTGTATAGAAGCATTTAAACCATTTTATGAAGAAAAAGAGCTTCACAAAAATCTTCAAGTAATTTCTACATTAGCAACATTACCAATAGATAGTGGACTAAGTGCTGATGATTTTAAAGTTGTGTTTATTTTCAAAGATGAAAAACCACAAAGTGTTGAAGCTACATATTTAAAATTGTATGCAAAATATAGCAAAAAAATAGATGAGCCAAATTTGGAAGGAATAGAAGATTTGCTTACAAATTGTGCTTGGATAGATGCTATTCCTGTAGAGCTTGATTGGTTAAGACAAAATGAGATTTTGCTAAAAGTTGGAGCAAAATATCCAAAGGTTGATTATGTTGGTAAATATTCAAGATTTTTAAGACATATTATTCCATCAAATGATGAAACTTCTTGTAAGGCAACTCTTCTAAAATAGATAAATAGCAAGATTTTCTTGCTATTTATTTTTATATATATTTTTTATTTTTTGAATCAAATAAGTTTAAAATATTTTTATATTCATTTGCAAACTCTAAGTTTATTAAAGAGCTTTTTTCATCAATAATCTCTAAAGCTCTTTTGATATTTTTCTCTTCAAAAACATCAAAAAGAGCATCTTTGAAATTTTCAAGATTTAGATTCTCTTGAGTCATTCTTAAAACTTGAGCCAAAATATAGTTGAATTTTTTATTTGATTGTTCAAGACAAAAAATTGCCTCTTCATACTCTTTTAATTTAATCAAAATATCAGCTTTGAATTCACCTAAAGAGAAATCCTCTTTAAAAATAACTCCAATAAATGCGCCCATATTTATAGAGTCATCAAAACCACTTAACTCATCAAGTAAATTTTCTAAATCATATTTATCTTTGTTTAAAATAAAATCACGGATTAGTTTTCCTTGATTTTTATTGTTATAAATCATATCTTCAAGTGGATAAATCTCTGAAAAATCTGGAACAATCATATGGCAAGAGTAAAATCCTAAATAGTCATATTCTCTAAGATATATTGTTTTGTTTTCTCTATTTAAAATCTCTTTTAAAATTGCAAATTGTTCACTACTTTTTTCTGTATCAAACTTCCAAGGAGTATAAGCAAATGATTTTTTTGCACTTAAAAACTGTAAGCCAACTTTTGCATTTGAATCAACAAAATGAGACTCTAAATTTGAGTTTGAAGCAATCTCTTCCATATCAAAAGTTGGTTTTTCAAAGCTATCTAGCTCATCTATTTCTCTTCCTTGTAAAAGTTCTGTAAGTGTTCTTTCAATTGAAACTTCCAAAATAGGGTGGCTTCCAAAAGATAAAAAAAGTGTATTATTTTTTGGATTTATAAAAGCTATTGCTGTAACTGGATATATTCCACCCAAAGATGAGTCATAAACTTTTATTTTAAAACCTTTTTCTTCTAAAGATTTAATATCTTCAGCTATTTTTGAAAAATTATTTAGAATTTCTTTTGGAAACTCTGGAAGAGATAAACCATCTTTTATAACTTTTATTTTTACATTTCTTTCAAAAATCTCACATAGAGCTTGAACTTTTGCTTCATCTTTTGTATTTCCTGTAGATAATCCATTACTTGCATATAGATTTGCTAGTAAATTTATAGGAAAATATACTTTTTTTTGTGAAGTTTGATTTATAAAAGGTAAAGAGATTATTTGTGAAAAATTATTTGAGTTAAAATCCAAAAAATCATCTTTTTCAATACCTTCTAAAGTGTAATATTTTTTTATATCTTCATCTAAAAAATCGCTATTTTTATCAAATCCTTTTTGGTCTGGAAAAAAATCTCTATTTTCTAAATAGTAATCATTAAAATATAGATTTGTTTGTAATCTTTCTATAAATTCACCATAAGCACTTGCTAAAGATGACTGTGATAGTGAACCTTTACCATTTGAAAATATATAGTTGTTTGCACCTTCAAAACTTAAGTTTACTGAAAAACTATTTTTTACAGGATTTTTCTCTTTTGAAAGCCTTATTTTGTAACCTAAATCATCTATGATTTTTTTCATTTTTGTTAAACTTATTTCTAGTGGAGCGTCTTTTGACAGTAGTTGCATATTACTTCTTTTTTAAAAATTTTGTGAAGTATAGCCAAAGATTATCTTTTTTAAGCACTTATTTGAATATTTTATTGATTTTATTTTATTTTTTTCGAGGCTTCAAAAGCTAGTAAATTCTCTTTTCTTTCAATTCCCCATCTATATCCACTCATAGCACCACTTTTTGCTATCACTCTGTGGCAAGGAATTAAATATCCTATATGATTTTTTCCAATAGCACTTGCAACCGCTCTTACAGATTTTGGTTTATCTACAATATTTGCAATATCGCTATAAGTTGCAATTTTTCCATTTGGAATATTTATTAATGCTTTCCAAACATTTATTTGAAGATTTGTACCTTTTACAAAAAGGGGATATTTTTTATTTTTTATAAAGATATTTTCCAAATACTCATTTGCTAATTTTTCATTAAAAACTAAGTTGGCATTTTCCCAAAGTTCATTAAATCTTTGAAAAATATCTTTTTTATTGTTATCACAAAAACCTAAATAGCATATTCCTTTAGATGTAAATCCAATCAAAGCCTCACCAAAAGGAGTTTGTCCAAAACCATAAGTTATCTCTACATCTTTACCTTTTTCTTTCCACTCTTTTGGAGTAACTCCAATTAAGTTTACAAAAAGTTCATGAAGACGGCTGGAACTTGATAGTCCAATATCTAAACTACTATCAAGAATAGATTTGGACTCTTTTATATGCTCTTTTGCATAGTTTAAAGTAACACTGTGCAAAAACTGTTGAGGAGTAAGACCAACATAATCTTTAAAAACTCTTATAAAATGGTACTTACTCATTCCAACATTTTTTGCAATCTCATCAATACTTGGATGAGATTTGAAGTTCTCATCTATGTATTTGATGGCTTTTTCTATTTGATTATAAGTAGAACTATTTTTTTCTATTTCCACTTTTTTCTCTTTATTAATACGTCGAACTACTGTAAATCACAAACTTACTAGCTAACTCTTCAAGCTCTTTGTTTATTTTTTTATGTAACTCTTTATCTTCAATATTATCTAATACATCACAAATTTTATTTGCAATATATTCAAACTCTTTCTCTTTCATTCCACGTGCAGTTAAAGCAGGGCTTCCTATTCTAATACCACTTGTAACAAATGGGCTTCTTGTTTCACCTGGAACTGTGTTTTTATTTACAGTTATACCAGCATCTCCAAGTGCTGCATCTGCATCTTTACCTGAGAATGGTTTATTTAAGAATGATACTAAAACT
>JACCEE012395615.1_pt1 | contig 11160 bp, 5 predicted proteins | sample 7449931 | NCBI WGS metagenome assembly JACCEE01 (sample SAMN15323457, study PRJNA562643) | freshwater metagenome | isolation source: river surface water | place: USA:Blue River Watershed | collected 2017-08-19 | reverse complement strand
GGGAGCTCGATGACACCGACGGGGACGGTACCCTGGCCTTCGGGGGCGGGGACTTGCTCGAGGGTGGCGCGGGCGCGTTTGTCGTTGAGTTTCACTTCGTCGCGCACGAGCGAGATCTCGCGCCGCACGGAGGAGTCGGTGGCGTCGCCCGGCTGGATGAGCAGGCGTACGGTGGTGCCTTTGGCTCCGCGGATGAGCTGCACGACCTTGCGGAGCTTCATGCCGACGACATCGACGAACTCGGCGGGGCCTTGGGCGACGCCGACGATCTTGTCGTTGGGGTGTAGTTGCTTCGAGAGGTCGGCGGGGCCGCCGGGGATGAGCTCGCGGATCGTGCACACGCCGTCCTCCTCGGAGAGCTGGGCGCCGATGCCGATGAGCTTGAGGCGCATCTGGGTGTTGAAGTCGTCGAGGGTGGACGGGGACATGTACGAGGTGTGCGGGTCGTACATGGCGGCGAGCGAGGAGAGGTAGATCTCCTGCACCTCCTCGGCATCGATCTCCTCGACGCTGCGCTGGAGGCGTTCGTAGCGTTTGCGAACCTTCTCCTTGGCGGCGTCGATGGTCTTGTCGTTGAGGAGATCCTGGAGGAGCTCGAACTTCAGGCGGCGACGCCAGAGGTCGTTGGCTTCGTCGACCGAGGCGGGCCAGGGGGCTTTGGTACGGTCCCAATGGAACTCCTCCTGGACGGAGAAATCGATGTCCTTGGCGAGTTCGAGGCCGATCCAAGTGACGCGGGCGGAGACCCGTTCGCGGTAGAGGCGGAACGTCTCGTAGGCAGCGTCGATGTTGCCGAGGTAGCGCAGGTCCTTGGCGAGGCGTTCGCCGAAGCGCGCGGTAAGTTCCTCCTGGTCGGAGGCGAGGAAGAAGAGGTGATAGGAATCGAGCTCGCCCATGAAATCGGGCAGGAGCTGGCGGAAATCGTCGTTGGTCAGCTCGCGTCCTTGGAAGTGGAAGCTCTCGAGGAAACGCACCATACGGGTGGTTTCCTGGACCATCACCGGGGTGGTGGTGAAGGTAGAGGCGTGGAGCGGGACGGCGGCCAGCCCGAGGGCCAGCAGGAGAGAGGAGAGGCGGCGGATCACGGGAGAAAAGTTGGTAGAGGAGAAATGCCAGCGGCCGGGATGTTCCCATGCGGCGAGCGTTTGCCCAGTCTTGCGGCCCGGACTATCGGCGCAAGCCCGCGGCGCTGAAGGTAGCCGGGCCGGGCCGTTCGTAATCGCAGGTTAAGCGGGATGCGCGGTGCGCCGGCGTTCGAGGTCGGCGAACGCGCTACCCCCCCTAATGCTTGCTCATCAGGTTCCGCGCCTCGTCGAGGGTGCGTTTCTCCTCGGCGGTGAGGGAGCCGAACCCGCTGGTGTTGATCTTGTCGAGAATGCGGTCGACCTCTGCCTTGAGGTCGCGCGGTGGGGTCACGTTCACCTTGAAACTGGCGGGGGGGGCGGACGCAGGCTTCTTTTTCATCCACGCGGGGAGCTCGATGGCCTTGCGGGAGTTCGATTCGGGGGCCTCCCCATCGTCTTCACGCAGGGCGCGGAACGCGATGATTCCGGCGAGCAGGCCGGCCACGTGGGCCGAATGGGCGACGCTACTGCGCCCGCCGACCGGGAACAGCTCGGCGAACAGGAAGAAAAGCACCTCGATCGCGCCGAGGGCCATCAGCAGATAGCGGGGAACAACAGTCACCGGCAGCACGAAGAACAACAGCACCGTCATCCGCTCGTAGGCGAAACGGCAGCAGAAAAGGGCGAGCAGCCCGAAGGACCCGGCCGAGGCGCCGACGAGCAGCGCGTTGTCCGCGCGGGTGAAGTTGACCGCGAGCCAGAAGATGCCGCCGACGAAAACCGCGCCGGCGTAACTCCACAGGAAACGCCGCGGACCGATCGCGGGCAGCAGCAGGCGGCCGACGAAAAGGATGCCCACGGCATTGAGGACGAGGTGGAGCAGGTTGTTGGCATCGTGCAGCAGGCTGTAGGTGAGGAGCGTCCACACGCGGCCGTGACGGATGTTGTCGGCGGTGAGAGCAAGCCAGCGGTCGGTGAAACCCGGCACAATCGCGTCGACGATGCGCTGCAGGATGAAGCCGCCCACGAGCACCCCGATCAGCCACAACAGCGGCGCCAGGCCCTTGGCGGGGTTGGATTCGCGCATGTAGTAACGGTCGGAGATCATCGTTGGGAGGAGAGCATCGGCTGTTTCGGCGGAAACCCAAAGCCGTCGGCGCGGTTTTGCAACGGCCAAGACTTCCGGGCGGCCCGAGTTTTGCGGAGGCGCGCTACGGGCGGCAAGTTCCCGGGTTCGTCTCTTGACTCGCCCGACAACGCTCCCTTCTTCTTGCGCCACTATGGCCAACAAAGCTGAAAAATGGGCCGACAACGTCGGCGGTAAGTTCTACGTGGACCAGCAGTGCATCGACTGCGACCTGTGCCGCGAGACGGCTCCCAATTTCTTCGCGCGCAACGAAGAGGGCGGCTACACCTTCGTGAGCAAGCAGCCCGCCACCGACGAGGAAGTCGCGCAGTGCACCGAGGCCCTCGAAGGCTGCCCGGTCGAGGCGATCGGCAACGACGGCGACGAGTAAGCCCGCCTCCCTCCTGTTGGCCCTTTTGAAAAGGCGCGGACCCGCAAGGTCCGCGCCTTTTCGTTGCGCCGCCGCGAGTGTCGAGGCGTGGGACGGTGACGGAATATTTGCTTGTTAAGGTGTAAACAAAACACGTTAACCAAGGCTGATGATTCGCTCGCTGCGTTCCGCTCTTCCTCTCTCGTTTGCCGTGGTGTCGACGCTCGGAGTCGCCGCTGCGACCGACGAGATCGTGCAATTGCCCCCGTTCGTGACCACCGCCGTGCGCGTGGCCAACGATACCCCTGTCGCCACCTTCGCGATGCCCGTCTCCGGGCTGCGCTTCGAGCCGTCGGTCGACGTGCAGGCGCGCAACTTCGCCGAAGGGCAGGCGGACCTCTCGGTGCGCGGCGGCGTATTCGAGAACATCGGTTTCCAGGTCGGCGGCACGGCGGTCGTCGACCCTCAGACCGGCCACTACTCCGCGGAGCTTCCGCTGCCGCCGGCGATGCTGGCGCCCGTGCGCGTGCTCACCGGCGCGCAGTCCGCCTTCGCCGGCCTCAACGCCAGCGTCGCCACGCTTGCCTTCGACTGGGCCCCGGTCGACAACCGCGGCGAACTTGCGCTTGCGGGCGGCGAGCACGCCACGTGGCGCGCCAGCCTCTACCAGGGGGCGGCGCGGACGTTGGCCAACGGCGGGCGCCTCGGTATCGACGCGGCGGTGGCGCACTCGGAGTCCGACGGCGCCATCCCCGGCGGCGACCACGAGTTCACCCGCTACGCCGCGCGTCTCCAGTACGTGCGCGATGCCGTCCAGACCGACGTCTTCGCCGGCTACCAGCGGAAGTTCTTCGGCTGGCCGAACCTCTACACGCCGTTCAACTGGCTCGAGACCGAGGACCTCGCGACGACGCTCGTCGCGCTCAACCACCGCGTCGGCCGCCGGGACGGCGACTATTGGCAGGCTTCCGCTCTCTGGCGTCGCAACGACGACGACTACGAGGCCGACCGCACGATCCCGGAGCGTTTCAATCCTTACGAGCATCGCACCGAGGTGACCGGCGTCTCGCTCGAGGGCCGCCGCGAGCTGCCGGCTGGCTGGGCGCTGCGTGGCCGCGCCGAGGTCGCCGCCGACGAGATCGAGTCGACCTCGCTGCTTGCGGGCCGGTTCGACTCCCGCACGTACCTGAAGATCGGAGGCGCCGCCGAACGGTCCTTCACGCTCGCCGCCGGCGGCAGCGTGGACCTGTTCGCCGGGGCGACGTGGGCTGATGACAACCGCGGCTCCGGCCGGCTCTCGCCGCTGGCCGAGATCGCCTGGACGCGAGACACCGGCACGCGCCTCTACGCGCAGGTGTCCGGCGATTCGCAGGTCTCCAGCTACACTGCGCTCAACTCCGCCGCCGGCTCCGGTCTCTTCCGCGGCAACCCGGACCTCGGCCGCGCCAGCAGCACGAACTGGGAACTGGGCGCGACGCGCACGTTCGGCGGACTTGAGGTGCAGGCCGCGTTCTTCTTCCGACAGGATCGTGACCTCACGGATTGGACCTACCGCAACGGCGTCACGGCTCGCACGGCCAACGCCGTCGACATCGACACGCTTGGTTTCGAGGCAGTCGCCACCTATCGGTGTCGTTACGGACGTGCCACCGTCGGCTATACCTGGCTCGAGAAGGACGAGGACTACGGCTCGGCGCTCGTCGACGCCAGTTTCTACGCCCTCAACTTCGCCCGACACCGCGTGACCGCCGCGCTCGTGTGGCAGCCGTGGAGCCAGCTCGAGGTGCGTTTCGACAACGAGTACCGGGAACAGGAGCCGAACCCACTGCGGCGCAGCAGCGACCGCGCGGTGATTTCCTCCCTCGGCGTCCACTGGTTCGTCCCACAGGTGCGCGGGCTCGAGCTCTCGGCGCAGGTTGAGAATCTCTGGGACTGCGCCTTCGAAGAGGTGCCGGCGGTGCCCGCTTCGCCCCGCCTCTATTCGGCCGGTCTGGCGTTCCGTTGGTAACCGCGCGTCTTTGCGGTTTGACTCCGGCACAAGCCGCCGGGTTCTTCGGCCTCCATGTCGACGCACCCGTTCCTCGCTCCGGATTTCGCCGTCCGCTGGTCGCAGCTCACGCCCGCCGACGTCGGGCCCGACATCCAGTCGGCGCTCGAGCGGGCACAGCGCAACCTCGACGCCATCGCGACGCAGGACTTGGCGGCGGTGACGTTCGCCTCGACCGTTGAGGCCCTGGAACGAGCGTGCGACACGCTCAATCGCGCCTGGGGTCTCGTCGGCCACCTCAACTCCGTGGCGGATTCGCCGGCGTTGCGTGAGGCCTACAACGCCATGCTCCCGGCCGTCTCCGAGTTCTACGCGAAGATTCCGCTCAACACCCAGCTCTGGGCCTCGTTGCGTGCGTTCGCCGCCACGCCCGAGGCGCTGGGGCTCGCCGGCGTGAAGAAGCGGCTCTTTGACGAAACGATGGCCGACTTCCGCCAGGCCGGCGCCGATCTGCCGCCGGAGAAGAAGGTGCGTCTTGAGAAACTGGAGTCAGAGCTCTCGCAGGCCTGCCAGAAGTACTCCGAAAACGTGCTCGATTCGACCAACGCGTGGGAGCTCATCGTTGACGACGAGGCGAAACTCGCCGGGCTGCCCGCGCACGCCAAGGAGGCGGCGCGCCGCAACGCGCTCGCCAAGGGCCGCGGTACCGAGACGCAGCCGCAGTGGCGCTTCACGTTGCATATGCCCTCGCTCGAGCCGTTCATGACGTACCTCGACGACGCCACCCTGCGGCGCCGGATGTGGGAGGGGCCGTGCGGCGTGGGTGCCGTCGGCGCGCACGACAACACCGCGCTGATCCGCCGCATCCTCGCGTTGCGGCACGAGAAGGCGGGGCTGCTTGGCAAACTGCATTTCCCCGACCAGGTGCTTGCGCGGCGCATGGCGCGCGACGGCGCGACGGCGCTGCGTTTCGTCGAGGACCTGCATCGCCGCGTCCGTCCGTCGTTCGCCCGCGAGACGGCGGAACTCGAAGGGTTCGCCGCGGAGCGCTCCGGCCGGCCGCCCGGCCGGCTCGCGCCGTGGGAGATTGGATATTGGTCGGAGAAGCTCCGGCAGGAACGCTACGCCTTTGACGAGGAGGCGCTGCGACCGTTCTTCCCGCTCGCCCGCGTCGTGGACGGACTGTTTGAGATCTGTCGCCGGGTGTTCGGCGTTCGCGCGGTGGAGCAGCCGGCCGGCGTCGCCGAGGTCTGGCATCCCGAGGTGAAGTTCTACGAACTGCGCAACGAGGCCGACGGGCGGCATCTCGGGTCCTTCTACGCCGACTGGCATCCACGCGAGTCGAAGCGCGGCGGGGCGTGGATGAACTATCTCCTCACGGGCGAGCCGCAGGCCGACGGTCGGCTCTCGCCGCATCTCGGGCTGATCTGCGGCAATCTGACTCCGCCGGCTGGAGACAAACCCGCGTTGCTGACGCACCGCGAAGTCGAGACGGTCTTCCACGAGTTCGGCCACCTGCTGCACCACCTGCTCGGCGAGGTGCCGTACAAGTCGCTCAACGGCGTGAACGTGGCGTGGGATTTTGTCGAACTGCCCTCGCAGATCCTGGAGAACTGGACGTGGGAACGCGACGGGCTCGATCTGTTCGCGCGGCACTTCGAAAGCGGCGCGGCGATCCCGGAAGAACTCTTCGGGAAGATGAAGGCGGCGCGCAATTTCCGCGCGGCGACGGTGACGATGCGCCAGCTTTCGCTCGGCAAGATGGACCTCGAGCTGCATCTCCACCCGGAGCATTTCGCCGAGGGCGACCTGGATGCCGCGATCAAGGGGTCGCTGGCCGACTACCTGACGCCCACCGAGCCGCCCGCGCCGACGCTCGTGCGCCGTTTCGGTCATCTCTTCTCGAGTTCGGTCGGCTATGCTGCGGGCTACTACTCGTACAAATGGGCGGAGGTGCTCGATGCGGACGCGTTCACGCGGTTCCAACGCGAGGGCATCTTCAACGACACGACCGGTGCGGATTTCCGCAGACATGTGCTCAGCCGCGGCAACGCCGAAGAGCCGGCGGAGCTCTTCCGCCGCTTCATGGGCCGTGCGCCGGACCTCGATGCCCTGCTCGCGCGCGCCGGTCTGAGGAGCTGACCCGCCTGGTTCGCGCGCGCCGGAATCCGCCACGGATTTCGTCCACGCCCCGCGTTGGCCTTTGCGGGCAGGCGCGAATCCGGGGGCTGAAGAGTGTCAGACGGCCCGCCGGTCGAGGCGGACCCGCTGCACCGGGAGCGGGCGCGAGACGATCCGATGACAATGCTCGGCGAACCACTGCGGATCGTCGGTGGTTGCGACGCGGCAATCCCCGTTCCGGGCGAGACGGGCTTCCTGATCGGGGTGGCGCACCAGCCAGTCGCCGAGGCGCGTGGCGACGATCTCGCCCTGGGGAAGCACCTCGATCGAGGGCGGGACGATACGGAGGATGCCGGGCAACAAGACCGGATAATGGGTGCAGCCGAGGAGAATGCGGTGGGGCTGTCGTGGGGCGGCCAGCACGGGATCGAGGTACCGGTGCAGGAACCACTCGGCTCCGCCTCCTTCGGTCTCGCCGGCTTCGACCAACGGCGCCCAGAGCGGGCAGGCCTGCTGAACGAGTTCCAGCCGGGGCGCGAGTTTTCGCAGTTCGATCCCGAAGGAGTCGGACGCGATCGTGCTTTCCGTTGCCAACACGGCGACCGTGCCTTCGGTCAGGGAAGGCGCCGTGGACCCGGGAACCGAGCCGACCGGCAGACCGGCGAGCGCCTCGACCGAGGGGCGCACCACGCCGAGGACGCGTCGGTCGGGTCGGTGCGCGGGCAGGTGGCGTTGCTGGATGGTCCGTAGCGCACGCGCAGAGGCGGTGTTGCAGGCGAGAACAACCAAGGTGCAGCCCTCGTCGAAGAGCCACTCGACCGCCTCAAGGGTGAAATCGTGGATGACGTCGAAACTGCGCGCGCCGTAGGGGGCCCGCGCGCTGTCGGCCAGGAAGAGGTAGTCGTACCGGGGAAGATGCCGGCGCAGCGCATCCAAGACAGTGAGACCACCGAAGCCGGAATCGAAGACGCCAATCATGATCGCGCCGAGCTTTGGTGTGGCGGTGGCGGATGGGAAATGGATTCTTCGGGCCGGTGGCCGGTGCGCGCGGCGGGGGGTGCGGGGCCGCCCGCGGAAGTTCGCGGCGGGAGCAGGGAAGGACGTCAACGGCGCGTGAATGAAGCCCCGGGCCGGCCGCGGTCGCGTTGCGCGCTTGCCGACGAATGCCCCGTCCCCACCCATGGCCGGGCGAGGTCCCGACGCTGCCGAGCGCAACGACAATACGGCGGGCATTCGACTCCAACCCATTCCTCCCATGCACCTCTTCCGTCGTTGTCTGTTTCTGTTCGTCGCGATTGCCACCACGATCCTGGCACGCGGTCAGACCACGGCGTTGCCTGGAGCGGTCGAGGTGGGCGCCGGGGGCTCCACCCATGCGATCCGGGTCACTGCGCCGGGGGCGTGGTCCGTGCAGAACCCGGCGGGGTGGATTCAACTTTCGCGGGAAAGTGGTCCGGCGAGCGGCACGATCGATGTCACAGTTCAGCCGAACCCCGGAACCACGGCGCGTACGGCGACCCTGCAGATTGGCGGCGCGGTGCACACGGTGGTCCAGCGGGGGCGCGGCACCTCGCTGCGCGAACTGTTCGCGGCGGGCGGAAACTCCCGCGGGCAACTGGGCGACCATGTCCTTCTGCGCTGGCTCCCGGTACAGGTGGCCGCGGACGTGGTCGCGGTGGCGGCCGGGGACAACCACACGCTGTTTGTGAAGACGAACGGCTCGTTGTGGGCGATGGGCGACAACTCGAGCGGACAGCTCGGCGACGGCACGATTGCCCGACGCTTGGAGCCGGTGCAGGTCGTTCCCAGCGGAGTCGTGGCCGTCGCAGCGGGAAGGTTGCACAGCCTCTTCCTCAAATCCGACGGCTCGTTGTGGGCGATGGGCCAGAATGGTTCCGGCCAACTGGGGCTCGGCAATGGGTCGAGCGCCATGACCCCGTGGCCGACGCGCGTCGAGACGAGCGGCGTGACGGCGATCGCCGCAGGGGACGCTCACAGCCTGTTCGTGAAGAACGACGGTTCGTTGTGGGCGATGGGCGCCAACTGGATCGGCCAGCTGGGCGATGGGCCCAGCGTCTATCGCTTCGCGCCGGAATGCATTGTGGATACGGGCGTGGTTGCTGTGGCGGCCGGTCCCACGCACAGCCTCTTCCTGAAGTCCGATGGCACGGCGTGGGGCATGGGTGCTAATTGGGACGGCCGGCTCGGAGACGGGACGACGGACGAGCGCCGCCTTCCCGTGCCGTTGCTGGTCGGGGGCGTGGCCGCGCTCAAAGCCGGGGCGGCCCACAGCGTCTTTCTTCTCACCAACGGCGAGCTTTGGGCCACCGGAAGCAACGACCGGGGCCAGTTCGGCGACGGTACCACGACGTCGCGGATCGCCCCGGCCCGGGTGGCGAGTGCGGTGGCGGCGGTGGCAGCGGGCGCCTACCACACTTTGATTCTGAAGGCCGGCGGCGGGCTGTGGACGGCGGGCGGAAACGACGCCGGTCAACTCGGCGACGGCACCACGGCCGATCGCCGCAGCGCGACGGCTTTGGCGGTCGGCACCGTGGCCACGGTGGCCGCAGGCTCGAATCATAGCCTGTTCCGCAAGGCGGATGGGACGTTGTGGGCGATGGGGGCCAACGGCTTCGGCCAGCTCGGCGACGGCGCGAGCACGGTGCGACCCAACCCGGTCTGGAGCGGCAGCGGTGCCAGGAGCGTAGCGGCCGGGCGCGAGCACACGCTGATTCTTGGAATGGACGGCGTACTGCGCGCGGTCGGCGACAACACCAGCGGGCAGCTCGGCGACGGCACAACCTCGCTTCGTTCAAGCCCGGTCACGGTCGCGAGCGGTGTCGCGGCGGCGGCCGCCGGCTCCGATCACAGTCTGTACATCGGCACCGATGGCTCGTTGTGGGCGATGGGCTCGAATCGGACCGGCCAGCTCGGCGATGGCTCCTTCACCGCGCACCCTCAGCCCGTCCGGATCCTCGCCTCGGGCGTGGTTGCCGTTGCCGCGGGTCTCAACCATAGCCTCTTCCTCAAGGCGGACGGCTCGGTGTGGGGGATGGGGCTCAACGAGTCCGGCCAGCTCGGGGGCGCGACACCCTATCACTCGGTCCCGGTGGAAGTGCTGGATGGCGGCGCGGCGGCAATCGCCTGCGGTTACGAGCACAGTCTCGTGTTGAAGACCGACGGCACGCTGCTCGCGCTCGGCAGCAACGCGAACGGCCAGCTCGGTGCCGGAGCGGTCAACGAATGCCGCGAGCCCTCGCCGGTTGCGACGGAGGTGGCCTCCGCCGTCGCCGCGACGTATCACAGCCTGTTTGTGAAGACCGACGGTTCGCTCTGGTTCACGGGTGACGGACCGCTGGGGCTGCTCGGCGCCGGAGCGCTGGAGCAGGTGCGTCTCCCCGTGCTCGTGACCGGGGATGTGGTGGCCGCAGCCTGCGGCTATTACCATCACTTGTACCTGAAAGGTGATGGCACTCTGTACGCCGCGGGCATGGGTGGCTTCGGGCAACTGGCCGACGGAAACCAGCCTAACACTTCGATCCCGGTGGCGGTGGCCACCGGGGTGGTGGCGATGGGTGCGGGATCGCAGCATACCGTCTACATCCGCGATGCGGCGTTGCCGACGATCGACGCCGGTCCGGCGCCGGCAGATGTCGCGATCGGCTCCGACGCGACGTTCGAGGTCTCGGCGAGCGGGACCGGCACCTTGGCCTTTCGGTGGCAACGGCTGCCGGCAGGCGGGATGGTGTGGGGCGACCTCGCGGAGACGAGCGTGTTCGCGGGCACCACGTCCGCGGTACTGCTGGTGCGCGGCACGCTCCACAGCATGAGCGGCGATCGCTTTCGCTGCCGGGTGACGAACGCGGCCGGCAGCGTGACCTCGGCGTCGGCGGGATTGTTGGTGTCCGGTCCGGTGCCGCTGCGCATCGTCGCGCAACCCGCTGCGCAGGTCGTGCACATCGGCGACCGGGCCATGCTGGCGGTCGAGGCCGTCGGCGCTCCGCCGTTGCGGTACCAATGGTACCAGGGGGAGCGGGGCGACACGTCCGTGCCGTTGGCCGGCGCGACGAGTGCGCAGTACCTCACGCCCCCGCTGAGCCGGTGGTTGCGGCACTGGGTCCGCGTGACCGACGACACCGGCTCGGTCGACAGCGAGATGGCACTGCTGACGGTTCCGTGGGGAACGATGGTCTACGCGGACTGGATCGCCCAAGGGGCGCCTGCCGGGCGCCGGGGGCCCGGGGATGCCGCCGCCGGCGACGGCGTGACAAATCTTCTCAAATACAGTCTTGGCCTGGCCCCGCTGGCTTCGGTCCAGGGGCGGATGCCCCGCCCGGAACTGGTGGACAACGGCGAGCCGAGCCTCGGGGTGCGCTTCAACCTCAACGCCGGAGCGGAAGACCTGATCCTCGGTCTCCAAGCTTCGGAGGATCTCGTGGACTGGGCGGACGTCGCGCTCGACTACCAGTTGCTCGGCTCCGAGTCGGATGCG
>JACCEE011825027.1_pt1 | contig 11160 bp, 9 predicted proteins | sample 7449931 | NCBI WGS metagenome assembly JACCEE01 (sample SAMN15323457, study PRJNA562643) | freshwater metagenome | isolation source: river surface water | place: USA:Blue River Watershed | collected 2017-08-19 | reverse complement strand
GGCGACCCGGGACTGGGATACCAACCGGCAAGGTGCAAGACTTTCATCGCCTGATCTTTCTCCAGACTCGATCCGAAAAATCATCAAGTTTCAGCAGCTTGGACTTGGTACGGTAGACGGTAAAGAACGGTATCTGCCTGCCGCCAAAGCCGCGGAAGAAGAGTTCGATCGGCTTCATCACCGAGCCCAGGAAGTCGAAGTTCTGAGCCACTGTCGAAGTGGACTTGATGGCATGCCAGATGCAGTGAGAGGCCGCGCCACTGTTCCTGAGCTTGGGGTCGCCACCGCCGAACAGGTAGTAGGCAGAGTCCAGATCCCACACTATGTAGACGCCCGCATGACGCCTGCCTTCCTCGTCCTCGGCAATCAGGATCATGCGCTGGTTTCGGGCAGAACAGGCCTGGTCGATGGCATGCAGTACCTGCCGGTCGAAGTTCGCCTTCACGCCCTGTCGCTCGAATGTCAGGTTGCCGAGATCGATGAGGTCGTCGATCGACAGGTCGTCACGTATCCTGAGTTTGAAGCGGTTCTCGGATTTGCGGATGTCTGTCTTGACCTTCTCCAGGAATCCGTCCCATACCGCCTGCGTATCGCGAATGTTCTCGATCACGTAGGAGTAGCGCGTGGTCTGCTGGTAGCCATTCCAGTAGAAAGGTAGCCAGTTGTCATGCTGATAGTGCCAGTTCTGCATGTAGTGGCCGAACTCGGGCAACTGCTCGATAAGTTGGGAGAGTAGATAGAAGCGCCTGGATAGACGCCGCGCATACTTCCCTGCTGCGGGCTGTGTCCATGGACCCATGAACTTGGTCAGCGGTGGCATGCTGGTCGTTGCGATGCCCAGCCTGCTGGAGACGATGTATGGGTGCGACGCAACAATCCTGTTGTCGCTTTCCACGATCGCTACGTCCCAGTTTTCACTGCCAACCACCGCATCTAGCCACCAGTCGAGCGAGAAGATGGGAATGGTGTTTTGGGTCTCACAAAGCGCCCGGTATTTTCCCTTGTTCGTGCCTCTAATCATGGTTTCATGTGCACAGTTGACTGAATAGGTTGTTGCACTATGTGTCAAATAGTGAATCACCAGACTTTAAGATTTTCTCTGCACCAGATCAAGGCGTTGTTGTTCAACCTTCGTCGCCCTCCGCCTATGTTCATGTCGAACAATGCCTCAACCTTCTCTCCATCTCCAGGAAAAGGCACTGGGTATCGCTTGGGGCAATATATATCCACATGATTGACTGCCAGCTGTGCAGATAGCCATATGTCGTCTACAAGGAATGCTTCCTCAGGTATTTCGAGCGAGGACTCATTAAAGAAATCAGGTTTGACGACCACACCACCCACCCCAAGAAAGAGTTGGGCAAGTCCTGCTGATTTGATGGGTCTATATAAGGGTTGATATCCAAAGCCTTTGTGGAGCAATCTTTCTATTCGATATCGAAGATCGGTTTGAATTCTTTGAAGTTTGGCATATTCCATGCCAGGCTTCAGTTTGACATCGGGAATCTCGTCGATGCAGCGGCCCCAAGTAGCTACTGCCATCCGCGGTCTCTTGCTTTGACATTCGAACAGGTTTTTAGCCCAATTTCTGGGATGTAGGCCGTCGTCGTCACAAAACAGAATCTGAACATCCTGATTCTTGTAATCCATGGCGGTTGGGAGGATCTTGGTGGCAGGGCCTAAATCTTCATCGCATCGAACAATATTGATTTTAGGGCCCAAATTTGGGGGGGCTCCATTCCAGTCTTGAAATCTACGGTACCGTTTTGGAATATTGATTCTGATCTCGTTGCACGCATTTTGCTTCAGGAGACTGTCTACGGTTTCCTGCAAATATTGGAATCTAGGAGGAATAGAAGTCAAAGAAATTATTCTGGTCATGGTGGGTCATTTATCTGGTTCTGTAAAGCTGAATTATTTATTTAATTTAATCATTATATTGTTGAAAATTCTGATCAGAGACAGTGGATTGGTCATTCTCATGATGTAGTAGAGGTAAGTTCCGCCAATCCACGTTTTATTGAATCTAGATGCTAGGTAAAGGTTGATGATGTTGATTACTTCCAAGGTGTTTTCGATGTGCTTGCGTCTGTACTGGTAGTCAAAATTTATTCTATCGATGCTGATCTGGTTAAGGATTGAACTTTTGATTCCCAGATATTTGATTGTCGATATCGAATTTGAATGGATCCGGTACCAAACGACATCCTTGTCTATGTATGAAAATTTCTTACCCATCTCGCAACATTTAAGCCAGAACGGCCAGTCTTCCATCAGTCTGTACTTTTCATCGAACCCTTTTGTTTCGAGGAGAAGTTGCTTTGATATCATGGCGGCAGGTGCTTGCAAGAAGCACTTCTTGACCAGTTCCTTGAAGAAGCCTTGTGGCTCAAGGGAGAAGTTTCTAGCTATGGTGCCTTTGTCCTGGTCGACAAAGGTTTCACGTTCTCCATTTGCCCTCGTTTTGAACCTGATGATGTTGCCGAATGCAATGTCTGCCTGTTTATCCTTGCATTCCTTGTGGAGCGTTTCTATACATTCCGGCATCAAGACGTCGTCGGCGGCGATTATTTTTATCCACGCGCCACTGGATAGTTTTAAGGCCGCGTTAAGATTCCTTGTAAGGCCGATATTGCTCGACTGACTGATCAGTCTTGGAAGGATGGCTTCTTCTCTTCTTGGTCTTTCATTGATCCAGTTCTGGACTATCTTGTCAGTACCATCCGTTGACTTGTCACTACAAACTATCAGCTCAATGTTCTTGTACGTTTGGTTGGCAATGCTATCCAGTGTTTCGATGATGGTCGATTCACTGTTGTATGCCGGTACAATGACTGATATCAGTTCGGGTTCGGACATATTCTGTGCAAACACTGTTTGCTGTTCATTTCTAAGCGACTGCCAAGCTGCTGTTTAGCGTGGAGGCGACAGATTCGGCATCATGTCGACGCAGATGTGGTCCCATCGGCAGGCTCAGGATCTCATCTGCCATGATCTTGGCCATGGGGAACGATGTCATGTCCCATCCCGATTCAGTGTACGCATCCTGTAGGTGCGGAGGAATGGGGTAGTGAATGAGCGTGCTGATGCCGGCGTCAGCTAGGGTATGTTGAATATCATCCCGCTTTGGATGCCGCACCACATACAAGTGCCAAACTGGATCGGCCCAGTCTGGCACATGTGGCAGGATTAATCCAAAACCTTTCAACTCGGCTTGATACTGATCCGCAATGACCTTTCTCCGTGCGTTCCATTCGTCAAGCCAATGGAGCTTGACCCTAAGCACGGCTGCCTGGATTGGATCCAGACGGCTGTTATACCCCTGTACCTCATTCACATATTTCACGCGCGATCCGTAGTTCCGAAGCACTCTTATCCGGTCGGCAATCTTCGGGTCATCAGTCGTGACGGCTCCAGCGTCACCCATTGCCCCCAGGTTCTTACCTGGGTAGAAGCTCCAAGCTACCGCATCACCATGTGCCCCAATGCGGCGTCCTTTGTAGCGGGCACCATGTGCTTGTGCGCCATCCTCGAGCACCTGCAAGCGATATTTGCGCGCAAGGGCCAGTATCGGGTCAAGGTCGGCAGGCTGACCGTACAAGTGGACGGGTAGGATAACCTTGGTTCGCGGCGTGATCGCTGCTTCTATTCGTGAGGGATCGATGTTGTAAGTGCGCTGGTCCGGCTCCACCGGGACTGGAAACGCACCGCATTGGCTCACTGCGAGCCAGGTGGCAATATAGGTATTGCTCGGCACGATGACCTCGTCACCAGGCCCTACATCCATGGCACGTAAGGCGAGATGCAAGGCATCAAGCCCGTTGGCCACGCCTACAGCATGGGCAGCACCACAGTACTGGGCATATTCAGCTTCAAACGCCTCAACCTCAGGACCGCCGATGTACCAGCCTGAATCGAGTACCCGCGCGACCGCTGCATTGATCTCCGTCTTAAGTTCCAGATAGGGGCTTTTCAAGTCAAGGAATTTGATCATTTGGATTCCTCAATGTGTTTCAGAAAGTTTGCGTAATCCCTGATGTAGTCCGTGTTATCGTAGTAGTGCGACGCGAAAACTAGCAGAACAGCATCTGGAGAGTACTTGTACTGGATTCCCCATGTCATTGGCGGAAGATGAATTCCAATGTCGGGTCGATCCAGAAGGAATTCCTGGCGATGTGTACCGTCATCGGCGACCACTGAGCAACTTCCACGTACGCAAATCAGGAACTGATGGCACATCTTGTGCGCATGTTGTCCGCGGGTTTCAAGACTGGGAACGTCAAAGACCATGAAGTAGCGCTTGACCGGGAAGGGGATGCTGCGCTCGAACTCGCCGACGGTAAGGTTGCCCCGCATGTCAGCAACCTTTGGCATTCGATGAAACGCAACACCGCGAACGGCAGTCTGTGTAAATCCGACTTCGTTCTGAAACTGAACGTTGATTTCAGGTGTAAGGTGTGGTGTATCAACGTATCCTACGATCTTGCCGGGGTTTCCAACGACAATGGCGTTGGGCGGAACAGACCTGGTGATGACTGCACCTGCTCCAATCATCGCCCGGCTGCCAATCGTCAGTCCCGGAAGGATCACAGCTCCAGCCCCCACTGAGACACCGTCCTCGATTGTCGTGGTCAGAAACTGTTCTGGTTTTTGGCGACTGCGCGGGAAACGATCATTCGTGAAGGAAGCGTTGGGACCGATGAACACGTCATTGCCGATCCGAATGCCATCCCATACTTGTACGCCGCTCTTAATCGTCACCCTGTCGCCGATAATTACATCGTTCTCGATCAAGCAATGGGAGCAAATGTTGCACTCATCACCAATACTTGCATCTGGCAGGATGATGGAGTATTGCCATATCCTCGTCTTCTCTCCAATCTGTGTTGATTGCACGTCTGCAGCATGATTGATGTACGCCATGTTGTTCCCCTCCTTGAATGCCTGATCAGTGTTGTTGTGCTTATACTGCTTGATTCACGCTGAAATCATCTCCCGCTGTTTTCGGGTGCGGTTTCAGGGAAAAATGAATATTTTGCCAGCAAGATAAATATTGCAGCGTGTTTGGGCATGAATAATACGCGGGGCCAAAACATAGGAATTGAAGCTGCCGATTTTACGAAAGTAGTGATTTCTGCACTTATAGCGTTTCTGCTGTAATTGATCCTGGATTTGTAAAATTTGTAAGCTGATTCAATGCCTTGCTTGATAACATTGCTGGCCGGGGCGCCGTTTGTCGCTAAGGCAAGTTTGAACAGCCATATCTGTGAACGCAAGAGTGTTAGGTGCTTGTCTGACACAGATAACGTGGTCGACTTGAAGTTTGTTCTGTAAAAGTATTTTTTGCTAGAGCCGGTAATTTTTCTTGAGTTTTTGAAGAGAATGCGGGTGATTAATTCATCCGAGTTGTAGCTGTCAATATTTAGCAACTTGTAGGCGTCAAGGTACAGCTTTTTTCTTGCTATTCCCAGTGGATGTACCTGCCATTGGCCGAATGAGCGCAGTAATGCCTCATTGCCACTTAGTGGAAACTTTTCTGGATTTGCCTTGTGCTTGAATTTACTTCCATCGTCATTGTATTTCCACATTTCCCAGATGCACAGGTCGATGCTCTCGTCTATCTGACTGTAGGCGTCCGCTATTGCGCCCTCTTCAATAAAGTCATCCGCATCTATAATTGCTACAAGTTCCTCTATTGCTGCATCGAAGCCTTTTTTCCTGGCAAGTGCCGCCCCACTGTTTCTGGATGTCTGGAGCAGATTGATATTGCCGAAATTCCTTGCTAGTTGGGTCGCAATTTCGTAGGAGTCATCGGTTGAGCAATCATCAATTACTATTATTTCGGTGGGAATCTCTTTTGATGTGTTGATGGAATTTATGCATTCAACTAAAAATTCCCCGGAATTGTAAAGTGGGATTATTACTGAAACGGGAATCGTGCTTTTTTTCATCTCTTGTCGATTTAGTCGGCCTTCGTTTGAGCCTTGATCTATGTCTGCGTAGTTCTGTCTTTTGAGTAAAACCTATTCTTGCTGATCCAGGCAATATCAAGTATTAATTTATTGATTTTTTTAGCGACAAACACTGTTTCATTATTTCTGATTGAATTCAGAATGGCGTTTCCAAATTTGAAGCTTAGCAGAGATATTTCTATGTTGATTCTATTCAAAGATTTGATAATATTTTTTTCAATGATTTCTGAGTCTTTCCCTTTCATCTGATATCTTTTGATATCTTCAAGTATGGCCTTTCCAGACTCAATTCTGGCTGTCAGCAGCTTGAGTTGGCTGGTCAAGTAATTGTTAACAGACCTGTTGTTAACGTGGCTCATTGATCCATTGACTACTCTGTACCTCACCAGGGTTTCAGGTATGAAGTAGGAGCTTCCATTCAAGGCCGCCCGATAGGATATGATGATGTCTTCTACCGCTTTTTCGTTCTTCGGCATTTCATAGAGCTTCAGGAGTTGTATGTCGAAGGCCAGTGATGCGCCGCGAAACGTGAATTCTTCTCCAATGCTGAATCTGGGCTCAATCTTTGTCAGCTTGTCGAAAAACTTTACTTCTTTTATTTCATCACCGTTTTCATTTATCAGGTAGATTGATGATCCTATTGCCAAAGGGTGACCAAGTCTCGACCAATACTGATGTATTGTCGAAACCCTATTTGAGTGCGATACGTCATCCCCGGCTGCAAGCACAACCAATCCGTCCTCAATTTTTTCGCAGGCGCTCCATAAGTTTCGGATCAGGCCCAGATTGCTTGTCTGTCTGATGAACTCGATCTGGTGTGGGCCTTGGTATGTAGATATCATTCTCTGTATGGCTTCGTCCGTGCCATCACTTGAGCAGTCGTCCGAGATTATGATCTTCAGGTATGGGTAATCTTGGTTAAGAATCGAGGTTATCGCTTCCTTGATATATGAGAGCTGGTTATAAGTGATGCAGACCAAATATATGTATTCATTCATTGGCATGATTTTTGTCATTCGATGCTTGATCTGCCGATCAGTTCTGCATAGCCTTCCTGTCGTGTAATCCTTCCGTTTGTTACATGAATAATGCGATCGCATTGGGCAAGAGTTGTCAGTCGATGTGCGACCATCAGGACCGTAACCTCAGGGCCGATTTCCTGCAATGCCGAAATGACGCTTTGTTCTGTTGCGTTGTCGAGTGCACTCGTGGCTTCGTCTAGCACCAGTACGTCTGCATCTCGGTAGAGGGCGCGCGCTATGCCGATTCGCTGCCTCTGCCCTCCTGACAACAGGATGCCGCGTTCACCAACGACCGTGTCCAGTCCTGCTGGCAAACTCCTGATCGTGTCACTCATCTGTGCCATCTCTATGCAGCGTTCGATTCGGGAATGGTCGATATCATTCACAGCAACGCCGAAGGCTATGTTTTCCCGAACGCTTGCGTCAAGCAGGTAGATGCTCTGCGGGACATGGGCTATGCGCTTGCGCCATTGTGCAATGTTTTCATCACCCAGAGGTTCGGCATCAATGCTCATATTTCCCATGCTCGGGGTTAGCAGTCCCATGATGAGGTCGATCAAGGTCGATTTTCCTCCGCCCGAGGGACCGACAAATCCAATTCTGGCACCGCGAGGAATCCTGAGATTGATGTCCTTGAGTACTTCAGTCCTATGTCCGGGGTAGCTATAGCTGACTTGGTTGATCTCTATTTCCCTTTTAAAAATCAAGGATTTCTGCCTGTTTTCTTTCATGTGTTCAGGCAGGGCCAGAACCTTTAGCACATCTTTTCGCGCAGGCCCTGCTATCTTGAGAGTCCCCCAGGCGTAATACATCTGCTGTGCCAGTGGCAGCAACTTCTGGCTGCCGAATGCAATCAGTCCGAGGGTCGTGATGGCGTATTCCTTCTCCTTGAGCGCTATCGTTGTGGCAATTGTCACTATGGCGGCCATTCCGATGAATTCAAGCAGGTATCGCGGCAATTGGCCGAGCCACTCGTTCTCCTGCACTGCCCTTCGTACTGCCGTCTCCTCGTGTTCAAAGCGCCTCTGATGCACGGCATAGGAATTCTCCAGAATCACGTCGCGGATGCCCCCCAGACTTTCCTGTAGCACTCGAACCCGTTCGCTGGCAGCACGGTTGATGATGTGACCGTTTCTCAGCAGAAGATTCCGTGTCAGGCGCACGACCAGGCCATAGAACGCCGCGATCCCAAGTACAAGGCCCAGCATGATCCCGGTATGCGTCATGAACAGCATAGTCAAGATGCCGATGCTCAGAATCGCCGAGGTCAGCAGGTTCAGCATCGGGCTTATGTTGCGTGCGACGAAGCTGTTGACCCGGTCTAGGTTGGCGATGTGCTCGCTGCTGTTATGTTGCGTATGCCAGTCGTAGGGCTGTGACAGCATCTTGGCGAAAGCTGAGCGGGACAGGGCAAAGCCTGTTGCCTGCGTGAACCGGTTGTTAGCCCATAACAGCACGATCCTCATCATCGCCGCCACTGCCAAGCCGAGCAGGAATCCACCGCCCACCCATAGACGCTGTTCAAGCAAGGGCTGCGCAGACAGCCAACTGCCCACCACCGGCAGTCTCGCGGCACCCTCATGGTCGACCAATACGGTCAGGAAGGGGACGATGGCTCCCAGGGAAACCACCTCGGCCAGTGCGCCCAGCAGCATCAGAGCTGCCAGAGCCAGCAGCAGGCGGCGCAGGCGAGCTGGCAGCATAGCCAGAATTCTTCTGGTTTCAGAAATCACGCATCAATCCTCGGCGATCTTGATCTGATGGTGCTGGTCATTTGCGGCTTGTTCAGAAATGAATGCAGCATCCAGGTTGTTCTTGAATGCCAGCGCACCAGCCACACTCAGGTGATTGCCGTCACGGTACAAGGGCATGCCATCCAGCACCAGCCTGCAATCAGGCTTGCAAATCCACTGAATCGGGTCGAGCAACTTCAGTCTTGCGTCTGTGCCGGCATTGCGTACGGTTTCGTAGAACTGGAGATTCTTTTGTACTTGTGCCTCGGCATCCGACAGTGGATGATTCCGATTCGACGCGATGGCTAGCGCCAGCGACAGCAGCACGTCCGTTTCATAAACCGGTACCGATCCCACCAGCAACACTGAACGCCCGCTCCCCCGTAGCCAGTCCAGGCTTTCAGTCAGGCCTTGTTGCGCTGCTTCTACGCCTTGCAGCCGCGTCTTGCCCTGGCTCAACCCGAGCGGGTAAGCCGGATCGAAGTATTTGCTCCAGTTCGCGGCCATCAGGACGGTCCTGATCTCAGGATGCTTGAGCAAGTAGTCCCGGACAGCCAGGTTGTGCTCCGGGCAGCCCGGCCTATGGTTCCGAATGTTCAGCATTGGCGGGCAGGCAGAAAATTCTGCGAATACAGCGCTGCTGCCTTGCTGTAGAAGAATCTGGTCGATCGCTGGTGCCCACGCCAGCAGATGGCTGTCGCCCCACAGCAATGTTGCTGGCGCGGCACCGACCTGGCCGAGCGTGCACCAGGACTGCGGGGATTGTCCGTCGCACTGCACGAAGGGGATTTCCGCGATACGGGTCTTGTCCATTCGCACCACCTCGGGGCTGAAGCGCGCTTCGAATCCCTCCTTCCACAGCCCCGTGCATGCGGTCAAAGTCATGGTGGCCGTCAGGGCGGCCGTCGATACCAGCACGAGGCGCTGGCTGACTACCGCCTTGTGGCGGAACGGCTGCTCGATGAATCGGTACGACAGCCAGGCGAGCAGCATCGAGGCCAGGAAGAGTGCCGGCAGGTAGGGCGTGATGGGCGCCATGCCGGCTGCATAGCGGACCAGCACGATCAGTGGCCAGTGCCACAGGTAGAGCGAGTAGGAAATCAGTCCCACGAAGACCATGGTCCGTGTCTGCAGAAGTTTCGTTGCCAGACTGCTGCCACTGGCGCCGGCATGGATGACGGCAGCGGTCCCCAATACCGGTGGCAGTGCCGCAAGACCCGGGAAGGTCGTGCCCCTGTCGTAGATGAAACAAGCCCACAGGATCGCAAGCAGGCCCATGCCAGCGGCCATCTCGCGTGCCATCCGGGATCCAAGGAGAGGCAAGGCATTGAAGGTAAGCAATGCGCCGACCAGCAGTTCCCAGGCCCGGAACGGCGAGAGGAAGAACACCGCCACGCTCTTGCTCTTCACTAGTAGTGCGGCAGCGGACAGCGACAGCAGGGCGCAGAGCAGCAGCACTGGCACGATCCGCTGCCGGGCATTGCGGTAGCACAGCAGCAGCAGGACCGGAAACAGCAGGTAGAACTGTTCCTCCACTGCGAGCGACCAGGTGTGCAACAGGGGATTCAGGCCCAGGTCTGTCGCAGCGAAGTAGCCCGCTGCCATTTCGCGCCAGAACACCAGGTTCGAAGCGAAGAACAGGGTGCCCAGGGTGGCTTTGAGAGTCGACGTCATGTCGCTTGGCAGCAGCAGCAGGTAGCTGGCTACCAGGGTGACGGCCATCATCGCAAACAGCGCAGGAAAGATGCGGCGTGCGCGTCGTTCGTAGAAGCGGGCAAAGGTGAACTGTCCCTGCGCCATCTCACGGCTGATGATGCCTGTTATGAGGTAGCCGGAGATGACGAAGAACACGTCCACGCCTACATATCCACCGGGAAGCAGTGGGGCGGACAGGTGGTTCAGCACCACGGCCAATACGGCCACGGCGCGCAAGCCGTCGATGTCGGGGCGATAGTTCATCCTCGCCGCGTTCATGTCGTCTGCTGTCCCACGTACCACGGCATCGCCACCGCGATGCCAGCATCAAGGGTATGAGTGGGTGCGTAGCCCAGCAGCCGCTGCGCCTTGCCGATGTCCGCCTGGCTGTGCCGCACATCCCCGGCGCGGAAATCCCGGTACACCGGGTTCTTGCTGTAATTCACGCCGTTCGCCGCCAGCGCCAGCTTCAGCGCCTCGAACAGCTGGTTCAGGCTGGTGCGGTCGCCCACAGCCACGTTGTAGACCTGGTTGCGTGCGGCTGCGTCTTGGGTCGTGGCGGCCAGCAGGTTGGCCTGCACCGCGTTGTCGACGAAGCAGAAGTCGCGGCTGGTCTCGCCGTCGCCGTTGATCTGGACCTCCTCGCCCGCGATCATCGCGGCGGTCCACTTCGGGATGACGGCGGCGTAGGCGCCGTTCGGGTCCTGGCGCTTGCCGAACACGTTGAAGTAGCGCAGG
>JACCEE012823094.1_pt1 | contig 11163 bp, 9 predicted proteins | sample 7449931 | NCBI WGS metagenome assembly JACCEE01 (sample SAMN15323457, study PRJNA562643) | freshwater metagenome | isolation source: river surface water | place: USA:Blue River Watershed | collected 2017-08-19 | reverse complement strand
GCGGCGATCATCAGAACCTTCTGATAGGTTGCCGTTGTCGCGTGCTTCTTGATGGCCACAGGAAGAGTTCCCGCTGTGGCCACATCACGTAATTCTGCGCTGGATGTCACGCCGGTAGTGGCGGCGCCTTCTGCGATTGCGTCTGCTGAAGGAGCCCTCTCCGATACGGTGCCCGTCGAAACACTCTTCGTTCTCGCGGCCTGAGCGACTCGAATGGCCTTCTTGTAGCGCGCCTTGTTCCTCCCGTCATTATACCGGGAGCGAATACGTTCTCCGAGTGTCGGAACCGTACCGGCGACACCGAGAAGGTACCGCAAATTATTCCGTAGCTCTTCCCGGTTCTTCATCACATACAAGGTGCCGTCCAAGGCGATGGAGACGGTACCTCTCTCCTCGGATACAGCGATCGCAACGGCGTCTCCCAACTCGCTTGCCCCGATTGCCGCGCGGTGACGTGTCCCGAGATCCTCGCGAATCCGGTAATTATCCGCGAGCGGCACATGGCAACGTGCGGCGATAATACGGCCGTTACGTATGACGATCGCACCGTCATGAAGCGGTGATCCCTTATAGAATATCGATGACAGCATCGTCATGGTTACCGACGAGTCCAGCTTGACAGCGTTCTCCTGCTGCGTTAATTCAGATAATCGCGAATTGCGCTCAAAAATAATCAATGCCCCGGTGTAGGTTTGCGCCATCTGCATACAGGCAGAAGACATCTCATCGACCATATCCGAGACAACATGCTGTGAATCCTGATAATCCGGAGCAAATGCGACAGATAGAGGCGAGAATGACTTAAGACCCACTGTCTCAAGCGCACGCCGCAGCTCCGGTTGAAAGATGATGACGAAGGCCACCGCGACAACATACAGAATCTTGTCGAAAATAAACCCTACCATCTCAAGTCCGAATATCCCGCAAACCATTGTGATGATAACAATGAGCAGGGCACCCTTCAGAAGTTGCCATGCGCGCGTCTCACGCAAAACACGAAGCAAATAGTAGATGACGAAGGTAATGAGAAGGATGTCGACGACGTAGCGTACAATATCCGCCGGCCCTCCAAAAAAAAGGAGTCCGCTATTCAATCCAGCAAACAATTCGCGAATAAAATCCACGATCGGTGCGATTACGCCGTTATTCAAAGCATCCTCCCATCATTTTTTTACGATCTATTATATCATATTCGTCGTGGCTATCGTTCTTCGCGAAAAAATGCCGACCCGATTGCATTCGGGCCTCTCCATGCCTTCTTGCGAGCATACGTGATAACGAGAACAATCACCGTAAGAATATAGGGGTACATGACCATGATGTACTGATTAAAAAACAGCATTGAGGACATTTCGGGAAACTGTTGAATCGTCAATCCGATGATGGATAAAGCTCCAAAAACCAGCGCTCCTCCGATTGCCTTGATCGGATGCCAGCGGACGAAAATAACAAGAGCAACAACGATCCAACCCTTACCGGCCGTAATGTCGGCATGCCACGTCTTCTGCAATACAAGAGGAATATAAAGCCCCCCCAGTCCGCAGAGAACACCGCCGATCAGAATGTACATGTACTTGATCCGCGTAACCGAAATACCCGCAGCGTCCGCGGCAGCGGGATTCTCTCCGACCATGCGTATCGATAAGCCCTCGCGAGTGCGGAAGAGAAAAAAGTACATGAGCACGGCAATGATAATCGCGATATAGACGAAAAGATCATGAGACAGGAAGGCGATATTGATAAAACGAAGGAAGGGATTCTGCGGATCCGGCAAAGCAAACGGATGCCACGAGAAGAAATCAGAAATATGTTGCGGAGTATTGGTGTTCGCCACCGTACTTCCGAGGGTGTTGGCAAGTCCGGCTCCGAATGTCGTCAGAGCAAGTCCTGTGACATTCTGATTCGCTCGCAGAGTCACCGTGAGCACCGCGTACAGCATGGCGCCGGCTGCCGCACCGAACGATGCGGCGAGAACAGCAACAAGCATGCTGTCACTGCGTACGGCAGCGACATAGCCGCAGGCGCCGCCGAGAAGCATCATGCCCTCGACACCGAGATTCACATTACCCGCACGTTCCGTGAGAAGTTCACCCAACGTACCCATCAGAAGAGAAACACTGTATGCGACCGCTGAGGCGATAAATGTAGCGATAATAAATGAAATATCCATTACACGCCTCCTTTCTTACTGTCTTTTCTGTCTTTAACAACGCGGTAGCGGAGGAAAAACTCCCCACCCAGGGCGGACATAAGGATTAATCCCTGAATGACAGAAGCGACAGAAGACGGTATCTGTAACTTGATCTGGATGACCTGAGATCCTTGCTCTAATGCGGCGATCAGGATAGAAACAAGAACCATCACCGGCGCAGATAGCCCGGAGAGCCAGGCGACAATGATCGCAGTAAATCCTGCATTTCCGGTAATCGAAGGCGACAAGGTATAGACGGCGCCGGATAATTTCAACATTCCCGCCAGTCCGACAAGTCCGCCGGAAAGAATTACACCTGTAAGAAGCACCTTCTTCACGTTCATTCCGGCATAGTTTGCCGTGGGAGCACTCTCGCCGACGACGCGAATCTCATAACCAAGCTTCGTCTTACGGATGAGCAGGAACACCACGACGGCGAGAACAATGACGGCGATCCAACCCGAATGAACACCGAAAACAATCGGAAGATGTGCCTGATCCGGAATCGCCCGAATCTTGGGAAATCCGTTGGCACTTGGATCCCGCCACAGAACATAATGCAGATATTGGACAATGCCCAATGCAATATAGTTCATCATCAGCGTGAAGAGCGTCTCGTTGGTGCGTGAATAGATGCGAAATAATCCGGGAATCAATGCCCAGAATGCTCCTCCCGCGAATCCCGCAATTCCCATCAACAGAATCATCAGAAATCCGGGCGTCTCCGGCGGAAGATTATGGGACACAAAAGTAGCGAATACACAGCCCATAATGATCTGTCCCTCACCGCCGATGTTCCAGTATTTCATACGAAAGGCAATCGCTAACCCAAGCGCAGTGATCGCCAGAGGAATCGCGATGGTAATCGTATTGCGTATAGCGCTGGGCGATCCGAAAGAACCGCTGACCAGTGCACCGAGAGTCTCAATCGGGTTATATCCAAGGACGAGCATCAGGACACAAGCCAGCAGCAGGCCGGTAATGATGGAACCCGCTCGAATCAAATAGACATAGAGCGTCGGAAGATCGTCGCGTTTAGTTATTCGAAACATATTCGACGCCTCCCTTCAATTCTTCATATCGTGTTCCGGACATCATCTGACCGACTTCTTCTTTGGTTACCGTTCGTGCATCGACAATACCGGTAACCTCTCCGGCACAGAGTACCATAATGCGATCACACAGTTCCAACAGAACATCGAGATCTTCTCCGATATACAGAATTGCGACGTTCTTGCGCTTCTGTTCGTTGAGAAGATTATAAATCGTATAGGAAGAATTTATATCAAGACCGCGCACCGCATATGCCGTGATAATGAGTTTTGGACTCAGGTTAATCTCCCGGCCGAGGATAACTTTCTGGATATTACCTCCTGACAGCTTACGGACAGGATGATCGATTCCCGGAGTACTAATCTCCAACTCGCGAACGATGCGTTCGGCTTTCTCCTTCGCCTTCGACGTCTGAAGGAAGGGACCCGGAAGAAAGGCGTAATCCTTGAGAAGAATGTTTTCGGTAATATCCATGGAGGCACAAAGGCCCATGCCGAGTCGATCTTCGGGAATGAAACTCATCGACACACCGCGGCGGATGATCTCACGCGGAGATTTCCCTGAAATCTCGGTGCCCTCAAAGAATATCTTACCCGTCTCGCACGGAAGGATTCCGGCAATCGCCTCACATAATTCCTTCTGTCCGCTTCCGGCAAGTCCCGCAACACCGAGGATCTCACCGTTCGCCAGAGAAAAGCTTATGTTGGAAAGTTTCCTGTATCCGTTCTCGTCGCGTACACTCAGTTGGTCAACGGTCAGGCATTCCTTACGATCCACCGGTGGATCGGGACGGTCGATCGATAAGTCCACCTTGCGTCCCACCATTTTCTCTACGAGTTCATAGGCATCGATCGAATCGATATCAAAGGTATCGATGCTCTTGCCTTTACGAAGCACGGTTACCCGATCACATAGATCCATCACTTCATTGAGTTTGTGACTGATAAACACGATCGAACATCCATCATCGCGCATCTTACGAAGAACACGGAACAGTCGCCTGATCTCCTGCGGTGTCAAGACGGCCGTTGGCTCGTCCAGGACGAGAATATCCGCGCCGCGGTAAAGAACCTTCAGTATCTCGACCGTCTGTTTCTCGCTCACGGACAGTTGGTTGGTCAACTGTTCCGGTCGAATTTCCATGCCGTATTTTTCAGAAAATGTGCGTATTGCCTCTGATTCCTTCTTGCGGTGCGTAAGAAAACCTCTTGAGCCGCCGGAGATATTCTCCGCTGCGGTAAGAGCGTCAGCCAACTTAAAGTGCTGATGCACCATGCCTATGCCACACGCGATAGAATCCTTGGGAGAAAGAAACACCTTCTCCTTACCGTATACCTCGATTATCCCCTGATCCGGGCGATAGATTCCGGAAAGAATGTTCATCAGTGTGCTCTTGCCGGATCCGTTCTCACCGAGAAGTGCGTGAATTTCACCTCTGCGCACTTCAAAATGAATGTCATCATTGGCGACAACTGATCCGAATGTCTTACTGATGCCCTTCATGGAAATCGCAATGTCCGTCTTGTCCATCGTTTTCTCTCGCATGTCTTTCCCTTCTTCTAAGAACCGGAATATCGGGCGGCATTCGTCCCACTTGTCCGAATGCCGCCCGACCTTTCTTTTGTCCGAATATTAGGACTGCGGAATCTCTCCGATAACACCTTCAACAAACCAGCTCATCGACATCTGATCTGCGTAGCTGATGCTCTCGCCGGATTTCACCTTCTCTTCACCGTTCTGATCATTGATCGGACCGGCAAAAACAAATGCGTTACCCTGCTCAGTGACGTCAGCCTTGACGGCCTCAACGGCAGCCTTCGCCTCTTCGGGAACAAGGCTGGAAAGAGCGTCAAGCTTGACTGCGCCTTCCTTCATGCCGCCCCAGTAATTCTCTACCTTCCACTGTCCGTCCATAACCTGACCGATCTTGTAGGTGTAGTATGTGCCCCAGTTCCAAAGCGGAGCCGTAAGATAAGCTTTCGGTGCTCCGGCATAGGTAAGGTCATATCCGATCGCGAGTGCTCCGGCCTGCTCCGCGGCGGTAATCGCAGCGGGAGAGTCCTGGTGCTGGGCCATAATATCAACTCCGGTCGACAATAAGGATTCAGCGGCCGCTTTCTCCTTATCCATATCAAACCATGTGTTGGTCCAAACAACCGAAACCGTAGCTTCCGGGTTTACGGATCTTGCGCCGAGGGTATACGCGTTGATACCGCGGATGACTTCGGGAATCGGGAAAGCGGCAACGTAGCCGAGTTTGTTGGATTCTGTCGTAAGTCCTGCAACTACGCCGGCAAGGTAACGTGCGGTCTCAATCTGTCCAAAGTAAGCATCCATGTTCTTATCATTGGTCATATAACCCGAGCAATGGCAGAACTTGACGTCCGGATACTTCTCTGCGGCAGCTGCCGTAGGCTCCATGTATCCATAGCTTGTCGTGAAGATCAAGGTACAACCCTCGCCGACAAGATTATCGATCGCTGTCGTAGTCGCCTGAGCGTCCGCGTCATTGATGTTCTCGAGTTCCATGACCTGAATCTTGTCACCATATGCCGCAACCGCCTGTGCGATGCCCTCGGCATGCGCCTGCGAGTAGCCGCCGTCGTCCTTCGGCGAAATGTACAGCACACCTACTTTGAGAACCTCAGCTGCAGAAGCCGATGTCTGCGTCCCCGAAGTGGCGCATCCCGCGAGAGCCGCCACACTGGCGATCATCAACACGGAAAGGATCATTGCAAGAATCTTCTTCATTTTCTTCCTCCTTCAATTGTCATGCTTCTTCGTCCGCAAAATGAATCATGGATTCCTTCTCGGACATGGATGATACTATGGCCAGGGATTCAACCCGTATGCCCATGTTTCGGATCAGGGCTCCTCCGTCCTGGAAGCCCTTCTCAATTACAATTCCCGCTCCGGCAACCTTCGCGCCGGCCTGACCGGCAATCTCCAGCAAGCCCAGGAGTGCTCTGCCCCGCGCGAGGAAATCATCAATTAACAGAACAGTATCGTCTGCGTCAAGGTATCGCCGGCTGATGCGGATAATGTACTCTCCGCCTCGTGTAAATGAATGTACAGATGCCTGATAGGTATCCGCGTCCAAATTCCTGGACTCCGTCTTCTTTGCAAAAACGACCGGCACACCGAGATATAAAGCGGTGAACAACGCCGGTGCAATTCCTGAACTCTCGAGGGTAACGACCTTGGTAATTCCAAGTCCGGAAAAAAGCGTCGCAAACGTCTCTCCGATCTCCTTCATTAGCTCCGGATTGATCTGATGGTTGAGAAATTGGTCAACTTTCAATATCTCCGTCCCGATCACTCTGCCTTCGGAGCGGATCATATTTTTCAGACTGTCCATGAGGACCTCGCTTCATCGGAAAATTTCCGTTGTTATTCGGGAAAAACACATCGTTATTATAAGACAAGTTTCCGATAGAAGGAACCATCAACCTGTTTCTTTTCACAAAAAACCTCTTAAATATTTCCGCCCGGCATTTCTATGTGTTTCCGAGACGAAAGCCCTCGATAACCTCATTCTCCATCGTCGGTATATCTAGCAGTCGAATCATTCGACCTTCCACCTTAATGAGTCCGTCATCTTCCATAGCAATCAACTCTCGCGAAAACGACGGTCTCGGCATAGCGAGCAGTTTTGCGACGACCTCCTTGGATACCGGTAGGGTAACCTTGTTCTCGGAAGGATTTCCGGGGTGTTGACGCCCGCGGAGATCTAAGAGATAGAACGCGATCTTGTGTCGAAGACTCTTCTGTGAAAGAAGAGCGATTCTGCTGTTCTGTGCGGAAACCCTGTCCGAAAGTATTTGAAGAAAATTATTAAGAACGACAGGACTTCGATCCAGAAGCGATCGCAAGGTCTCTTTCCCGATAAAGAGGACTTCCGACTGCGTCATCGCTTCAATCGTAAAGGTGAAGACATTCGAGTTACCGAATATCAAATCCTCGCCGAAGAAATCTCCGGGTCCTAACAGTGCAATGGTCGTGAAATCTCCGCTTGATGTGTACTTTTGCAAGGCCACCTGTCCCTGTTCGATGACCCCGATACTCGTGCAGACATCACCTTCTGCCGCGAGAATCTCCCCCTTGTTGTAGGACTTCGCCTTGGTCAGCGAGCAATAGTTCTGAAAAGTCGAACGATCGAGTCCGGCAAATAGAAGGGTTCTGGCTAAAGCGTCACAAGGTTTTATCATATGTCACGTCCTCAATTCTTGTCCGTCGGTTTGCTGAGGCATTCCTCCGGATATATCGTTTGTTCTTGTAAGACTGATTCCCGATCTCTACTCGTCGCGAAAACAAACACAGCCGCCGATGATCGTCATGCGAAGCTTCAGGTTCTCTTCCGTTATCAGGAGATCCGCGCGATTGCCTTCGCGAATTCCGCCGATACAATCTTTGTCACCGATCACGCGAGCGGGATTTATGGAGCCGGCCCGGATAATCTGTTCCAAAGGAATCCCGTAATCACGAAGATTCCGCATAGCCGGGAGCAGCGTAGTTACGGATCCTGCAAGACCTCCGGCAGGTCCGATTGTTCTCCCCTTCTCCACCCGAATTGTCTGTCCGCCAAGATCAAATATTCCGTCTCCCCGTCCCGTCGCCCGCATCGCATCGCTGACGATTACGGCACGGTCGCCGAGAATCTGAAACACAATGCGCAAGACGGCCGGATGAATATGAATACCATCACAAATCAATTCCGCTGTAACAGAAGGAGAATCCAATACAGCACCAACCACCCCCGGCGATCGATGATTAAGTCCGGACATTGCGTTGAAAAGATGTGTCGCATGTGTTGCCCCCGCATGAAAAATCTCGGTACATTCCTCATAGCTTGCATCCGTATGGGAGACAGATAAGATCAGTTCATGCTTCAGTTCACGGCAGAATTCGATGGTCCCGTCAATCTCAGGAGCGATATCTATGATGCGAATCACATTCGTATAGTGGGACATAATCTCGCGAATCTCTTCAACGGAGGGCGCTCGGATCACGTCAATACGTTGAACTCCGGCTCTGGTCGGCGCGGCATACGGTCCCTCAATGTGAGCGCCAAGGACTCTTGCGCCGCGTGAAGACGAACGCATAGAGTCGGCGATCCTGCTTATGGTACGAGCCAGATCCCCGGCATTCATCGCCATGGTTGTCGGCAGAAATGACGTAACGCCAACCGAAGCGAGGTAGTCCGCGATATGGGAAATCGCGTCCGGATGCTCGTCACAGATATCCCAACCGTCGGCACCGTGGATATGAAGGTCACAAAGTCCCGGCAGAACCATCCGGCCCGCGAGAGGCACGATTTCCTCGATCCCCGCGCGAATCGATCCGATCTCCCGGCGAAGATTCTGACCGATCCGGCATATCCGGTCATTCTCTATAAGAATATCCGCCGTTTCCCACGTCCCGTCGGACAGGAAGATTTGTCCGCCCTCCAGCAGCCGGATCATGATTCATCTTCCCTGCGAAGAAGACGATAACCCTGTCGTGATCGGACAAGCTCAATGAAATCCTGGATTGTGTGAAGCGGTCGGTCACAAGCGATACCGCCGCCATGCATCGGATACATCGCATGCGCGTCCGATCCGGACAATTCGATCAATTGATGCTCACGCGCGTAAGCAAGTGCTTTGCGATTAAAGATCGGATTGGTATGGCTGGCGTTATAAACTTCAACAGCGTCGACAAGGTCCGGGTGCAGGCGCAACTTATCAATATAGAACGCCTGGCGGAACGGATGTGCATGTGTGATGAATCCGCCGTTTCTTCGAACTTCCGCCACATAATCCGCAAGGCTCCACGACAGAATATCCGGGTTACTTAAGAGAAATAGCTTGTCAAGTCCATACGTAAGAAAATCGCACCGACCGTCCCCGTACTCCCACGCGAAAAAAACCGACAGACCAATACGTTCGCCTTCCCGTTTCGCGTTCTCATACCCTTGCATGAACATCTCCACCCGATCGCCCCAAGGCAAACGCCGGGAGACCGTCGTGTTACCGTTAAAAAAATGATTTGTAACAATGATTCCGTCGTAGCCGGCCGCCTTATAGGCGCGCGCCATCCCCACACCGGAATCCGCCGCGCATGCGCTGCCTTCTCTCGTATGAAGATGTGTCTCGTAGAGAAACTCCGTCTTCGTATCCTCCAAATGATTCACCTGCCTTTACTTGTTACCATTGTGTGTCGAAAACAGTGGATCAGTCAATAACCTTATGTCGGTACCACTTGTCACCTCGAAACCGCAATGTGAATATAAGACCTCGAACGCCCCATTCCAGGTTCATCGCAAGCCAGATACCCAGAATTCCGATATGAAGTACGACACCCAGTAGATAACCGAGCACGACACGGAACAACCACATCGACAACATCGACATAATCGACGTATAACGGGAGTCTCCGCCGGCCCGCAACACCGCAGGCATCAGGAAACTTGCCGCCCAGAAAAGAACCTGAGCCGAGGCATTGACGACGAGAATCAGAACGATATCCCCGACAATCACCTCCGGCGGCGAGAAAAGTATCAGAATCTGGCGGACAAACGGAAGAATCAGCAAGGCTGCAGCCGCCAGAGACAACGTAACCGTTACGAAGAAAGACCGCGTCACACGGCGCGCCTGCTCGACGTCCTTTCTTCCGGCACACTGTCCGACAACCGTGATCGCTGTGTAACTGATCGAGTTTGCCGGCACCTGGATCAGCGCGGTGATCGATGCGCAGATCGCATTGGTAGCCATGGCGTTGGTTCCCATGCCGATGATGAAATTCTGGGTCAGGAGTTTCCCGCCGTTGAAAAACATCTGCTCCGCCGCAAACGGCATACCAATCAGGAAGATGCGTCGAAGCATGGACCAGTCGATACGAAAAAGGTCACGAATTTCAAAAGCAAAGGACGTATTCCGACGAACTAGGAACAGGATGGAGAGAGCGCCCGCAAGATATCTCGATATCAAAAGAGCGATGACCATGCCGATGATTCCAAGACCAAATCCTCGGATAAGAATCAGATTGAGTATTACATAAGTGAGATTCATCGTGACCATGAGAACAAGAGAGGAACGCGTCTCCCCAAGGCCGCGAAGAGCTCCGCATACCGCTTCCATGACCGCGATTCCCACAAACGATGCGCAGCTTCCGATCAGGTATAGACGACCATTCTCCAGAACCGCCGGTTCTGCCGATCCGAACAAGAAGGAAAGCACGGGGCCGTTGAACACAAGGACGGATATGCCGATGACAGCTGCCATGGAAAAGACTCCCGAGATCGATGAGGCAACCGCCTTCGGGATCATCCCCATATCGCCGCGTCCTTTGTATTGTGCGACAACGATGGTTCCGCCCGTCGATATAGCGATAAATACATTGACGAGAAAAATATTCAAGGAGTCAACCATATTGACGGCACTGACGGCAGCCACGCCCGATGAACTGATCATCGCCGTATTCAGCATATTCATCGTATTCAGGAATGCCTGATCAATCAGAAGCGGCAAAAAAATCGCCAGGATCTGGCGGTAATCGAGAGTACTCCCTGAGAAGTGTCGTGTGAGAAACACATCCCCGATCGTTGTGGCTCTCTGTATCTTTTCGCGAATAATTCCCTTGCTCATTCTTTTATTCTATCATTCAATCGACGTCATTTTCACGCGATGAGTCAAAATTGCGCTCTGCCGGATGGGATGACGATAACCATGCCCGAAAAATATCAGACAATTTTTACATCGCTCCCAGAGTTCCCGTGAAAAGGTCCGGTTGCGGTGCTATAATGATTTTGTCAAAAACTTTTTTCTATGTGCGTAGTACCCATGTCACATATTTGCGAAGATTATTATGTATCGCGAGGTATCAAAATGCCGATATTAGCATCGTTTATTGTCCCTCACCCTCCGCTTATTATCCCGGAG
>JACCEE011760020.1_pt1 | contig 11163 bp, 8 predicted proteins | sample 7449931 | NCBI WGS metagenome assembly JACCEE01 (sample SAMN15323457, study PRJNA562643) | freshwater metagenome | isolation source: river surface water | place: USA:Blue River Watershed | collected 2017-08-19 | reverse complement strand
TGGGAAACCTAAAAATCTATAACCTTGAACTCTTTTTTTTCAGATATCAATAAAAAGAATTTCATTCTTGGTTTAAGCATCATTGTTTTTACTGGTGTTGTATTCCGTTTTTTCATTTTTTCTACCTCAAAAGACACAAATGAAACGTCTATTTTAAAATTGAAACCAATTGGAGAACAACCCTATATCCCCGATTCATTATACTTTGCAGAAGAAAATGTACCAGTTCATTTTAACGATGTAAAAGAAAGTCTTGATCGAGAACTATTGTCGAACGTTTATTGGCATTCACAAACAATTTTATTATTAAAACGAGCTCATCGTTTTTTTCCGTTGATTGAACCTATTTTAAAACAATATGGAGTTCCTGACGATTTTAAATACATACCCGTCATTGAAAGTGGATTTCTCAACATCGGTTCATCAGCCGGAGCCAGAGGCTATTGGCAACTAGTTGAAGCTACTGCAAAAGAAAATGGATTAGAAATTAATGAAGACATTGATGAACGGAATCATATTGAGAAATCGACAATTGCAGCATGCAAATTTTTCAAAAAAGCATTTCAAAAATTCAATAGTTGGCCAATGGTTGCAGCATCTTACAACATGGGAATAACCGGTTTGAGCAACCAAGTACAAAATCAAGGAACAACAAATTTTTATGATTTATGGTTAAATACCGAAACGGGGCGTTATGTTTTTCGCATAATAGCAATGAAATTAATATTTGAAAACCCCGAAATGTATGGTATTGTAATACCCAAAAAAAACCTGTATAAACCAATACCAACAAACGATATTACAATAGACTCATCAATCACAAATCTATTTTCCTTCGCTAAATCGCAAGGGTTATCATACAAAGCTTTCAAAACGGCCAATCCCTGGTTAGTATCAACAAAGCTTTCAAATAAAACGAATAAACAATATACGATCAAAATTCCGGCAAACGGATTTCGAGAACTAACATTTGGAGAAGATGAATAATACAACCAAAATTCTCGATCAAACAGATTTCGACACATATATTCATGTTGAAGGAGCAAGAGAAAATAATCTTAAAAACATCGATGTCTCTATTCCTCGCGATAAACTAACCGTTATTACAGGACTCAGCGGAAGTGGAAAATCATCGCTTGCTTTCGACACAATTTATGCAGAAGGTCAACGCCGATATATCGAAACATTCTCATCGTATGCCCGCCAATTTCTTGGTGGAATGGAACGCCCTGATGTCGATAAAATAACCGGATTAAGTCCTGTTATATCAATTGAACAAAAAACAACAAACAAAAATCCACGATCAACCGTTGGAACAACTACCGAAGTTTATGATTTTCTTCGATTACTATACGCACGAATCGGCGAAGCATATTCATATTTATCGGGCGAAAAGATGGTTAAATACTCGTCATCAAAAATCATCGAACTCATTATAGACCGATATCAAGGGAAGAAAGTATATATTCTTGCTCCGGTTGTAAAAGGTCGAAAAGGTCATTACAAAGAGCTTTTTGAACAAATCAGAAAAAAAGGTTTTCTCCATGCTCGTATTGATGGAACGATACAGGAAATTAAGTTCGGACATAAAGTAGACCGGTACAAAATTCATGATATTGAAATCGTTATCGACAAATTACTGGTAGACAGTAAAGATGAAAAACGAGTAAAGCAATCGGTTGATGTGGCAATGAAACATGGGCATGGAACAATATTGCTTGTGGATCATGAAACAAACGATTCGCGATATTATAGCCGAAAACTAATGTGCCCAACAACGGGAATATCGTATAATGAACCAGCACCCCACTCTTTTTCTTTTAATTCACCACATGGCGCGTGTCCCCGATGTGGAGGATTAAGTTATGTCAATGAAATAGATGTAAACAAAATCATTCCCGATACAACATTAAGTATAAAAAAAGGCGGTATAAAACCATTGGGGGCGTACAAAAAGACACTAATATTTTGTCAATTAGAAGCTATAGCACATAAATACAACTTTACACTCGATACGCCAATCGACGAAATTCCGGAAGATGCGATGAATGTTATCTTGTTTGGGTCAAATGAAATGTTTTCGATGCACACAACTCCAATTGGAATAACATCAAATTTCTTTCTCAATTTTGAAGGCATCCAATCCTATATCATGAAAACTGCTGATATAGAAACACAACCCAACGAAAATGAAACTCGATATGATGATTTACTTTCGCATGTTGTATGTCCTGAATGCAAAGGAATGAGACTCAAAACCGAATCTCTTCATTTTAAAATTGACAATAAAAATATTTCAGAATTAGCAAAACTTGATATAAAATCGCTCCACCAGTGGTTTTCTAACATCGATAAAAGACTCAATGCAAAAGATAAAACCATTGCAAGCGAAATAATTAAAGAAATCACAACCCGTTTGCAGTTCTTACTCGATGTTGGTTTACACTATCTCTCTCTCGATCGAAATTCAAACAGTTTATCGGGCGGAGAAAGCCAACGTATCAGATTAGCAACACAAATAGGCTCTCAACTTGTTAATGTTTTGTACATTCTTGACGAACCAAGCATCGGATTGCATCAACGCGATAATGTTCAACTCATTGATGCACTAAAAAAACTTCGCGATTTGGGCAACTCCATAATCGTCGTAGAACACGATAAAGACATGATACTTTCAGCCGATCATGTTATAGATGTTGGTCCCGGAGCAGGGAAACATGGTGGTTACATTAGCGCTCAAGGCAGTCCTGACGAATTTATAAAACAAAAATGTGTCACATCCGATTTTTTAAATGGCACTCAAACCATTGATATTCCCAAAGCATATCGCCAAGGTAATGGAAAGTCATTAAAATTATTCGGAGCATCAGGTCACAATCTCAAGAATGTGGACCTTGAAATCCCATTAGGTAAATTTATTTGCATCACCGGTGTTTCTGGAAGCGGGAAATCATCACTTATCAATCAAACATTACATCCAATACTGAATCGTCACTTCTACAATTCAGTTGCAGAACCGCTGCCTTACACAAAAATTGAGGGCATAGAACATATCAATAAAGTTATCGAAGTTGATCAATCACCATTAGGTCGAACTCCACGTTCAAATCCGGCAACATATACCAAAATGTTTGACGAAATTCGAAAAGTATTCGAACGATTACCCGAATCGAAAATGCGTGGATACACTTCGGGCAGATACTCATTTAACGTTAAAGGCGGACGATGTGAAAAATGTAAAGGAGCAGGACTTAGCGTAATTGAAATGAACTTCCTGCCCGACGTATATGTACACTGTGATGAATGTAATGGGAAACGATACAATCGTGAAACACTAGAAATCAGATATAAAGGCAAATCAATCAGCGATGTGTTGGATATGACCATCAGTCAAGCAATTCCGTTTTTCGAGAATATACCTACAATAGCTCTCAAACTAAAAGCACTCGATGAAGTTGGTCTAGGTTATATAACCCTAGGACAATCATCAACAACACTATCGGGAGGAGAAGCTCAACGAGTAAAACTAGCATCGGAACTATCAAAAAAAGATACCGGAAATACAATTTACATTTTAGATGAACCCACAACAGGATTGCATTTTCACGATATAAAAATCCTATTAAAAGTATTAAACCGGCTTGTTGACAAAGGAAATACCGTCATCATTATCGAGCATAATTTAGACGTGATAAAATCGGCAGATTGGATTATAGACGTCGGTCCCGAAGGAGGAATTAACGGAGGTACAATTGTTTGTTGCGACACACCTCGAAACATCTTGAATAATTCGCAAAGCTACACAGCACAATTTTTGAAAACAGAGTTTGAAAATTCGTAACTATTTTCAAAAAACAAAGTATAGTCGGAAAATTGAGCAATATTAAAAAGTATGAATATGAACGTAGATGATGAAAAATTCAGAGAAGCTTTTAAAATAAAAGACTGGCAGGAAATCCATACAGACGATACCTGGCAAATCTTTAAAATAATGGCAGAATTTGTTGAAGGTTTTGAAAAAATGGCAAAAATCGGTCCTTGCGTTTCAATATTTGGATCGGCGCGAACTAAACCAGAAAACAAATATTATCAGTTAGCTGAAGAAATAGCATATCAGCTCACCCGTCACGGATATGGTGTCATAACAGGCGGAGGCCCTGGAATCATGGAAGCCGGAAATAAAGGTGCAAAACGAGGAGGAGGACGTTCTGTTGGGTTAAATATTGAATTACCATTTGAACAAAATTCAAACCCGTTTATCGATAAAGATAAAATTATCAATTTCAATTTCTTTTTCGTTCGAAAAGTAATGTTTATAAAATATTCACAAGGTTTTGTTATTATGCCAGGAGGTTTTGGAACGTTCGACGAACTCTTTGAAGCGATTACGCTCATTCAAACAGAAAAAATCCTTAAATTCCCGATTGTTTTAGTAGGAAAAGATTATTGGACCGGACTTATAGACTGGATAAAGGAACAAGTAATGCTCGACCAACATAATATCGGATTGAATGATTTGGACATCATATTTCAGGCCGACACAGCAGAAGAAGCCGTAAATCATATTGATGCATTTTATTCCAAATATCTATTATCGCCAAACTTCTAACAACATTCATTTATCACTATACAAAAGAGATATTCACCAAAGAATATCTCTTTTTTTATGTACATTTACGAAAATTTAAAAAAACTCAACACATATAACATTGACAATATGCACATTAGCATAGTGATGCTATTTTTTTCAACATTTTTTTAATTTTTAATGCAACTAAACAAAATTTGAGAAAGTCTAATAAACAAGAAAATTAAAAATGTTTTCGGAAAAAGAGATTATTGATGGCTGTATAAAAAACGATCGGAAAATGCAAAAGGAGCTATACAAACGCTATGCTCCCAAAATGTTTTCCATCTGTCTTCGATATGCAAAATGTAGAGAGGAAGCTCAAGATATTTTGCAAGAAGGATTTGTGAAAGTATTTACAAAAATCGGTCAGTTTTCGGGCGAACATTCATTTGAAGGTTGGCTCAAGCGAATATTTGCCAATACATCAATAACACATTATAACTTAAATTTAAAACATTATTATCAAGAAGATATTACAGAAATAAAAGAAACAGAGAGTCTTCACTTTAATGCATCAGACAATGAATATTCAAGAGAAGAATTGCTGGAAGTAATAGAAAGTTTATCGGATGGTTACCGGATGGTGTTTAACCTATTTGCAATAGAAGGATTTAAACACAAAGAAATTGCAGAAATGTTAGGCATTGATGAAGCAACATCAAAATCGCAATTCCATCGAGCACGAAAAATCATCCAAAAGAAATTATTAGAATTAAGTGGTGAAAAAATAACGGCAGAAGAATAATGAGCTACAACGAACAAAATATAGAGGATCTTTTCAGGCGAGAGTTCGATGGAGCAGAGTCAATGCCACCGGATAACGTTTGGGATAAAATAGAAAAAAAACTAGACGAAGCCGGTGTTGATAAGCTTTTCAAAGAAAAATTTGAAGACGACAGCGAAGAACCACCCGTAGGATTATGGTTTAAAATTCAACAAAGACTTTTCATTAAGGATTTCTTTCAATTTAATCCTTCTAAAATTAATGTATACTACACATCGCTTGTGGCAATGCTTGCTGGTGTTGGTCTTTATTTTGCAGGAAGTCAACCATCAACATCAAATACAAAACATCAAAGAGAAAAGAATGATAATATTTCGGTAATCAAGGCAAATAATCAAACATTGCCCAAAGTTCATGAAAATACACACATAACGTCAAATACGGTAAACTCGTCTATAAAAAACAATTCTAACAGCAAAAACGAAGATTTAAGCACAAATAATAAGACTACTCAATATCAACATTTTAATAACTCAATTAATCAAACCCTAATCAATGCTTCAGATGTACACATTATCGGAGATTCGATAATCTGTACATCGACAGAGCATGAATATGTTGTTGCCGGAATAAAAAATAATACGGTAAAATGGTCGGTATCACCAAAATCAACAACAATAGAGTCGACTTCGGGAAATACCATCACCATTTCATCAACAAAAGTCGGTATCATTGAATTATCAGCAGAATATCAAAACGGAAATGATAAAGTCACAACATCAACACAAATTTCAGTTATTGAAGCTCAACAACCCAAAATTACCGGTAACACGAAAATTTGTGAAGGGACACAACAACAATACAAACTCAGTAATGTTCAATACATTAACAAACAATATATCTGGAATGTATCGAACAATAGTTTCACGGTAATACACGGCGGCATAATTACCGTTGCATGGGAATTAGCCGGATATGATACCATTTATGTTACAGATATCAACACCAAAACAGGATGCAAAATAAATGCAGCACTTCCTGTGGTTGTATATCCAAAACCCAAAGCCGATTTCAAATATACCGATAATGGTAATGGAGTCTATGAGTTTATAAATACATCGCAATGTGGTCAAAAAGCAACAAATTGTAAACAAACGGCAAAATGGACAATTGGCGAAGAAAATAAGACAGGAAACAACATCACAATAGAGTTCAGAGAAAACGGGACGTACAATGCATTACTCGATGTGCAAAATGATTTTGGATGTAAAGAGTCAACAAAAAAAGAGTTAATTGTTGACATCAAGAACATTTTTATACCAAATGCATTTGCACCGGGTAGTGAAAATGGCATTTTCATTCCTATTGCAGAAAACTTGACTAGCTATAAGATTGAAATCTTCAATGCTTCAAACAGAAAATTGTGGGAATCAAACGTACTTAGCGATGGAAAACCAGCCGAAGGATGGGATGGTATGGTGGCTGGTCAGTTGCAGCCCAAAGGCACCTATTTTTGGAGAATAAGTGCAACATTTGAAGATGGAACAAAATGGAAAGGTGTAAAACAAAAAGGTCAATATCAAACATTTGGAACCTTTGTTTTACTTGAAAAATAAAAAAAGAAGCATATAATAGAGGATTATAAATGATTAAAGTGCAGTTTTTCTCACAAAACTATCGCAATTAAAAAGTAATTTTTAAATTTGCCCGAACATTTTAATCAAAACAATACACTATGAAATTGTTAGAAGGAAAAAACGCACTCGTTACAGGTGCATCAAGAGGAATTGGTCGTGCCATTTCTCTCAAATTAGCAGAACAAGGCTGTAATGTTGCATTTACAGACCTAGTTGTAAATGAACAAGCTATTGCAGTAGAAAATGAACTTAAAGCACTTGGTGTTAAAGCAAAAGCATATGCTTCTGACGCAAGTAACTTCCAAAACTCACAAGACGTTGTTGACCAAATTGCAAAAGATTTCGGTACTATCGATATTCTTGTTAATAATGCAGGTATCACCAAAGATACTCTTTTAATGAGAATGACCGAAGAACAATGGGACGCGGTAATAAACATCAACTTAAAATCGGTATTCAACCTTACAAAAGCAGTACAAAAATACATGCTTAAACAACGCTATGGCTCAATCATTAACATCAGTTCGGTTGTTGGTGTTAGCGGAAATGCAGGTCAAGCAAATTACTCTGCATCGAAAGCTGGTATCATTGGATTCACAAAATCTGTAGCAAAAGAACTTGGTTCTCGCAATATTCGTTGCAATGCAATCGCTCCAGGTTTTATCATTACAGAAATGACTGCGAAACTTTCGCCTGAAGTTGTAGCTGAATGGCAAAAAGGGATTCCTCTTCAACGAGGCGGAACACCCGAAGAAATTGGAAATACAGTTGTATTCTTCGCTTCTGAAATGTCATCATATGTTACCGGACAAGTTTTAGTTGTTTGCGGTGGTATGAACATGTAATATTTGAACTAAAACAAAATATCAAAGCCGTTGCCTTTAAAACAGGTAACGGCTTTGTTGTTTAATGCAAAAATATAATCAAAACGTGTAAAGAATATCGTGAGCAACATCATGAATAAATAATTATTCCGTACTTTGTTGTGTAAAAAATCAAAGTATGCTCAAAAAAATAACAATCCCAATTCTTGTTTGCATGAGTATTTTGAGTTTCGGTCAATCGACATCAAAATACATCATCGTCGATCAATTTGGCTACCAACCTCAATCTGACAAATTTGCAATAATTGTCGATCCTCAAACCGGATTTAATGCCGACGATGCGTACAATCCGGGAAAAACATTCGAAGTCATCAATGCTCATACTCATGCGAGTGTTTTCAAAGGAATCCCCATTGTGTGGAACAATGGCAAAATAGATCAACAAGCAGGCGACAAAGGATGGTGGTTCGATTTTTCAAGTGTAACCGATACCGGCACATATTACATTCTTGATAAAGATAAAAACACCAAATCATTTAACTTCAGAATAGCAAATAACGTTTACGCCGATGCTTTGAATGCAGCCTGCAAAATGTTTTACTACAACCGTTGCAATTCCGAAAAAAAAACGCCATATGCCGATAAACGTTGGACCGACGAAATCGATTTCACTGGTCCAAATCAAGACAGCCAATGTCATGATATTGCTGATCGTAAAAATCAATCAAAAATCAAAGATCTAACAGGAGGTTGGTGGGATGCCGGTGATTACAATAAATACGTAACATTTTTATATGACGTCATTCATCCGATGGTTTCTGCGTATGATTATAATCCTGAAGCATTTACCGACAAACTAAATATTCCCGAATCAAAAAATGGCATACCAGACATCATTGACGAAATAGTATGGGAACTTAAGTGGGTGTCAAAAATGCAAGAATCAGATGGTGGCGTTCATATAAAAATGGGAGAAACGAAACAAAGCACCTCCGATAAACCAAGCCAATCGAAAGAAGAACGATTTTATGGACTCGTTTGTTCTTCATCAACCATTGTTACAGCTGGTATATTTGCACATTGCGCATTGATTTTAGAACCATTTCCGATATACAATCAACTTCGTGAAGATTTACAAAAAAGAGCCATTCTTGCATGGAACTGGTACAAGAATAACCCTAAATGCGATACCTGCGATAACCAAATTATACGAGCAGGTGATGCCGACATGTCTATCGAGAAACAAAACAAAGCAGCGATTGTTGCAGCCTGTTACTTGTTTAAATTGACAAAAAAAGATGAATTCAACACTTATCTTTTGATGAATTTACCCAAAGAACAAATCTTTGCAGCAGATAATAGTGATGCTTATTCTACGACCCTTAATACAGCATTATTGGAATATTCGATGCTAAAAAAGGCTGATTCTTCATTAAAATCGACCATCATCAGCAAACAACAAGAAAATACCAGAAAAGCAACATGGTTTTACGGATGGAACGACACGCTAAGTTTATACCGTTCTTACACGTCAAACCCTTCATTTCATTGGGGAAGCACAATGCCTATGAGTTCGACCGGAATTATAAACCAATTAGCAATTACATTTAATATAGACCCAAGCCGAAACAAAGAATTTCAGAAAAAAGCATCGGGCATAATCCACTATTTTCATGGAGTGAATCCGCTGAATATCGTATATTTGTCGAACATGTATGCCTTTGGTGGCGATAATTGTGTGAATCAAATATATCATGCATGGTTTAAGAATGGAAGTCAATGGGACGATTGTCTTACCTCGGCAGGACCACCGCCAGGCTATGTTTCAGGTGGACCAAATGCAGCTTATTCAAACAGAAAAATATCGCCACCGGCAGGGCAACCTGTGCTAAAAGCATATAAAGACTGGAACACAGGATGGCCGGAAAATTCATGGGAAATAACTGAACCGGCAATCTACTATCAAGCTCTTTATATCAGGCTTTTAGCTCCGTTTGTTAAACAAAAATGATGTAAATGGAAACTGGATTAGTATTAAAATCGACTGGAAGCTGGTATAAAGTAAAAAACAACAATGGGCTCATTTTCGATTGTCGAATAATGGGGAAAATGCGCGAAGAAGGCATTCGCAGTACAAATCCAATAGCTGTTGGCGATGTTGTAGATTTCGAAATCGAGAGTCAACAGGCAGGAATTATCAAAAACATCCATGAACGGAAAAATTACATTATCAGACGTTCGCCTAATCTATCGAAAGAGTCACATATCGTTGCAGCAAATATCGATATGGCATTTCTCATGGTATCGCTACGTTCGCCTAAAACGCCAATTCAATTCATCGATCGTTTTTTAGTATCAGCACAAGCGTATAATATTCCGGTGATAATTGTTTTTAACAAAATAGATATTTATACCGAAGAAGAAACTGAATTGCTTAATGAATTGACCGATTTATACAGCAATATTGGTTATGAATGCTTTAAAATATCGGTAAAAGAATTGATTAATATCGATATAATTAAGAATAAAATCGCACAAAAAATATCACTTTTTTCGGGCAATTCGGGCGTTGGGAAATCGTCTTTGATGAATATTCTTGAACCTCAACTCGATATTAAAACGGCACAAGTATCAAAGAGTCATGATAAAGGAAAGCACACAACAACATTTGCAGAAATGTATGAATTGCCTCAAGGTGGATATATCATAGACACTCCCGGACTCAAAGGATTTGGATTATTACGAATGGAAAGCAATGAAATATGTCATTATTTCCCCGAAATGTTTGCTCTTTCAGAAAAATGCGAATATTATAACTGTACACACATTCACGAACCCGGATGTGAAATAATAAAAGCTGTTCAAGACGGACGCATTCATCTCTCGCGATACGAAAACTATCTGGGAATGGTAGATGATTGCAAAGAAGAAAAATATAGAAGATAACATGACAAACTCAAAACATTCAACATCATCAATCGACATTAGTTTTCGGAAATCCAATCCATTTTCAACCCTTTTGCACATTTTTAAACCAGAGCAAAAGAACATCACTCTTTCAATTATAATATTAGTAATCAAACATTCGCCCGTATTATTTTTACCCATTGTTACGGGAAATGTCATTAATGCAATCATTGCCCATAAGCCGGGAACATTACACATAATCATTCTTAACTCAGTGTTCATTTTGATTATGTTTCTTCAAAATATTTTCACGCACACCTTATTTGTAAAATATCTGAGTAAAGCCAACCGCTCGGTTGAGCATAATTTACGATATGCGATTGTAAAACGAATGCAGGAACTTTCAATTTCATTTCATAATAATTTTGAATCGGGACGTCT
>JACCEE012529186.1_pt1 | contig 11168 bp, 13 predicted proteins | sample 7449931 | NCBI WGS metagenome assembly JACCEE01 (sample SAMN15323457, study PRJNA562643) | freshwater metagenome | isolation source: river surface water | place: USA:Blue River Watershed | collected 2017-08-19 | reverse complement strand
GGAATGAAGTGGTACGAACTTTCTAACTGGTCAAAACCAGGACATGAATGTCGCCACAATATTGCATATTGGAAATCGAATAACTGGTGGGGCCTTGGACCAGGTGCACATTCCCATATCAATCAGAAGCGTTTCTGGAATGTGAAACATCCCAACGCGTATAAGGAGAGAGTCTTTGCGGGCCTTTCACCGATTAAGGATTCTGAAATTCTTAGCGATGAAGAGAAGAAATCTGAATACATCATGCTTGCAATTCGCATGCCAGAAGGTGTACGCAAAGCTGCACTTACTGTCGCACAATATGAGCGGTCGATGGAGTACATCAAGAGTGGACATGTCATTGAACGCGAGAATTCGCTGGCGCTTACTCCGAAAGGTCGCCTGATAGCCGACCGCCTGACTCACGAAATGCTCCGCTAACCGGTGCGCGCTAAGATTGGCAAACTATGACAACTGATCGCCGCCTCGAGATTCTTCGAGCTATCGTCGACGAATATGTCGAGACCCAAGAGCCTGTTGGTTCAAAGGCGATTGCCGATAAGCGTGCGCTCGGAATTAGCCCGGCAACTATTCGTAACGAGATGGCGATTCTTGAAGATGAAGGGCTGATCACGCAGCCTCATACAAGCGCAGGTCGCATTCCTACCGACCGTGGCTACAGATTATTTGTCGATAAGTTATCTGCGATTAAGCCACTTTCTACAGCCGAACGTCGCGCTATTGAAACATTCTTAGCAGAATCACTTGATATCGACGATGTCGTAAAGCGCAGTGCGAAGCTATTGGCAGATATCACCAAGCAGGTAGCAGTTGTTAAATATCCAAAATTCGGCGATTCATCTAGCCGTGAAAAGATGGCTATTTCAGGCACAGCGAACTTGGCACGTTCAGGAGAAGATTTGGGTTCAACGCTATCTCCGATTCTTGAAGCCCTTGAGGAACAAGTTGTTTTGCTCCGTCTATTAAGTGATGCTCACCCAACTGTGCATGTAACTATTGGAAGCGAACAACAAGATTCTAATTTGCAGACCACTTCCCTAGTAACAGTCGGATATGGCGCAGATCCTGCAATGGGCTCGCTAGGCGTACTTGGCCCCACTCGTATGGATTACGCAGGTTCGATATCAGCTGTCTCAGCGGTTGCTCGTTACGTCGGTCGCTTTATAGCAGAGAGCCCTAAGTAATGGCTGATTACTACGACTTACTCGGCCTTGATCGCGGTGCCAGTGCCGATGAGATCAAGAAGGCGTATCGAAAGATTGCTCGCGAACTTCATCCCGATGTAAATCCAGATCCTGAAGTACAGAATAAATTTAAAGAAGTTACCGCTGCCTATGACACGTTAAGTGATCCACAGAAGCGCCAGCAATATGACATGGGCGGTCAAGGTGGCTTTGGTGGATTCGGTGGCGGTTTTGGTGGCGGTGGATTTAGCGACATCATGGATGCATTCTTTGGTGGTGGCGGCAATCGCGGACCACGTCCACGTATGCGCCAAGGACAAGATGCACTGATTCGCATCGAAGTAGATCTTCACGAAGCCTGCTTTGGAACAGAACGCGATATCACTCTTGAATCTGCAGTTGTCTGCGAGAAGTGTGAAGGTCAAGGAACTGCCAACAACAGTGCGCCTTCGATGTGTCCAGTCTGTAAAGGGCGCGGTGAAACGCAATTTGTTCAGAAGTCATTCCTAGGTCAGGTAATGACATCACGACCATGTAATAACTGTTCTGGTTATGGTTCTGTGATTACTGATCCATGTCGTGAGTGTGCAGGCGATGGCCGAGTTCGAGCTCGTCAGACAATTAACATTAAAGTTCCAGCAGGTGTTGAAACCGGAAACCGAATTCAGATGGCTGGACGCGGTGAAGTCGGGGCAGGAGGCGGACCTGCCGGTGATCTCTATGTAGAGATCGTTGAATCGGATCACGAATTCTTGCTCCGTGATGGCGATAATCTGCATGTCGCAATCGAGATTTCATTTGCAGCGGCATCGCTTGGTACTTCGGTTATGGTCGAAACACTCGATGGCCCAGTTGAAGTACAAATCAAAGCCGGAACGCAGAGCGGTGCAATGATTCCTGTTCGAGGTAAAGGAATGACGCGCCTACGCACCACCAACCGCGGAGATTTGATTGTCCATGTCGATGTAGCAACACCACACAAGCTCAACCGTGAACAAGAGAAATTGCTCAAAGAGTTTGCGAAATCACGCGGTGAGAAAGATGGCGATGTAAAGGTTAAGGGTCATAAAGAGGGCCTCTTCTCTAAATTTAGAGATGCTTTTGGCCGCTAATGCTTACTCTCTTCTTTGTTGACGATCTTCCCACTTCAGTAGGAGCTCTCTATGAATTCCAGAATGAAGATGCCCTTCATGCCGTGCGTGTGCTTCGCACAACTGTGGGGGATACCTTCAATCTCGGCGATGGCAATGGCGCTTGGTCGAAAGTTGTAGTTCGAGAAGTTGCGAAGAAATCACTTCGCGTAGAAGTACTTGAAAGTGGATTTGAAGAACCTTTAGCGCAGACATTTACCGTTATTCAAGCGATTCCCAAAGGTGATCGTATTAAAGAAGCGATTGAACTCTGCACTGAAGGCGGCGCCGATCGCATCGTCATGTGGAAGGCCGCACGTAGCATCGGAAAATCGGAAGATAAGATTGAAAAGTTACAGACCACTGCACGCGAGGCAAGTAAGCAATCGCGTCGCTTTAGAATTCCTGCAGTTGTCGGAGTTGCAACAACTGAAAATATTATTGATGAGATTGCCAAGGTTGATCTTGCAGTAGTCCTGCACGAAGCTGCGGTACTGCCCATATCGCAGGTAGTCATCCCTGGTGTGAAGAAAATTGCAATCATCATCGGACCAGAGGGCGGGCTGACCGATGAAGAGGTAGATACCTTTGCTGCAGCTGGTGCCAAGGTTGCACTGCTGGGGCGCCCAGTTCTGCGCTCAGCGCACGCTGGATTGGCCGCACTTTCTGCCGTCAACACCGCACTTTCCGTGTGGTGAATTCACCCTATTAACGATAGATTTTCAGCTATATGGATCGCCTCTTAGTAACCGTTCCGCCCGCCATCCCGATGGTCTCTCTCGTCGGTGTCGCTGATGCAAATATGTTGGCGATCGAGGCAGCTTTTCCATCAGTGAATGTCACAGTACGTGGAAATGAAATCACTCTTCGCGGTCCACATATCGACTGCCTCGCACTAGAGAAGCTTCTCAATGAAATGATGGTCGTTATTCGCTCCGGTCAGAGCTTGACCGTTGATGCAGTTACTCGCAGCATTGCGATGTTAGAGGCAGAGCCTGTGCAACATCCTGCAGAAGTTCTTTCTCTCAATATTGTTTCTAATCGTGGACGCACAATTCGCCCAAAGACTGCAAACCAGAAGCTCTATGTCGATGCTATTGAAGAGAACACGATTACCTTTGGTATCGGTCCTGCCGGAACAGGTAAGACTTATCTTGCAATGGCAAAGGCAGTTGCCGCCCTGCAGGCGAAGAAAGTCAACAGAATTATCTTGTCACGTCCTGCAGTTGAAGCTGGCGAGAAGTTAGGTTTTCTACCAGGAACGCTCAACGAGAAGATTGATCCTTATCTGCGCCCGCTCTTTGATGCACTGCACGACATGATTGATGTTGATGCGATTCCACGTCTGATGCAGACCGGTGTTATCGAAGTTGCACCACTTGCATTTATGCGCGGTCGCACACTGAACGATGCTTTTATTATCTTGGATGAGGCGCAAAATACAACGCCAGAGCAGATGAAGATGTTCCTTACTCGCCTTGGCTTTGGCTCCAAAATGGTTATTACTGGTGACATCACACAGAACGATCTACCAAACGGTCAGCGTTCAGGCCTTGGAATTATCAGAGATATTCTCGATGGAGTTGATGACATCTCTTTCATGGAGCTAAGAGCAGAAGATGTTGTTCGCCATCGTCTTATCGGAGATATCGTTAAGGCGTACGATAAATATGATGCGACGAAATCTGTTCCTCGCCCTCTACGCAGCAACTAAAAACACACTATGACAATCGAATTAGTTAATCGTTCTGGCGCGCTCGTGCCCGATAAAGAGATCACCTCATTGCTCGATTACGGTATCGAGTACATGGAGCTCAATCCGCAGTGTGAAATTTCTCTGAGCTTTGTCGATGTCCAAGAGATGGAAGAACTTCACATTAAGTGGATGCAGGAAGATGGGCCGACCGATGTTCTCTCTTTTCCTATGGATATGCCTGAAAAGAAAGGCGACGTTGTTACCTTAGGAGATATCGTCATTTCTCCTGCAGTTGCTGCAAAGCAGGCAGCAACGGCCGGCCATAGCGTTGAACACGAGATGTATATCCTTGCGACTCATGGACTACTTCATATCTTGGGATATGACCATGCTGATCCCGATGAAGAGAAGGTTATGTTTACCCTGCAAGAGAAGATAGTTAAAGAATGGTCGCAGCGTTGAACGCAATCCGTAAGAAGATAAGCCTTGCTCTAGCTTTTATATATACACCGATTGCTAAGAGCGTAATCGGACTGGGCAACCTCATCACACCAGATAAAGGCTTTCAGTGGGGGCTCTTCACTAATGAGAACGAACTCCGCGAGTTAATGGATCATGCCCATGACCGTGGATTAGTTGAATCCGACGAACACGAGATGTTGCAGAATGTCTTCGAACTCGGAGACACCTTGGTGCGAGAGCTGATGGTTCACCGCACGGATATGGTCTGGATTGAGAGAGATAAATCTCTGCGTCAGGCGCTCTCACTTGCGCTGCGCTCTGGGTATTCACGTATTCCGGTGACAGGCGAGAATATCGATAACATTATTGGAATTGCATATGTGAAGGATTTAGCAAAGCGCGCACTAGATCATCACGAGGCTGAGACCACTGAAAAAGTTGAGCAGCATATGCGTCCTGCCGTCTTCGTTCCCGAAAATAAGGAAGCGGCAGAGTTGCTCAAAGAGATGCAGCGCGACCAGATTCACTTGGCCATCGTCGTTGATGAATATGGTGGAACAGCTGGAATCATCACCATTGAAGACATTATTGAAGAAATTGTTGGCGAAATTGCTGATGAATACGACGATGGCGTAGAAGAGTTCAACTGGATCTCTGAGACCAAGGCTCGCGCTAAGGCATCGATGCATATTGAAGATTTGGCCGATGAACTCAAAATCGAGATCAATCGCGAAGAGTTCGATGATGTAGACACTATTGGCGGATATATGGCTGAGAAGTTAGGGCGTGTACCTATCGCTGGTTCAACCATTAACTTGCATGGATTTTCGATTACATCAGAGCGCCCAATCGGGCGTCGTCGCAGAATTAGCTCCGTTATTATTGAGCGCCTAGAAGAGGAGGTTGATGAGCATGAATAATCCTGAAGATCTCAAACTTGTCACACTTGCATCATCGACTCTTGCCCGCAGTCAAGCAAAGCAGGCTGCCGCTCTTCGTGACACAACCGGTCGCACTTATGTTGCAATCAATGTTGCAGCACCATCTCTACAACTCGATTCTTTGCAAGCGGTATTAACTGTTGCTCTCGCATCAGGAATCACTGGAATTGAATCTGTCGTAACAGTGGGAGAGAAGCCAGCATCTTCACTTGTCATTACCGAATTTGCGCCAAAAGCTACTGTTTTCTATATCGATTCCAGCGGAGATCATCACCTCATCTAGCCACCAATTGGGTATTGCGCGACGCAAAAGATAAGATTGTCCTATGCGCGTAGTTAGATTTTCGCCTCAACCAGATGCAGGTCTAGGTACCGACCCACTCTTTGGAATCCTCGAAGAAGATAATCAGATTTCAATCATCTCAGGTGATCCGATCTATCACGGCATCCAGAAGACAGCGGCAAAGGTTGAGCTCACTAAGGTTCGCCTATTAGCCCCAGTAATTCCGCGTTCCAAGATTGTCTGCGTTGGAAAGAATTATGCAGACCATGCAGCTGAAATGGGAAGCGCAGTTCCTGAAGAGCCAATCATTTTCTTAAAACCAAATACATCTGTCATTGGCCCTGGCGACACAATCGTCTGGCCGGCAATGGCACCATCGATTGATTATGAAGCAGAGCTTGCGATTGTTATCGGTCGCGTCTGCAAGGAAGTGCCAAAAGAGCGCGCTAAAGATGTGATCTTTGGATACACGATGGCAAATGACGTGACTTCTCGCGAACTACAGAAGCGCGATGGGCAGTGGATGCGTGCGAAATCCTTCGATACCTTCTGTCCAATCGGACCATGGATTGATACAGATTTCATTCCAGGCACTCAGCGCATCTCAACCACTTTAAATGGCGAGGTAAAGCAAGATGCGACCTTAAGCGAGATGATCTTTAAAGTGGAAGATATTGTTCACTTCGTAACTCAAGTTATGACACTTCTTCCAGGCGATGTCATCATTACTGGAACGCCTGCCGGAATAGGTCCGATGCCTGAGAAATCAACTATTGCAATCTCCATCGATGGCCTTGGCCAACTAACAAATAAGGTGAGCGCCCGACCATGACAGCGAGAAAAGTAAAGGTACGTTTTGCACCATCTCCTACAGGTGATCTGCACGTAGGAAATATCCGCACAGCGCTCTTTGACTGGGCCTATGCGCGCCATACCGGTGGAACCTTTTTATTCCGTATCGAAGATACAGATACTACTCGCGTTACAGATGAGTACATCCAAGCAGCGATCGATACCTTAAAGTGGCTTGGACTCGATTGGGATGAGGGCCCAGAAGTAGGTGGCCCTAACGGTCCATACCTTCAATCTCAACGTTTAGATATTTATGCAAAGTGGGCACAAACTTTTCTTGATCAAGGAGATGCTTACCATTGCTACTGCTCACCAGATGAACTTGAAGCTGTTCGCGAAGAACAACGGAAGGCAAATGTCGCACCAGGTTACAACGGCCACTGTCGCGACTTAACTGCGGATCAGATTGCTGCTTACAAGGCGCAAGGTCGCGAAGCAGTTGTACGTATGCGTATGCCTGATGGCACAACAACATTTACAGATGAGATTCGCGGAGATGTGACTTTCGATCACAAGTTCGTGCCTGACTTCGTTATGGTCCGTGCAGATGGTTCACCGCTCTACACACTTGCAGTCGCAGTCGACGATGTGATGATGGGCGTTACTCACGTTCTGCGTGGAGAAGATTTGCTCTCATCTACACCTCGTCAGATTCGCGTCTATCAGGCGATGGGCGTAAAGCCAGAGGATTACCCAGTCTTTGCTCACCTTCCCTTTGTTATGGGGCAAGACAACGCAAAGCTTTCTAAGCGCAATGGTGAAGTTTCGATTGCTTGGTATCGCGAACAAGGTTACCTACCTGAGGCAATCTGTAACTATCTAGCTCTTCTCGGTTGGTCACCAGGGGATGATCGTGAAAATATCTCAATGAAGGAGCTCACCGAACTCTTTACAGTTGAGAAGGTCCACTCTTCTCCTGCTCGCTTTGATATGAAGAAGTTGGAAGCAATCAACGGAGATAAAATTCGTGCTTTGCCACTGGACGAGTTTGCCAAGTGGACGATTCCATTCTTGAAGAAAGCCGATGTCATCACAGGTAGTGATGATGAGATTGCTCTCGTGATGAAGGCACTTCCACTTATTCAAGAGCGCATCGTTAAATTAGATGAAGCGCCAGCTTTGCTGAAGTTCCTCTTCGTAAAGAATTTTGCAGTAGATCCTGAAGCTGCTCCAAAGATTTCAGATGCGGCAGCGAAAGATATTTTGAAGCGTTCGCTGAAGGATCTTGAAAGCCTTGCAACATGGAGCCATGAAAGTATTGAGGCAGCACTTCGTGCATCTCTTATCGAAGAGTTGGGACTGAAGCCACGTATTGCATTTACGGCGCTGCGTATCGCAACGACGGGAAGCACCATCTCTCCACCGCTCTTTGAATCAATGGAGCTCCTTGGTAAGCAGGCTTGCCTAGACCGCATAACTGCCGCGTTGGCGCTGTAAATCTCGCCTGCGCGGTGGGGTAAACTTCTCACCTTGCGCTAGGTAGCCATACTTAGGGGAAAGAAAATTAAATATTGGGGTATGGGGTAATTGGCAGCCCTGCTGATTCTGGTTCAGTAAGTCTAGGTTCGAGTCCTGGTACCCCAGCGCAGTAGCAGTACAACTAAATATCTAAAATTTAATAAGTAAGTCCTAGTAATTTTTAAGGCACGGCCCCGTCGTCTAGCGGCCTAGGACTCTGGCTTCTCAAGTCAGCTACGAGGGTTCGAATCCCTTCGGGGCTACACAGGTAAAAGGTAAGTAAAAGAAGTGCCATCACTCGCAATATGGGTGATGGCATATTTTTTATCACGGTAAGTTTCACATATGCGAGTTATTAACACCGAGCAATTGAAATCGGTTCTGACCCACCTTCCAGATAATCCTCGGATTGTCGCTTCTGGAAATTTTGCAGCTCCGCACACACTTCTCGCTGCCGCCGATCAAAGTCTTGAGAAATTTACAATTCATATGCTCAATGCACAAAAGGGGATTCCGGATCGAGAGGGAATCACCTACGAGAGCGCCTTTGTTGGCCATGGCATGAGGCGACACCCACGTCTTAAATACATTCCATCTCGTCTATCGCTGCTGCCAGTTGTCATTAGAGATTTCGCGAGACCTGATGCGGTATTCATTCACACATCAGAGCGGCGCCATGACACAGTCTCATTGGGTACCGAGGTCAATATCTTGCCTGCTGCTATTGAGGCAGCTCGTGCTCATGGTGGAATTGTTATCGCCCAGGCAAATAAACAGATGCCATATACATATGGAGATGCTCAAATTTACGAGACTGAGATTGATTACCTGGTCGAAGTAGATGAGCCACTGGAGGAGAAGGCAGAGACTTCATTTGCCCAGGAGTCTCTCGAAATCGGCGCGAGAATTGCAGCTCTGATCGAAGATGGTTCGACTCTGCAACTAGGAATTGGCGCGATTCCGGATTCTGTTCTCTCCTCACTTAAGGATCGGAAAGCGTTGAGAATCTGGACCGAGATGTTCAGTGATGGCGTCTTCGAACTTCAGAAAATGGGTGTTTTGGATCCTGATGTTCTGATTACGGCATCCTTTATATTCGGAAGCAAGGAGCTCTATCAATGGTTACACCTCAATCGCCGGGTGCAGATGCTCCGCACTGAACGCACAAACGATCCAAGCAATATTGCAAAGCAAGCAAAGATGCAGTCAATCAATGCAGCTCTTCAAGTTGATCTCTTCGATCAAGCAAACGCATCACATGTGCGTGGTGAAATTTATTCTGGATTCGGTGGTTCTACAGACTTTATTGTCGGCGCACTGCATAGCCGTGGAGGACGATCTTTCATGGCCCTACCTTCGTGGCATCCAAAGGCTCAGGTATCAACAATTGTGCCGAGGTTGACTGAGAACATCACAAGCTTTCAGCATTCATTTGTTGTCACCGAGCAAGGAGCGGCTGCATGCTTTGGTCGTTCGCAGAGCGAGCAGGCAAAGAATTTAATTGACCATGCAGCTCATCCGAGCGTGCGCAGTGAACTGCAGGATGAGGCGAAGAAACTTAAATTACTTTAGTAAGTAGCGCGCCCACCCGTTGCATCGAAGGTGAAGCCTGTTGTAAATGAGCACGCTTCTGATCCCATAAATGCCAAGAGTTCTGCAACTTCCTCTGCCTCGCCAACGCGACCCATAGGGATCCTCGAAATCATGTACTTGAGAGTCTCATCGCTGGTATCTGCATTCATCGGCGTGCGAATCACGGCAGGAGCAAGTGAGTTAATGGTGATTCCATCAGCTGCAATCTCCTTGGCGATACCTTTAACGAAGCCGATCATTCCTGACTTAGATACGTTGTAAGGCGACATTCCTGGGTTGCCTTCTTTGCCAGCGATTGATGCAACGTGAGCGATTCGGCCATATTTAGCTTTCTTCATATACGGAACGACAGCTTGTGTCAGCCAGATTGTTCCGAAGAGGTTGATGCGAAGCGTGGTTTCGAAATCTTCCCATTTCACATCTTCGACCTTGACGTTTGTTGGACCAACGATTCCAGCTGTATTAATAAGCGCATCAATACGTCCTGCTTGAGCAAAGATTGAATCAATAGTCTCTTTAACTGAAGATTGATTGCCAAGATCTAGAGGAATAACTTGAGAATCTGGAAGCCCTAGCTCTGCCTTAAGAGAGGTAAGACCATCCTTAGCGATATCGAGTGCAAAAACTTTTCCACCACGAGCGGCAACGAGGCGAGCTGTTGCAGCTCCAATTCCGCGGGCGGCTCCAGTAATTACTACGGTACGACCTTCAAAACTAACTTTGTTTTCAGACATGTCAGAATGATATTTACTTCAAGAGCTCTTGTGCAATGACTTTGCCAATTTTCTCAACTATTGGGCGTGGGTTTGAAATACATTTATTGATATCTGATTCAAATGATGCAAGTGAATAGATCTCTCTAAATTTCGGTGCATTATCTACTGAACTGTTCAACTTCGCTTGGCCACAAACAAGTACTACCGGAACGTTATGAGATGAAGCTACCGAGTAAATACCAACAGGCGCTTTACCTCTGAGGCTCTGCGAGTCATACATGCCTTCGCCGGTAATAACGAAATCGGCGCCAATGCAGTGTGATTCAAACTCAGTTAATTTAATGAAGGTATCTATTCCACTTTGATGTGATGCATTTAAGAATGTGTATGCCATAAAGCCAAAGCCACCTGCTGCACCTGATCAAGAAGTTGTGACGTGGCTGGTTCCTGCAACATCTGCAAAATTCATCAGGGCTGCTTCCAAGAGAGCGACATCGCTTGCGGTAGCGCCTTTTTGAGGTGCATAGATTGCAGCAGCACCCTTTGGTCCAAGCAAGGCATTATCTACATCGCTAGCAAGGATAAATTCTGTGTTAACTAATCGAGAGTCAAGATTTGTAAGATCGATTTTGTTGACGTGCGCTAACGCCGCACCACCGAGTGCAATCTCATTACCTTCCGTATCAAGTAAATTGCCTCCAAGTGCCTGTAAAGCGCCGGCCCCAGCATCGGTACAGGCTGAGCCGCCGACAGCGAGAATTACTCGCTTGGCACCGAGATCTAGAGCACGCAGAATTAATTCGCCTGTTCCGAATGAAGTTGCAAGCAGGGGTGATAGCTTCTTTTCTGGAAG
>JACCEE010205369.1_pt1 | contig 11173 bp, 6 predicted proteins | sample 7449931 | NCBI WGS metagenome assembly JACCEE01 (sample SAMN15323457, study PRJNA562643) | freshwater metagenome | isolation source: river surface water | place: USA:Blue River Watershed | collected 2017-08-19 | reverse complement strand
AGCGCTGGTTTTTTTTGTGTGATTGCTTATGGTATTTTTGTTGGCCGTTACAGCTTAAACGTTCAAGAACATGAGCTCTATTTTGCTGATTTACCTCCACAGCTTGATGGATTTAAAATAGTTCAACTGTCTGATATTCATTTGGGTAGTTTTGGCAAGAATGTTAGCAATCTGGAGAAATCGGCACTGATTGTTGATCATATTCAACCCGATCTATTGGTTTTGACTGGCGATATTGTTAATAATTTTAGTGATGAAATAAATGGGTTTGAACCCTTTCTAAAACAGTTGACCGGCACATATGGCAAATATGCTATACAGGGCAATCATGATTACGGCGATTACTCTCAATGGCCCGATAGTACAAGCAAAATAAAAAATCTGGAATTAATCAGGCATGGATTAACTGAGTCTGGCTTCCAGCTTTTACTGAATCAATGGCAGATGGTAAATGTCAGGGATACATCGATTTGCATTATTGGGGTTGAGAATTGGGGACATCCACCGTTTCCGCAATATGCCCAGCTCGATTTAGCTTTGGATAGTATTCCGAAGAATAGTTTCAAAATTTTGTTGTCACATGATCCGGCACATTGGGAAGCCAGAGTTGTGCCAGATACCAATATCCCACTTACACTTTCTGGACACACGCATGGCGGGCAGTTTGCTGTTAAATTCGCCGGAATTGAATTTAGTCCATTGTACTTTTATCAGAAACTTTGGGGCGGATTGTATGAGTCTGATGGTCAGTATCTTTACGTAAACAGGGGACTTGGAACGATCGGGTTTCCGGGAAGAGTAGAAATGCGGTCCGAAATTACCGTGTTAACTTTACGCAGGACTAAAGCCCATTAAAATCAATTGAGAATAATAGATTAAACATGAAATCCTTAAAATCAGGACGATATGCAGATCGAATTCCAATTTCAACAGGTGCAAAAAAGCGCAGAAAATGTAGGTCTGAAGTCAGTTCAAGACCAAAAGATTTCAATTCAATATTATGATGGTTGGGATAAATTATTCCGTTGTCATCAACAACCGGAACAGACAGCCAGGCATAATCGTAAAATAGCGATGCCTTCATTCTCTTGATGTAAGCAAGTTTTCCAATACTTAAATCAGGATACAAGAACGGAAATCTATAATCGGCAGCAAGTGAATACATTTTATTGCTCTGGTATCCCTGAAAACCTCTTGGGAAACGGATAAAGTTTGAGAAATTGTAATTTTTCACAAAACTCTTTTCCTGATAACCCTGGTAAACTTTTAACCCCGCATTTTTAGTCACGCCGGGGAAAAACAGGATTGACTGCATTCCTGAAAGTACGCCTAAGTCGTTTCCAATGAATGGAGTATGCCTGTAAATTAAATCGAATTGTTGTCCCCATCTGGGCATCAGATTTTGACTGGATTGCTGTAATAAATTGTAGAAATAAAGTCGGTAGGTCATAGCATGATAATTTCCTGAATAAAAGTTTTCGGGGGTAGATGCCTTATGAGATACCTGGTTAAAAGTATATTGTATTTCGGGGTAAATTATCCGGGAGAATTTGCCTTTTGAAAAATTTAATGGCAACCTGACGTCGAAATCAGCTGTTAATTCTTTCCATGAGAATCGTTGAATGGTTGTGTCGCTGCTGATTATCTGGTTAAATTTATTTACTGTATTCTTAATCTGGTAATAACTGGATGACTGATCGCCAACAGATAATTCGGTATTAAATTCAGGAAATAATCCGGAATATCTGAATCCAATTTTATACCGACCTGTTTTGTCGGCTACATCGTAATCGTATCCAAGTTTTGTTTCGGCAGTGCCCAATTTGTTTTGAGAGAATAAAGATACACCCTGTCGTATTTCGTAACTGTTTATATCAATATAGGCCGGGGCCCAACTGTGAAAATTGAACAAATGAGCCAGTTTCCGATATTTCTTTGATCGGTACACTACCGAATCTGAATTTGAAAAATCCGGAATTCCAATTTCTTGATTAGCTATATTTTGAGCAAGTGAATCGGGAGCCAATGCTATGCTTTTTACTTCTTTTTGATCTGTTTTCGGTTTTAGTGAAACCGTTGCGAGCCGGTAACCCGCTGATGTATAATGACTATAAATTACATTTTCTCCGGAACTTGTTACTGAAGGATAATCAGCCCCGAACGGAACTTTTGCAATTTCAGTTATTTTTTTGCTTTGAGTATCAACAGCATACAGGTTATCAATTCCGGTAAAATCGGCGGAAAAAATAACTTGTCCTTTGGAATAAACCGGATTCTTGATGTTTGCAAAAGTAGTGGTTGTTAGTGCTTGAATATCCTTGGTTTTGAGATCGATTGAAGCCAGGTATTTCCCTTTTCCTGATAAACAAACGACGTATAACTTTTCCCCTTTTCCGTCCCAGCAAGGAGTAAAAAAGTACTGGTTATCTGGTGTTTGGAATCTTTCTTTCAGAATACCTGTTGCTAAGTCAAAAACTGAGAGCTGATAATTATTGGCCGGATCAACTTCAACGGCAGCAAACGATTTTAAATCAGGCGAGATTACAGGGCTGAACAACTTATTTCGATTCTTAATTTCCCGTTTCGTTTTGTTTTCGATGTTATAGATCTGGATAACAGAACGATCGGCGTGTGTCCATCTGAGATCGGCACGTCGCTCCGCCCAAATAATCAGATTGTTTTGCAGTGAAACCGATTCTTCGAAAATTGTTCCCGGCGTGTAAATTATCCGCTCTGATTTCTCCGGACTAATTAATACAAAACGACCAATATCATTTATTGACGTTCGGTATGCAAATATCAAAGAGTCGCGGTAAAAATCAGCGTAAAGATACTCGATATAATTTTTATTTTTAGGCGAAACAATTGAAATTGAGTCAATTGGTGCGTTGCTCAATTTTCGTTTCCATTCAGTTGACAGTTCTCCAAATAGCTGATCATAGAGCTGTTTGGCCGTTAATCCCGTGGTTTTCTTTAAAGTAGAATTCAGCGGAGTAATTGAAAATGGTTGTTGTCCGATTTTCTGCAAAGCTCCGGACCACACATCTGTTCCAAATTTTTCCCGACTTTTTCCAACCATCCAATAACCTAGTTTATAATGGTTTGGCACGTAATCTTTGTACGAACCCAGGTAAGCTTTATCAAACGAGAATTTGCTCTTTTCGATCAGTTGTGCCCGATAATCCATACTAAACGCAGCCATTCTTCCACGCCCGGTGTTGGAAAGCGCTGTTTCGGTAACCACAGCATCACCTTCAAGAAACCAAAATGGCAAATATGCGCCAACAACAATCGCAGCAGCTTGCTCTCCCAAAATAGCCTTCACCAATGTGGGTAACTCACTCTGAATTTTATCCATTTGTACTAAATGCCTGAACTCATGTAAAGCCAATTGTTCCAGCCAATCCTGAGCATAAATTTGCTGGTGCGGTGTGGTAAAAAGCTCAATTCGCTTGGGCGCCCAAGCCATTAATCCATTCGATTTTACTGTTCGTGTATGCAGAACTACTGAAATTTTCCTGGGTCTGAAATCAAGCGATTTTGAGCCATAGTTGTAAACTTGCTCAAGCACAAACGTTATTCTTTGTGCCTGTTTTTCAAACTCTTCCGGATATATAACCTGAAAATTCGATGTGTTGATTTGCTTCCATTGAATTTGCGAAGGGTCTTGTCCGGTTTGAAAATATTGCGCCTTCGCAGTTGGTATTTGTAAAATGACCAATAGAATTAAAATTAGTATGCTCTTCATTTCCGAATTTTAAGAATTTTTTCGATTTTACATTTACCACTACCCTGCTATAGTTGCTTATCAGGCTAAAGCGAAGATTTAAAACTAATGAATTTATTTTATCCTGCATACTTCGATTTAATAAACAGAAAGTTCCCTTTTGAAATGCCCTATTAGCTCAAGTTTGTTAATTTTGACTCTTTCTTAAATTCAGTATATTTTGGAAATTAGTTTCGATCATCGTTTTGCCGGACTCTTTGTTGTATTGTCCATTCTTTTAGCTGTTGGTATCAGCTACTTGTTATATTTCAGGAATCCAGCCAATTCCGGCTTAACTAAATTCCAGAAGATTTTTCTGGTTTCTCTTCGCTTTTTATCCATTTTCCTGATGTTTTTATTCTTGCTTTCACCGCTGATTGAGCGAAAAAAGAAAATAAAAGAATTACCCATTTTGGCTGTGGCATTTGATAACTCGCAATCAGTTCAGTCTTTTGCCACATCCCTCGGTCAGTTCCAGCAAACTGTAAAAGATCGGTTTGCCGATGACTATCAGTTGGAATTCTGGTCGTTTGGCGAAAAAGTAACTAATACTGACGTTTTTAGCGGAACCGATCGGAGGTCTGACTATGGTCAGGTTGTTAAGTCTCTTAAAAACAATTACATCAATAAGAACATTGGAGCCATGTTGATTATTGGCGATGGTATATACAACCAGGGACAGAATCCCGAGAATTTGGCTTCCGGCCTGAGATTTCCAATTTATTCGGTTGGCGTTGGCGATACAACTCGTAAAACCGATGCTTTAATCCGGAATGTAAAAACAAACAAGCTTACTTTTCTCAAAAATAAGTTTCCGGTTGAGATTGAAATGAAGTATTCGAAGTTAAAATCGAAAATGGCCTATATTGATATTGAAAATAATGGCAGATCGGTTTATTCGAGTTCTTTAGCTATAACTTCTGATGATGATTTTAAACTCGAATTTGTTAATCTGGAAGCTACAGCGGCTGGGCTACAACATTATAAAATCCGGATTCGGCCCTTTGACGGTGAAGTTAACCATAAGAACAATGAATACGAATTTGTAATTCAGGTAGCGGAGGATAAACAAAAAATTTTGATGCTCAGTGATGGTCCTCATCCTGATTTAGGTGCTATTCGCAATAGTGTTTTGGAACTGCAAAATTATGAAATTAAGCTATTTACAGGCAATGAGGTTCCAGACAGCCTGACAAACTACAGTTTAATTATTTTAAACCAATTGCCCTCGGTAAAAAATGCAGCCAGCAAGTTACTTGCCCGCATAAAAGATAGTCGAATTCCCGTTTTATTTCTTGTTGGCCCCAATTCTTTACTCGAACAATTGAATACACTTGATTTGGGACTGAAAATTTCGGCCAGTAAAAATACCGAAGAAGTTCAGGCTTTAGTTGATAAAAATTTTTCGCTTTTTATGCTCTCTGAAGGAACTAAAGATTTATTTGAAACAGCACCTCCTTTGGTCGCCCCGTTTGGAAATACAGAATTGATGCCTGCCATACAAAATCTGGCACATCAAAGTATCCGAAACATTCCAACCAATAAAACGTTGATGGCATTTGGAACCGACAAAGGCAGAAAAATCGGGTTCATTGTTGGGGAAGGAATTTGGCGCTGGCGTTTGCATAATTACATGGCTAACGGAAATCACGATGCCTTTAACGAATTGACGCAGAAAATGATCCAATATCTTGCACTGAGAGAAAACGAAGATAACTTCAATGTTTATCATCCGGCTCTTTATCAGGAAACTGACGATATTGAACTGACTGCAGAATTATATACGGATAGCTACGAGCTTATTAATACTCCGGAAGTGAGTATCACGATAAAGAACGATAGTCTTCGTGAATTCAATTACCAGTTCGACCGCACAAGCGATTTTTACCGTTTGAATGCTGGTAATCTCAGACCCGGAGATTACTCTTTTGAAGCTAAGACTCAACTGGGTAACCAGCCGTTTACTGAAAAAGGGAACTTTAGCATTGTAAAGAATGACCTCGAAATACAAAATACTCAGGCCGATTTTAGTGTTTTATATCAGTTGTCTCTACAAACAGGTGGTCAGTTTTATACATTCGAAAATTATGGCACATTACTTGATGACATAAGCCAAAACAAACAAATTGCAGTTCAGCAGCATCAGCAAATTATCCAGAATGAATGGATTAATCTGAAATTGCTGTTTTTTATACTTCTTGGTTTGTTTAGCATCGAATGGTTTTTCAGAAAATACTGGGGCATTTACTAACTAAATAACAGATGCGGTTACTAAAGAAAATCATATCAAGCAAGTCCATAACTATTTTTCTAGTCGGTATTTTATTGGTATCGTGCAAAGGTAATTTTGCATTGCTTACTATTGAAAACGCCCGTCCGGCAACCGACGAACTATCGGCTGATATTCAAAGTATTACCCTGATGAACCGAAGCATGAACAAGCAATTCGATAATTACCAGGAAGATTCTTTGCAATTGTATTTTTACCGGAAAGGGTTTCAGCTTTCACAAATTGTTTTAGATAGTGTTTCGTCTGATACCATTGTAAAAGGGCTGGCAGAGCTGCTTTATGAATCGGGTCGGTATGATGTGGTAGTTCCGGTTGATCGTAATTTTCCGCGGGAGTTGCCTTATGAAATTCTTCCGGATACTTTAAGCCAGAAACAGGTCAGTCAAATATGCCGTGATTATAATACTGATGCCTTGATTGTTCTGGAAAGATTCTCGACTAAAGTGATGACCGATTATTCGTCGGAAAAGTATCAAAATCCGGCTACGGGTATTGAACATTCACACTATGCTTCGCTCGATGTAAAGTACGGTGCTTTTTTTCGGATTTATAAACCGGGAGAAAAACTACCTGTTAAAGAAATTGCGCTTACTGATACCATTTATTGGGAAAGCATTGACAATACTCAATTTAAGCTTTTCAGCAAATTGCCATCCATCAAACAGGCAGTAATTAGCGCCGGAATAAAAGTGGCCCTTGAAGTTGATGAAAAACTGTCACCTACCTGGACTTCAGAAAAAAGAGGCTATTTTCTTTTCAATCCTAAAAATGATCGTGGACAACAACTAATCAATGAGAATAAATATGACGAGGCCCGCGAATACTGGTCGGAATTAGCACAATCGAAAAATAAGAAAATAAGAAGTAAAGCAGAATATAACCTTGCATTGGTTAGCGAATTGAATGGGGATATTGATGGGGCAATGGAATGGGGATTAAAATCTTTTTACTCCTATTACAGGTATCAAACCGAAATGTATCTGAAGAAGCTTAAAGTACGGAAAGAGGCTATACAAAAAACTAAATAACATGTCACCAAAGACTAGATTGCTCTGGATTGTTCTGTTACTGAGTTTAAGCTCATGTGTGAGTTATGAAAAATATTCGATGGAAGTTTTTAAACCCGGTGAGCGGAGTTTCCCGGAAAACGTGCATAAAATTGCCCTGGTCGCCCGAAACCTGAAATACAAGGCTGATACGTTGCAAAACTATCAGGCTAAAAATTATAGGCTAATTAAAGACAGATCAAGATTTAATGGTGATAGCCTGGCAATTTCTACATGTATGGATACTTTGGAGGCCAGGTTATTGCAGCAGCCACAATTCGATAGTGTGCTGGTTTTGCCTTTCCATACCTTTCCGGTTACCCGCGTTAACGAAATAAGACCAGCCAAAACCGAATGGTACAAAAAGTTGGCTGCCCAAACCGGAGCCGACGGCTTAATCGTACTCGACATGTTCTCCTGTTTTTACAGCGTAACTCATGACAATATGAGTGCCAACGTGGTGACTTCCAATATTTGGTCGGTCTATAACAACCGGAGCGAAATGATAGATCGTTATACCCAAATTGACACCCTGTACTGGGATCAATCGGATGCTGATGGATCGTATAAAAAATACAAGATCCCGGATAAAAAATCGGCTGTTGCAATGGCTGCCGGTGTAATTGGTGAAAACTATTCCAAACGTTTTTTACCGGCATGGACAAAGGTTTACCGGGATATCATGACTTGCAGTAATCCCGATTTAAAAATAGCTGCCGATCTGGCCGGAAAAAATAAATGGGACGAAGCTTCGGTAATATGGAATAAGTATGCAAACACATCGGGTAAACGCAACCAATTGATTGCAAAATACAACTTGGCACTGGCCAGCGAAATGAACGGAAATGTTGATCAGGCGCTGGAGTTAATTGCTGAATCGGCACTGCTAAGTTCAGGAGCTTTTCGTTCAGCCGAAAATGAATTGATCAGAAAATATGCTGTTGTTCTTGAACGGCGAAAAAATGAAATTAAAAAGTTAAATGCACAGCAATGATCTTTGCTCGAAATATATTTTTATTCCTCGCTATTCTGGTCCTAACTTCTTGTGCAATAACTGATCAGGTTCGGGTTGTACAGGTTGAAGTTATGAAACCTGGTGTATTTATATTTCCGGAGGATTTCAATAGGGTTGCCATTTTTAACCGGGATTTATTCCAGTCAGACACTTGTCTTTTTAGTTATTACGATGACAATACGATTAAGGTAGATACTACAATTAGCTATAAAAGCTTGTCAAATCACTGTGTTGATGCATTGACCGGATTTTTAAAAGAAGAAAAATACTTCGCAGAAGTAAAAAATTATAAGGATAGTCTGAATTATTTTTGGCGAAAAGATTCCGTTTCATATTCTTCGGATGAATTACTTAATAAAACGCAGGCGGACATTTTTATTTTTCTCGATTTTTTAACTTTTAACAATACCATGATAAGCCGCTCTATCGACTATGTTAGCACGACGCCTTACCTTGTGTGGAATATTGGATTAAAAAATGATACAGCTTCCTATATCTATAATCAGATCGATACATTAGTTTATGAAGGTGATGAATTTAACAGCTTTAATTCGCGGCGTGGCAGACACCGATCGATTCTGACAAACGCATCAGAATACCTTGGAAAATCGTTAGGTTTAAAGCTAATTCCCAATTGGATATCTGTGGAGCGGATGTACTACAAATCGAGTAATCCGGATATGTTAAAAGCCGAAAAATATGCCCTTCAAAATGAGTGGATGAAAGCCGCCGAAATCTGGAACCGGGAAACAAAAAATAAAAATCCGAAGATTGTTGCCAAGGCTTGCTTCAATATGGCATTAGCTGCCGAGATGGAAGGAAAACATGATGTTTCCATCGACTGGCTGGTCAAATCGTATTCGGCTTTGCCCGTAAACAACAGCGAGCATAAAGCCAATTGTCAAAGGTATATTAACGTGCTGGCTATCAGAAAAAAAGAAATTGAACGATTGGGTAAACAGATCAGGGAAGAGTGAATTTACGTCAATAAAAAACCTGAAAACAGGAACATTTTGCTCCTGTTTTCAGGTTTTTTAATTGGCAATCCCGTCTTATTTTTTTGCAGGATTGATCTGATTTTGGTAGTAAACCGGCCCTCTCCTGATGGCCAGAATAACTAAAGCAATGCCTGTTAATACAAATGGAATACTCAACCATTGTCCCATGTTCAGCATCATTCCTTTTTCAAAGGCTTCCTGATCTTCCTTAATAAATTCGACGAAGAACCTGGCTGTAAACACCATGATGAAAAATACTCCTGCCAATAGACCCTGGTAATCTTTGGCCTTTGTTTTCCAATACATGTAAAGCAAAACACCAAAAGTGATCAGATAACTAAGCGATTCATAAATTTGTGTCGGATGTTTGGCTACGGTTTCATCATTCCGTTCAAAAATAAATCCCCAGGGCAGCGTAGTTGGCATACCATAAATTTCTGAATTCATCAGGTTTCCAAATCGGATTAAAGCACCTACTAAAATGCTCGGAACTACAATCCGGTCTAAAACCCAAAGAATAGAGCGTTTTGAAACTTTTTTGCTCCAAATGACCATGGCAATTAAAATTCCGAGAACTCCGCCGTGACTGGCTAACCCACCTTGCCAGATGTACAGAATTTCAATAGGATGTTGCGAATAATAATCCCAACCGTAAAACAGGACATGCCCTAAACGGGCACCGACAATAGTGGCCACAATCAGGTAAATAAATAAACTTTCGAGCCATTTCGGATTATCATTTTCATGTTTAAACATCTTCTCAACATGACTGTAGCCAAAAAGAAATCCTACTGCAAACATTAGTCCGTACCAGCGAACGTGCAATGGTCCCAATGAAAAGATTTCGGGGCTAACGTTCCAGTGTATAAATGTCAGAATGTCCATATTATCGTTTGTTGGTGTTGTTTTTATAAAAGCTAAAGCCTGCCAGCATTTTAAACGCTGACAGGCTTCACTAAATTTTATTATTCAGCCAAATCTTTACCGTGGCATGATTTGAATTTTTTCCCGCTTCCGCATGGGCAAGGATCGTTTCGCCCTACCCTCTTTTCTACCCTAACCGGTTGAATTTGTTTGGGTTCCTGAGGTGCATCCGGACGACTTGAACTGCTGGACACTTCAGATTTTGAGGTCGATAACTTACTCATATCAAGTCCTCTGCGCTCATGACCTTCCCGCACTTGTTCGGGTTCGCTGATCGGAATATGCCCTTTGGCCAGAATGGAAACAATCTGTTTGTTTACCTTACTAATCATGATTTTGAACAGATTGAACGACTCGAATTTGTAAATCAGAAGCGGGTCTTTCTGCTCATAAGTAGCATTCTGAACCGACTGTTTCAGGTCATCCATTTCCCGAAGTTGTTCTTTCCATGCTTCGTCAATGGTTGACAGTACGGTTTGTTTTTGGTAAGATTTTACTAATTCTTTACCTTGATTTTTATAGGCTTTCTCCAGGTTAGTTACAATCTGGAAGATGTGTTTTCCGTCGGAAATAGGCACTACAATATTGGTGTACAGATGTGATTTTTGCTCATATACATCACGAATAACCGGATAGGCTTGCTTGGCCATGATTTCAGTCCGGCGTGTATAGGTTTCTACCATTTCGTGGTAGATTTTTTCTACCAAATCGTCAGGATTCATTCGGGAGAAATCTTGTTCCGAAACCGGCGATTCCATCGACATGAGACGAATCAATTCCAGGTTGAATTCTTCAAACATTCCGTTTGTCTGATATTCTGCTACCAGGTTCTCAATCATGTCGTACATCGTATTCAGAATATCAACTTCCAAACGGTCGCCAAACAAAGCATGACGACGTTTTTTATAGATCACCTCACGCTGCGAGTTCATCACATCATCGTATTCGAGCAAACGTTTACGAATTCCGAAGTTATTTTCTTCAACCTTCTTTTGTGCACGTTCGATGGATTTGGTAATCATCGAGTGCTGAATCATTTCGCCCTCTTTCAACCCAATTTTATCCATGATTCCGGTAATACGATCAGAACCAAACAGACGCATCAAATCATCTTCCAGCGAAACGAAGAATTGT
>JACCEE010615616.1_pt1 | contig 11175 bp, 11 predicted proteins | sample 7449931 | NCBI WGS metagenome assembly JACCEE01 (sample SAMN15323457, study PRJNA562643) | freshwater metagenome | isolation source: river surface water | place: USA:Blue River Watershed | collected 2017-08-19 | reverse complement strand
GTCTGATAATCAAAAAACCAACTAGATGCATCGGCTTTAGGAACTAGAATATTATCTTTATCATAAACCTTAATCTCATATCCAGTGCCAGCAACAGTTCCGGGTGCATCATATTTATCAGGAATCCAATCTTTTAACCTAGATGATTCTGAAAGAGAAGATCCATTATTAGCAGTTACAGTGTCAGAAATGCTTGTTGCAAACCATGCTTGTTTATTAGGTACTGAAAGATCTTCGACTAATGTAAGAAGAGTATTGACCTGTACGATAGATGTTGAAGAACCTGGAGGAGTAGATGGAATATTATCAAGCTTAATATCTGTATAGTGAAGTTCAAGAGTAGATGCACCTTTTTCTTCATTAATACCTTTTCCAGTACTTGTAGTAATTCGTTTATTATTTAGCTTCTTAAAGCTTACATCATTATCTGTCCAAGGCATTTTAGCTGCTTACTATAGATGTGATTACTGGACTTGTGTTTTTAATTATAATCACTAATCTATACCTTCCTAAGTTTCCTGAAGTTGTTGGACCTGTTGTATATAAATTTCCTAAAGACCACCCAACTGCCCCACCAGAACCAGATGTTTTAGCGGATATAGCAGCAGCACGGGAAGTCCCATCATTACTATTTGATCCCTGAGGTACGCCAAGATCAAACCATTTATTATCAGCATCTAGATAAATTAATACATTTAAATTCCCAGTGCCATAAGGAGAAATATCTGTGTGAGCAATATTAGTAAATGTCAAAGTTCCAGTGGATGCAGATGTCTTATAGAAGAATCTTTGATACTCTTGATCTCCTGAGAAACCTGGATATTCTGTTGCATTAGGAAATTGTAAACAACCTGTATTAGCAGTTGAATGGTTTCTAACTTGAGCATTTCCATTAGCTAGAGTGTTTGTTGAAGTCCATGCAGTTGTGGTATTTAATACTAATCTTTGAGCTTCATCTTGGAAATAATCCGCTGTGGTTGTAGATGTAGTTCCAAAAGTGTTAATGAAATAATTTAAATTTGCATTACCAGAAGTTGAAGCGCCAGAAGGTTTATTTAATGCAACAGTTAGATATTTATTTAATGAACTTCTTCCTGATACATTAATTGTGGCGATAGCAAAATTTCCACCAGATTTATCAAAAGTGTCAGTGTATACAGGTGTTGAAACGGGATTGACAGCAGTTTCGTTCATTCCTGTTCCTGTGATTGCTGCTACTTTGGTCGGGTGGTAGCATCTGTTAAAAATACCAGAAGCTGCAATGAATCTTATTTGGAATGTAGATGTTGCTGTGTAATAAGCTATACCAGATAAATATTTAAAGTTTACAGTTGCTTCAGTGGCTGTTGGAGATGTACTAAAAGATGGATTTGGATTAGCTGCTGAATAAGAATCGTAATAAGAATTAAAGATGTTAGTTTCGCCAGCATCTGTATGTACGATTGAGTGACCTTCCCATCCATCAGTATTGTGCAAATAGGAAATTGTTGCATTAGCTTTTTTCCAAATACTGTTATAGGTAATGAAAGATAAGATTGTAAGAGACCCTGAAGTTAATGGAGTGCTTACAATACTGGACATAAGGATAGGATCAATACTAGTTCCAGAAGGCGCTAATGGAGTATATTTTTTATGTGCTGTTGTTCCATATGTAGATGTGTCATTAGCTTTACCAGATTTATATGTTGTAGCTGTATTGGCTGTGGCTCCAGAAATAGTTCCAGATACAAAATATGTTGAGATCGTAGAACCCGCAGAAGCTCCACCATAATACCAATCAGGAATTCCAGAAGATACAATTGCATTATAGAATGTAACACCAGAAGTAGAAAGTGATGTTCCAGAAAGAGGATTGGCTTGAGCAGGAGCAATTGCATTTAAAAGCTCATTTACATCATCAAAAGCATCAGAAATCAAAGTAGAAGATGTCCATGTACTAAAAAATCCATCTGTATAAGTTCCATCTATTGTAGGTGTGCCAAGAGTATTTGAACCTGTACCTGATACTGTACCCCAAGTAGGAACTCCAGATACAACCTTGAGTACTTCTCCTTCATTGCCAATTGCTCTTCTTGTCCATCCTCCAGCAGATCTATAAATTAGGTCTCCTGTAGCTTGAGAGGCAATTGTAAGTCCAGTAATATTAAATGTTTGTGAAGCTGAAAATGAAATAGCTTGTGTATGTGTATGAGCACCAGTCCAGTTAAAATTATATGCTTCATCAACTGCTATCGTTCCAGCTGTTGTAATTGGATTAGGAGTAAGAGTAATTCCATTGCCAGGATTTAATGTTGTAGAACCACCTCCTGCACCAATAACAGCCCAAGCAGATCCATTATAGTATTTTAGGATATTTGAAGCTGAATTATAATAAATTTGACCTGAAAAGCCTGTTAATGGGTCAGCAGTCTTATTTCCAACTCTTAATACCGTAGTACCAAGATCCAAATCACCAGTTATAGGATCGTTTGAAGCATCTAGTTTAAGATATCTTCCATCTCCTGTTGTTATATCCAATGCTCCAGATTGCGCTAAAGGTAGCCATGCACCATCTGAATAGACCTTTAATTGATTAAGGTTAGTGTTAAAATATAGGGCTCCTTCTGCATTTTCTGTTGGATCTGCAGTGGAAGCTAAGACTTTTAATCCATATTTGCCAGCTGTAGGATAAAAATCTAAGTTGCCTAAAAATGAATCTCCAGCTTTCTTGACATAAAAATCAGGAGTAATGGATAGATTTAGGGTTTTATTTGTGATACTTAAAGATAAGCCAGAAAGGGTATTGGCAGAAACAAACAAATCACCTTTAAGGCCATTTAAGCTTGTAACTACTTGATATGAGGTTGGAAGACTCCCTGGAATTAATCGAGGGGGGACAATATAAAAATCTGGCATAAGTAATTTTTGTACCTTTTACTTTTTGTACAATCTGCTTGTTTTTTTCTATTGGTTAAAGGGAAAATCCTATGAACCCAGAAAAAGGTATTTAAATTCCTCATTAAGAATAAAATTGAGGAAAACAATAAAAAATTTATTAAAGGTTTTCGATCCGTTTTTTTCTTCGAAGAGAAACAAGGAGTAAAATATATGCCAAACTATCCATCATCTTTCATCAATGGTGCTGCACCTGGTGTAAGAGCTGTAAATAACGTAGCAGATGCAAGAGAGCTTAAGTTCACACAGGCACTTTCGGTAGCGTTCGTCGCTGCTGGAACTGTTGGAACCCCAGCTACAATTCATGCTGCCACAACTGCAAACATCACATTATCGAACTCGCAAACCGTTGACGGTGTTGCACTTACCGCTGCTGGTAACAACACTGTTCTCGTTAAGGACCAAACAAACCCAGCACAAAATGGTATCTATACCGTTGTTGACGCTGGCGCTTGGACCAGAGTTGCTGCATTTGACTCAGCTGCTGAGTGGATTGCTGCTAACAACTTTAGACTTCCTGCTGTATCTAACGGTACTGTCAATGCAGGTAGAGTTTTCGTTGTCAGAAATGTAATCGCAGGTTTCACTCTTGGAACCGATCCACTTAGATTTGAGCAACTTCCTGCAGTTAACATTTTCAATTCTGCTGCTAAGTACCCAACCGATTCTGTCGTTGGTACTGCTACAAGAGTCAACCCATCGAACGTTTGGGAAGATTTTGTTAACATCGCTGGTCAACTTGATGCTGCTCTTCTCGCATTTGAGGCTGAATATGCATCTACCCTTTCTGCTAACTCTGATGAATTAGCAGCAAACTCTGTCATTCTTACTGTTGAGAATCTCCAAAGAAAGTTCGAAATGAACCTCTTTGAACTCAATAGATTGACTGCAGACTTGACCAGAATCAGAACTGCATCTGGTACTCTCCGTGGTGCTACATCCAGATACCCAAGTGGACAATACAGAGGCTATTAATCTTAATAGTTTCTATACTTAAAAAGAGGGAAGAAATTCTTCCCTCTTTTCTTTTTATCTCCAAATCGGCCCTTTTTTCAATTTAGCCTTTAAAGATGCTATTGATAATGTTTTTAATCTAGTTTGAACAAGCATCGTCTTAACTGAATATCTATTTTTAAGATAAGACCCATTATAAGATCTATACATATTCCTATAAGCTGTTCGACTAGGCAATCCACCTCTTGAATATTTCTTTAAATGAGCTGCTAACTCTAAACTTCCAATAGCAATATTTCCATAAATTGTATAGGGATTATATACTCTTTTGGGGTCATAATACCTAATTGATGATCTAACAAGTTGCATCATTCCAATACAAGGTCTGCTAGTCATCCTAAATTCACTTTCAACATATGCAGTGGAAGCTATAACATACGGATCAAGTTTAAATTTCTTAGCTGATACAAATATAGCACCAGTAATAATATCTACTTTCGATTGAGAATATTTTGGCTGAACTGTTTTAATAAACGCCTTAATTTTCTCTTTATCTTTATTTATTGAAGCTGATTGTGTAACTTTGGGTTTGTTCACAACTTCAATTTTTTTATTTGGTTGCATTGGGCCTTGAAGCAATGTCCAGAGCAATACAATCGGTGTTAGAATTAAATGCATTTTAATTCTCCTTTCCTATGTTCTCTTAGCGAAGGAAGTCTTTTTGACAACCACACAATAATCTATAGTATAACATTAACTATACAAATTGTAAAGCAATGAATAACTATATCCCTGAAACTAACAAAAATATACCATGCTGTGTTTGCAATCAGCCTATTCTTCATCCAGTTGCCAAAAGTTCCTGTTCAAAATGTGGAGCTTTAGCGCATCCTAATTGTAGAGGCATTCTTCTCGCATCTAATCAACCTTGGAGATGCCCTAAATGTACTGAAGAATTAACTGGCTTCATGAACAATATGCGGGTATCATCTGTTGTCGATAGTGATATAGACTACCTTTTTGAAAAGATATATGACAATGGAAAAAAATAAGAAGACTGCTCAAGTATTTAATTTAGCTGATAATCCTCCTGCAATTGTTCAACCTGCTCCTGAAAAAGCTGACATTAGTTCTATTTGTGAAGATGTAGCTATGAGTGCAGTAGCTAATCTATTTTCAGAAGGCAGAATTGAATTGGATGATAATGGTGATTTGACATCTGAGTCTAAACAAATTCTTATGAAGTATGTTATGGGTATGATTAACGGAGCCTAGCAGTATATCGGGCTAGGTCGTTCAAACAACTTTCAGGAACTTTGTTTAGTCTACATTTTGGGCAGTGAGTGGTATAATGTTGTATCCAATCTGCCCAAGTCACAGGATCAGTATTATTTTTTGACAGCCTGTTCATATTACTGGGAATTAAGAGTTCTTCAGAATTAATGAAGAATCTATCTAAACACTCATAACATATTGCTGAAGAAATACCTCTACTCATAATTCTTCTATGCTACCCAGTAAATCTATAAGTGCCAAGTTAAGTTCACTCTCATTTGAAAAGTGTTTAATTCGATTGCCATAAAAAATTATATGGTTCTTAATTGGCCCTAAAACTTCTACATTTTTCACTACTAAATATCTGTAGTTATATTGTTTCCTAATTTTAGAATAATGCTCAATATAGTTAACTTTTGAGCCTGTTTTCTGTGTATACCAAACATCAACATCTTCTTTTGATTGATCTGACACTAAAACATTAATCGAATCATTAGACATAGCTTTAAAATCATCATATGTTTCAAATGATTTTAATATATCTTTAAGTTTCTTGGAGTCTTTACAATCACCAATAATATTTATGTTCATTTTCCAAAGTGAATCATGCCAATAGAAGACAAGATTTGATATAATACAAACGCTCCACCAAAACCAGCAAAGATTAAATTGATTCTAAAGAAAAATTTATCTTGTGATTTGCTTATTTCATCTAACTTATTTTCTGTAGCTTCTCTGAAATTCTTAACATGAGTAGATTGTTCACTCTTGAGGTTAGCGATTTCAGTTTTAATTGCAGTGGTTTCATTTCTAACAGATGAATTAACTTCGCCTAATTTTCTCATGAATTTATCTATTTCAGAGTTTAGAGCTTGTGCATTGATTATAGCTTGCAAATCATTCTTAAATTCGTTAAGTTCTCCGCCAAAATTAGAGAGAACTGCATTGTATTCATCGAGTTCTTGACCAATGCCATTTTTATTTTTAGTATATACATCGAGAAGAGTTGAAATTACTAAGACTTTTTCAAAAATGCTTCTAATCTCAGCCACTTCTAGGTTGGAATTATTTAGTAAATCTGTTTTAAGTTGATTTTGTAACTCTAGGATTTTAACTAAAGCATTATTAAATTCGACATAAGCTTCTGTTTGAGCTTCTAATTTATGCTTAAGCTCTTCTATACTTTTGTTGCTTTCTTGATCCATTTAAACACTACTCAGAACTTTCTTTAGTCGTGATGTTGATTCTTTAAGTGCTGCAAGGGAATTTTGTTGTTCTTCTAATGAAACTACAAAACAATTTGTCCCATGATTGATGTCTTTAGATTCTAATAAATATTTCTTTCCTGAAAAATTTACAAACTTTAAGTGTTCACATTTTGATGGATTATATCTTGATAAAATATTGAAGCCTTTGTTAGCATATTGTTTTGCTGCTTCGTTCATCATGAGCAACTTTCCACTAATATCAATAATCCACATAGGCTGACTAAAACTATCTAAGAAAGCTTCGAGTATATTTGTTTGTAATTGTTGACTCATTTTTTATCCCTAAGAAAGAAATATGCGATTATAATATTCTTGGAATGTCTTATATGATTCCTCGTCTTCCATTACAAAGTAGACATTTTTTAAACTCACAATGTCATTAGATTGCAAGAATGTTTTCACTGCAGATAATTGAACTCTTGCTGTATCGTATATATCATGAGTGCCACAATCTGCTGGAATCATTACAATACTTTGAGCACCATTTAAAGATGCATGTAATAGGGCTTTTCTTGTACTGGATCTAATATCTTCCTCATTAACAAGCCTAGATTCTCCTGCTACAACTCCATGAATGATTTGCTTTGCCTTGACTAAAGAATTTTCACCGCCATTGGAAGTAATATAAATATCTCCCATCTTATAAGGCTTTTTCAACTTATCACATTCTTCTTGAACTTTATTTTTAGAAAGATTATTTAAAAGTTGATCGTCAATTGTAAGGATAGAATTAGCTGGATAATAAATAAAATCAGACTTTACAGCATAAGGGTTAGCATGTTTATGAATAGATACTTTTGTGCTTAAAGTTTGTTTTTGTTCTTCTTTTGGAGTCTCTTGCGCCTTAACTTCTGGTGCTTTTTCTTCAATCTTTTCTTTAAATGAACATGAATTTAAATCTCCATTACATTCATTTGACCAGTTTTCTTTAAGCATAGGCAATGACTTCTGCAATAAAGATGATGTAATAAATTCATTAGATGTTAATTTAACAAAACAAATTTTCTTATCTTGAATATATAAAGGACACATAAAAAAATCTCCCAAAACGATTAGCTTTAGGAGATTTGTACAATTTAAGATCTTTTTTAGGGAATTTTAGCAAGTTCTGCAGAAATTTGACCCATTTGAGTTGGACTAATTCCTAAAGCTGGTAAAATTGTTGCAATGTTTGTACCTGAAGTTTTAATTAATGTAGCTAATTCATTGTAGAATTCTTGCATTTTTGTTGGATCACTAGACCTTACAGCTAAATCATATAAACTTTTAGCTTTTCTAAATTCAGGAAAACCAGCTAATGTTCTTGTACCTTGCTCAAGAATTTTTCTATTCTGTTGATCGATTAAATTCTGTTGTTGGTCAGGAGTTAAAGTTGAGACAGTTCTTGGATCTTGCATGGTATAGAAAAACTCGTCTGGAGTTTTAGGAGTATTGCCAGTAGGATCAATATAAGAACCTTGATAAGGATTCAAACCATAATTACCTCTACCTGCTTGTCCACCTAGATATGTATTTAAAGATCCACCAATATTATTAGGATCCATAATATATCCACCAATACCATAATTTTGCGCAGTTTTAATTAATTGGCTGTCAATCTTATCAGCTGCATAGAATTGGCCTTTTTGATCTAATTGTTTAGCCTTTTTGATATTATTTGAGGGGGATTCCATATTTACTAGCTGTCTCCTGTAATTTTTGGTTCAAGACTGATGCTTTTTGTTGATCTGTGTAATCTTTACTATTAATTGTGTTATAAATCATTTCCCAAATAGGCTTGAAATCTGGGACTTGAACTTCTGCTTGAGCAGTTTTGATATTATCTTCGGTTGCATCATTAAGTTTTTTAAGGCCTCCAGAATGTCCATAACCCGTATACTTAGGAACATATTGAGACATAGGAATATCACCAAAATTAGGGCCTTTTGTTAATCCACCAAATGTAGGGGCTGTACCTGTAAATGTAACATCAGCATTACCACCATAAATTGGGTCGCCCTTCATTTTCTTTTGAATTTGTTTAGGTGTGGGAGTATTCATCTTTTGAGCAGCATTAACAGCAACTCCAGCTCTAGCAGCAAAATCTGCAATCCAGCCTATATTCTGCAAACCTTGAATCTTAGGAAGAAGTTTACCAATAAGATCAGGAACATGAGTAGCTTCAGAAATTAGATCTAATTGAGAAATAACAGTCTTTTGCTTTTCTGTTAATGTTTTTGGAATTTCAATTTTATTAATTTCATTTAATAATGCTTGCAAAATAGCTGGATCAAATTTAGATAATTCTGTCTTTAGGGCTGTTGGATCTTTGATTTGTAATACTCTTTGAAGATCTGCTGCAGTTTGGTTTTGAGCAATTTTCATTTCCAATTCATGCAACATATTATCAATTTTTATTAATTCAGCTGTTTTATCCATTATTTTTTGCCTCTAGCATTCTCATATATTTCTTTGAGTCTTTTGTTCTTTTCCATTTTTCCAAGAGTATTTAATGTATTATTTAAAATTGTGATCAATCGAGTTTCTAGTTTACAAAACACCCCATTAAGTTGAGATCCTTCATACATAAAATATCTTGATAATTCTGTAAGTTTATAAAATTCTTTAAATGGAACTACTTCGACATCCGGCTTTTTATCTTTTTTGGCTTTTTTTAATTCATCAATTTCCCGCCTTAGATCACCAACTATTCTTACAATATCTTCACGAGTCAGCCCAAATGGAACATCTGGCCTAAGCAGTAAAGGTTCATATCTCTGTAATTGTAACCCTTTATCAGCAATTTGACGATCTACTGATCCAGCGCTATTTTTTACCTGTAACAATGGGTATCTTAGAATATTAGTAATTTCCTTAGCACCATACTTTTGTAATTCAGGCATTTGGGCAATTTTTTCTAAAGAACTCATGATGGACTGAACATCAGCAGTGTTCCAGACAACTGTCTTATCTTTAACTGGCATTACGGCTGTAGGGTTACCAAAAGGGTCCGTCATAGTACCTCTATTACGCTTAAAATCACCCAATGGACTTCCTGTAGCAGATGCAGGATCATAAACTTGAGTGTTAGGATCTGTAGGAAGCAAACCTGGAGGAGGTGTTAACCCTAAAGCTCTTTGTAATGGAGCAGGAGAAAATCGACTTGTATTACCTCTATATGTATCTTGAGAAATAGTAAAAATTTTCTTCTTGAAATAAATTTGAGCATAACCAGTCAATTTTGTTAAGAGATTTTGGATAAATACTTCTTCTTCAATAATACAATCAGCATCTCGATCTTCTTTTGATCCAATTAATTTAATATCTTTATCTTCTATACGCTTGTCAGTATCAGCATAAAAATCATCAACTGGACTTTGATCAGGTCTTAGACGTTCTAATTTATCAGCTTTATCTAGTGTTAAATCTTTTACTGTTGTGTTTGGAGCTGGTGGTGGACTTGGTTTAGGGTTTGGAGGTGTATTTGATGATGGATTTCTAGTAGCATCAATTTTATCTCTAATCGGTTGATATGCCTCAAGAAGATTTTGAAGATTCCTTTTAGCATCTTGGTCATCTGGATTAACGTCAGGATGATGCTTTTTGGATAATGATCTATAGTTATTTTTTATATCATCTAAAGATGAGGCATCTTTTTTCAATAATTCTTTAAATTGCTCTACACTTATGATTGTAGCTAATTTGTACCACATAGATTTTCTTCCTTACCAATCAACTGTAGAATATTTCTCTGGATGGTCTGCACAATCCTTTGTAATAATAATCTTCTTTGGCTTGGCAGAATGTGGTCCAATATGTTCAAAAGCTGCAAAACTTACAGATCTTTTCACCATATTATTTAAAGCTCTTGTACCTGTCCCCATGGCTTCAACTTTGCTTACAATATCTTCAATGAACTCTTCGTCAAATTCTAATTCAATTCCATGTTCAGCAAAAAGAATCTGTTGCTTGTTAATAGGAGAATTATCAAGGTCTAACAAACATTGAGTCAATTCTTCTTTTGTAAGTGGAGCAAGAATGACAACTGTTTGAATTCTTCCTACAAATTCAGCAGCCAAACCATAATCAATTAAAGATTCGTTTAAGATTTCATGTGTGGCAAGACCAAGAATTTCATGAGGCTTTAAATCATTTTTTGACTTCTCATCATTCTTTGTGAAACCGATATTTTTGTTATGAATCTTAAGTTTTTCAGCTACAATATCAGATAATCCGTTGAATGCTCCTCCAAAACAAAATAGCATCCTAGCAGTGTCAACAAATGTAGCTGGACCACCCTGATCACCTAAAATAGAGGATGGAATTTTAACTTTCTTGCCTTCAATTAGTTTAAGCATAGAGAACTGAGTATTGGTGTTTAGAGATTCAATCTTAGATTTACTAGAATTTCCAGCAAGTTTGTCAATTTCATCAATAAAAACGATTCCTCTTTCAGCACTATCAATATCGCCTTGGGTTTTTAAAAACAGTTCATGAATAACAGAATCTGCATCTGCTCCTTGAAAACCTGTAGGAGAATAAGCTGTAGCATCTCCAATTACAAATGGCACTTCAAGATCATTGGCAATTGATGTGGTGATTAAAGTTTTACCAGAACCACTTGGACCTAATAATAAAATATTGTATTTATCATTATAGTTAGTTTGATATGTAGCTCTAATATGTTCGTATACAGTCAGGCTAATTCTCTTTTTAGCTTCATCTTGTCCAATTACTTTTTTATTTAAAGAATCATAAAAATATT
>JACCEE010585489.1_pt1 | contig 11175 bp, 7 predicted proteins | sample 7449931 | NCBI WGS metagenome assembly JACCEE01 (sample SAMN15323457, study PRJNA562643) | freshwater metagenome | isolation source: river surface water | place: USA:Blue River Watershed | collected 2017-08-19 | reverse complement strand
TTCTCCTAAATTTTCAGAGGGTTTCGTTCAGTGGAATCTGTTTTTGCTTTATTAGTATAAGTTGTTTGAGATGGATAACCCCTTGGAATTTAAACTTTTCTTTTTATTTTGGAACTTCAACCAAATGAAAAGACATGAAGAATCTTACCTTTTTGATTTTTGCTTTTTTGACCATAGGGGTTAATGCCCAACGTTTATTCACCAATTCAACCGGTGGAAATGGGGCAGCTGGGATTACCTTCAACCTGAGGTCCAATACGAGTATCATTCTCGATACCGTTTGGAATCCATTTTACGGGACGGTTGGAACAAATACCAATGTTCAAGTTTGGTATTCTACCAATCGGGTGAGTGGACCACCTAATATTTCTTCTCCGAACTGGACATTACTCCAATCAGGAACAACCCAAATTTTAAATGCCGGATTAACTGGTAATTTACAGCAAAGTGGTATTCCCATTACAGCGGGTCTCATCATTCCTGCTGGGGCGGAATATGGTTTTTATGTTGGTGTTGCAGCAGGATCAACAGGAAATTCTGTTTACACAACCTACAACGCATCGCTGTCTGATACTTTCCTAAACAACGATATTAAAATTACCTCCGGACCCAATACAGGTTATGGTGGAAGTATTCCAAATCCTTTAAATTCTCCTCGTCAGTTCTGCGGAGGAGTGAGTTATCATTCCGCTACTGGTACCGATGTAGGTGTTGCCGGACTCATTTCTCCGGTTTCCCCATTTGTTGGAGGAGCTTCGGTTCCTGTTACGTTGGTTTTTCGTTCCGGAGGTACCAATACCTTAACTTCTGCAAGTTTGGGATATCAATTGGATAATGGTAGTGTTCAAACTCATGCTTGGTCTGGATCCTTGTCCACGGGTCGTCTCGATACCTTTACGTTTGCTCCAAATTTGGTTCTTCCCAATACAGGATTTCATATTCTAAAAGTTTGGGCCACCAATGCGAACGGAAGCATGCCCGATATTAGCCCTGGGAATGATACCATTCGAATTCCAATTTGCCTAAGTTTGCCCGCCGGAACTTATACCGTAGGTACCGGCAATACCGATTTTGCTAATTTAAACGATGTTTTTACAGCTCTTGGATGTAGTGGAATTTCAGGAAATGTTACCTTCTCCATTGATCCGGGTACTTATTTGGGGAATTACACCCTTCGCGGTCCGATTCGCGGGCTCGGTCCTTTTTCCATCACATTTGAATCAGGCTCTGGAATCGCGAGCGATGTTACCATCTCCAATCCTACGGGCTCTGTTTTCCGAATCGAAAATGCCTCCAATGTTTTCTTGAAAAATCTTACCATTCAGCGTACAGGTACTACCTATTCAAGCACGGAACATCCTTTGTACATCATCAATTCCGATTCCATTACGGTAGAAGGCTGCAACATCAAATCTGTTTTTAATCCAAGCAATTCCAATGCTCGTGCTCTTTCCATTGAGCGAAGTTCTGAAGTTGCATTGTTGAATAATGTGATTGAAAATGGATATTATGGAATTTATTGGTTTGGAAGTAGTATCTCTAATCGTGATTCTTTGAATAGAATTGAAGGAAACACCATTAAAAATACCAGCTTTTATGGTGCTTACTTGTATTATATGCGGAGTTCTCAATTTCTGAATAACAACTTCATCGACAACTTTACCGGGCTAACTACTGGAAGTTACGGTGTTTACTTTAACTACTGTCGTGAAATCAACTTCAGCAATAATAGAATAGGCGGGGAGCAAGGACAGACAGCTATTTATTTGAATAGCTTTGATGGGAATGCCACTCAGCCCAATGTTTTCGAAAATAATATCATTGGTGGGAATTTCAATACGGGCAGTAACCCAACGGTGATCTATTTAAATCCCCGCCAAGATGCAACGGGAACGTTTGACACCGTTGCAGATTATGCACGATTCGTACATAACACCATCTATGCACTTTCAGGAAGTTCAACCACCTTTAACGATAACGGTGGAGCATTCTACATTTATCGTCCGTTCAATGCGACGTACCTCACGCAAACATCTTTGAACGGTTTGGAATTGATCAATAATAATATCGTTGTGCAAACTCGACCTGGTATTACGATGGGGAATACCTATCGGGCAATCAATTTCTCTGACACCAATTATAGTATGGTATATTCAGCAAGCAACAATAACTTTTATTGTGGCACCGGATCAAATCAAATTGCTCGTATTGGAACAACGAATTTCACTACCTTGGCATCGTGGCAAAATGTCAATGCCCAAGATATGGGTTCGGTTACCATCAATCCTAATTTGGTTAGCTTGAATTTGCCTGTTCCATCCAATCGTTTGTTCGATAATTTAGGAACACCAACCACCGTTGGATTGGATTTCAATGGATTGGCTCGAAGCGCATCTACCCCAGATATCGGAGCATATGAGTTTAATATTTCTCCAACCGACTTTGCCGTTCTCTCCATCGATACGCCATTTTTAGGAACGGGAAGCTGTGGTTTTTCTTCCGCTGAAACGGTGAAAATTACCATGAGGAATCAAGGAACAACTTCCATCAATTCCGTAGTACTATCATTATTCGTTGATGGTATTTTGGTGGGAAAAGATACCCTGAATCAAACCTTCAATCCATCAACATCGTATTCCTACACATTTTCAACCTTGCGAGCCAATTTATCAGCGCCAGGAGCACATACGGTACTTGTTTCTTCCCAGGTGATCGGTGATAATTTCAATTTCAATGACTCCTCTTCACGTGTTTATTTTAATACCGTTATTTCCACCTATCCTTATGCCCAAAATTTCCCCAACGTGAGCTCAGGTCCAACGCAACGTTCTTCGGTACGTGATTGGTATGTGTTGCCCGACAATAACACGGTTTGGAGATGGTTCAACTACAACAACAATTACACGAATTCATCAGGACCAGGGGTTGATAAAACCACTGGGGTAGCAGGTCAAGGTGGATTTTTAATGACCTATGGTTTTGGTTCAGGACCGGATGCCATTTTCCTTGGCCCATGTTTTGATTTGCAATCGCTTACAGCACCTCGATTCAGTTATTGGACTCACATGTTTGGGGTAGGGATGGGTAATCTTTATTTGGAAGCCTTTTCCAACAATCAATGGATCATCTTGGATTCTGTTATTGGACAGCAGCAAACAGCGAAGAACGATCCTTGGTTACGTCGAATTGTGAATTTGAATGCATTTGCGGGTAGCTCCGTTCGCTTGCGATTCCGTGCTCAAAAAGTTGGTTTTTCTTCTAATCAATTCATGGCCATAGACGATATTGAATTGTACAATTCACCATTGGTTGATTTAGAAGCATTTGGTGTTTTAACGCCCTCCAGTGGAGCAAATTGTACCCAATTCACCAATAATGAATTGGTTTCTATGGTCGTGAAAAATCAGGGAACTGGCCCTGCAACCAACTTTCAGGTAGGCTATACCTTGGTTGGAAATCCAACTGTTCGCCAAACCGTAACCGATACCTTATTCCCTGGTGATACGCTCCATGTTCTCTTCAATACCCGCGCAAATCTGTCGGCCAATGGGGTGTATTTCTTTACGTTTTTCACCCAAGATTCCATCGACAACATTCGTGGCAATGATACCCTTCGTTTCTCCGTAACCAACGCTTTTGTCAATGCTTTCCCATATACCATGGATTTTGAGTCAGGTACTTCCGGATTTGGATCCTCCACGGGAACCTTGCCTTCCGGTTGGAAAGCCACCCCCAGTGGAAATGGAATTTGGGGTTGGTACCTCTTTTCTGGTTCTACAGGCTCTTCCAACACAGGTCCAACGGTAGATCACACATTTGGCACATCGGCGGGAAAATACATCTATACGGAAGCTAGTTATGGGAATACGCGTGATACTGCCATCATTGAATCTCCTTGTTTTACCTTGTCAACACTTCAGAATCCTTCCATTGGATTCTGGTACCACCGTTTTGGAGTTTCCATGGCTACCTGTTATGTTCAATTCCTCGATCAGGGAAATTGGGTAACGATTGACAGTTTAAATGGACAACAACAATCGGCTGAAACTGATCCGTGGGCCTATCGTCGAGTTAATTTTAACAAAGGGAATAATGCAGCGACAAAAATTCGCTTTCTTATGTTGAAATCTCCTGGAATTCAAGGAGATATGGGAATCGATGATTTCTCCATTTTCGATAATCCAGCCAACGATGTTTCCTTGTTGGCTATGACCTCCCCCGTAACTCGGAATAGTTGTGCCATGGGATTGGATTCCGTTCGAATTTTGATCATGAATTTGGGTTCTGCTCCGCAAACTAATTTTCCGGTGAGTTACCGCTTGTTGCCTTCGGGGACCCGGGTCACCGATACCATTCGTGCCATCATTAACCGCGGAGATTCACTGCGTTACACTTTTTCCGTTCCAGTGAATGTTTCCTTGAATGGAACCTATAATTTCGAGCTGTTCACCGGACTTTCAAACGACGGTCAGCGGTCCAATGATACTATTTTTGCTACCGTAAATAATTTCATGATCGCTCAACCCGACTCCTTGACGTTTGAAAATAGCTTGGCTCCCATTCAAATTGAAAAAGGATGGACTAGCCAATCTACCAATGGGTTTGGTTGGCAAATCGGAAACGGTAATACCTTATTCTCAACGTCGGGTCCTACGGTTGATAAAACAACCGGAACAAACCAAGGAAAGTATTTATACACGTATTCCATTTCGGGATCGGCAGGCGACACGGCATTTTTTACAAGTCCCTGCATCAATTTGGCAGGATGGGATACTGCCCGTCTTTCCTTCTGGTTCCACATGTACGGAGCTAATATTTTTCAGTTGACCGTACAAGCCAAACCCCTTACCTCGAATAACTGGACAACTTTACTCCTCATCCCAGGGCAGCAACAACAAGCCGCCACAGATCCTTGGGCTGATTCTATGGTTGATTTGTCGCAGTTTAGAAATCAAAGCATTCTAGTGCGATTTATTTCCACTCGAGGAAGTGGGTTCAATTGTGAAGTAGCTCTGGATGATATTCAATTGATGCTGAAAAGAGCCAATAACTCCATTTTAGATATCGGTGTTAGCCGATTTTTAACTCCTTCCAACGGAAGCACCATATCTCGTGTTGCTCCACGACTATTGTTGAAAAACTATGGTACTGCTGTGGTGAATACCTTTGATGTTACTCTACGCACAACGTTGAATGGTCCAGGTTCTCCAACGCCCGATTCTATCATTACCGAATCTTTTGCGGGAATTATTCTTCCAGGTGATTCCGTTGTATATCAATTCAATACGCAGGTAAATCTAAATAATGGAGCTTACCAAATGTGTGCTTATACCAAATTGGGCAACGATGTAAATCGTCGTAACGATACCACTTGCATTGGTGTGAATGGTTCTTTGGGCGCTAATAGTATTTCGAACTCTTTCCAAGCTTACCCTAACCCAGCTCATTCTCAAATATTCCTTCATTTGCCACAAATGACATCAAATCAGGATGTTTGGATTGATTTGCTCGATGCTCAAGGAAGAATAGTTTGCCGAAAGAGAATGATCAATGAACAAGAAGTTTTGGATGTTTCCAACATTCCATCCGGAATGTATCAATTGCGAATTGCCACACCCTCGGAATGGAAGGTGATGAAATGGGTCATTCAACGATAACCAATAAAAGAGCGGGCCGAAGCCCGCTCTTTTATTTTTTACTTGGAACCAAAAAAACGGGTTTTACGTAATTTGGCTCGTAGCTGAAAATATTTTCAAACTGTTTTGAATTCCATTTTTCTAAAAATTCTGGGAATAAATGTCGGGAATCGGCAAATCGAATGAGAGAGTCTCGCCACGAAAAGTGGAAATGCTCTTTCAGTTTTTCAACTCCGTCTCCGGCAAGAAGTGGATTTCGTTGTTTCCATTGATTCACCAAATCATCGTCGAGTATCCAAGCTTGGGTTCCCGATGAAGATCCATCCTGCTCGATAAATTCCCCAAAAACCTCCAAACGACGGGCATCAATAATGCTCAATACCGTTTCTTGTTGTTGCGTTGCTGCCCGCAAGGCTTTGGTTTCCGAACAAGCAATGAGTGGGGTAGCGTAGGGGAGACAAAATCCTTTGGCCCAAGAGGCACCAATCCGCAATCCGGTATACGAACCTGGGCCATCGGAAATGCCAACTGCAGCGATTTTTTGCGGATTCAACGCATGCCGATCCAACAACTCCTGAACGCTTACCGCGAGCTGTTCGGCATGTTTGAAATCACCATCCAAAAATACTTCTTCCAAACAAACCGAATCCTCAAACAGACTGATGCTGCCCTTGGAATGGCTGGTTTCTATCAATAAAAAATGCATCAAAATTGAACAGATAGCTTCACCATTTCTTTACCCCGCAAAACCTCCACCTCCGTCGAATCTCCTTTCTTCAATCCAGATAAAATTTTCATGTAAACCTGAATGTCTGTAACCGATTGTTGGCCAAGATTCAAAATAACATCTCCGGTTTTAATTCCCGCTTTTTGACCGGCCTTGCCATCACTCACACCATCAACCTTTACTCCAGGCCCCTCGAAAGCATAGTCGGGAATAATTCCAAGAGATACCGAAAATCGAGCCCCAGTGCGGTTCGTTTGATCTTTGGTTTTGGTAAATCCGGCCTTGCCATGGCTTTTCTCGATGGTATTCAAAATGTCTTGAATGATGGTTACTTCTCCAGGGTAATTAATTTTTTCAGCCACATCCGTCGGTTTATGATAATCCGCATGGGCGTTGGTGAAAAAGGCTAAAACAGGTATATCTTTTAAATAGAATGAAGTATGATCGCTGGGACCAACACCAGAGTTCTCAAGTTTGCATTTTAAACTTCCAAACGTGGTATCTACCCATTGCGTCCATTGAGGTGAAGTTCCAAATCCAGAAATGGTTAATTGGTTTTCATGGAGTCGACCAATCATATCCATGTTGATCATGTAGGAGATTTGTTTCAAATCGACGAACAGGGGAGAGTCTACATATTTTTTCGATCCTAACAACCCCAACTCTTCCCCTGAAAAGGCGGCAAACACGACGTTGTACTGATTGAAATTCGATTTGTTTTTTAAGATTCTAGCCAATTCAATCAGAGCAGCTGTTCCCGAGGCATTATCATCGGCTCCATAATGGATGGCTTTGGGGCCTCGGTAAAGCGATCCGCCCATTTCGCCGTGCCCCAAGTGATCGTAATGGGCTCCTAGTACAATGGAAAACGGAGCATTGTTGTTGAGGTAAGCAATAACGTTTTGGGTGGGAACGGAATTTTTCTTTAAAGAAACAGAAATTGAGGCTTTTCCTTGATTCCAATTCCCTTGGGAAGCACTTTTCAAACGGCCTGTTTCGGAAAGGTAAATCACCGGCATTTCATTGCTTACCAATTTGGTTTCAAATTTGGAAGGTGGTTCGTCGCAAGAATCCTTCAGAAAAATGACGCCGATGGCTCCAAATTTCTTGGCTTGGGCAACTTTGGTGACGGGATCTAAGTAGTTTCCCCATTTGCCGTGAGGACTACATCCCCCGGGAGATCCCAAGCGCATCACGGCAATTTTCCCTGAAATTCGGGCAGAATCCTGAAAATCGTTGTGTTGGAATTCTGGCGCTTGAATCCCGTAATTCAGCCAAATTGTTGCGCCAGAAATTGTTCCCATACCCGAAGGTTCGATGGGATAATATTCCAATCCGTGCTGTAAAACAACACCATTGATTTCCACTTTTTGAGGAATTGATGTTACCGAGGTTGTTACTTCAAACGGCTGTCTTTCAACGGCCAATCCAATTTTTTGAAATTCTTTGACCAAATATTGGGCAGCCAACTCATTTCCTTTCGTGCCGGTGCCTCGACCTTCTAACTTTGGAGAGGCCAAGTAAACAATATGCTTCTTGATGTTCTTTTCCAACTTTTTGTCGGCAACGGGACTTGTTTGGCCAAAGGAAACAAACCCATAAGCTAGAAGAAATAAAGTGGTTATAGTTTTCATGGACGGATGATTTTTTGATATTCTTCCATTTGAGTTAATGTACCTATTCCTTTTTGAAGTACGGGATCATGGCTCCAGCTTTGTTCTACCCGGCCACGTTGGTAAAAAAAGTGGAAGGCGATTTCAGATTCCAAAAGTTCTTTGACTTCTTTTTTGAAATGAATTAAATCCCGCTTTTTCTCTGCAGAAAGCGTCTTTTTGAGTTCCTCAATGGAGGATGAGATTCGATCGTAGTAATCGTCTTCTTTAGCTGAAGCAATAAGGGCATTCAACTTTTTCTCGGTCTCCGTTTTAAAATCAATGTTTTTGGATTCCACAAATTGTATGAAATCTTGGTATTGTTGATCCGTTAAATGGATGTCTTTGGGAGATGAAGGCGATTTTTCTTTTCTGCGAAACTGAGCAGCGTATTGGAAAATAAGATTTTTTTCCAGGAGGGTAGCTGAAATTTCATGCAGTGAATCGGAAAGAATGGCAATGTCGGGGGTCACACCTCCACCACCAAAAACCGTTCGTCCCTTGGAAGTTTTAAAGGTTTCTCTTTTGGCTGGATCAGACTTTTTATGCTCGGCGTTGGAGTAGTCAATTTCTTGGACGCAACGTCCAGATGGGGTGTAGTACTTAGCCGTGGTGACTTTCATTTGGGTATTGTACACCAAAGGGCGCACGGTCTGTACCAGTCCCTTTCCGAAGGTTCGAGCTCCAATAACCACACCGCGGTCGTAATCTTGAATACAACCTGAAACAATTTCTGATGCGGAAGCCGAATTTTCATTCACCAACACCACTAATGGAATTTCGGTGTCGATGGGTTGATTTCGGGTGAAGTATTTTTGGGAGTATTCGGCCCTACGACCACGGGTATCCACCACCAACGAATTTTTCGGTACGAACATGCCCACAATATTTACGGCTTCGTCCAACGAACCTCCTCCATTATTGCGCAAATCCAGAATGAGTTTCTTCATTCCTTTGGCTTTTAAATCGGTAAACGCTTTTTTGATTTTTTCGGCTGATCCTTCGGTAAAGGATTCGAATTGGATATAGCCCACTTCAGCGTTAATCATGCCTTGGTAGGTAACAGGGCTCAACGTAATTTCTTCCCGTTCAATGGTTATTTTTTCGGGCGAAGAACTGCCTAGCTTTAATACGGTAAGTACCAATTTGGTTTTGGGCGAGCCCTTCAAAAGTTTTGAAATGCCGTCATTGTCTTTTCCCGCAGCTTTGGTCCCATCAATTTCCAGGATCTCGTCTCCAGGTAAAAGTCCGGCCTTGTTTGCAGGGAATCCTTCATAGGGGTCAATCACGATGGTTTTTCCGTCCATTGTGCCGATAACGGCACCAATGCCACCGTATTTGCCGGTGGTCATAAATCGGAAGTCCTCGATTTCCGATTCGGAATAAAAATTGGTGTAGGGATCAAGGGATTTGAACATGGCCTCGATGGCGGAACGGATCATTTTTCCTGGTTCGATGGGGTCGACGTAGGAGCGATCCACTTCCCGATAGGCGGCCGTGAAGATTTCTAAATTTTTGCTGACTTCGAAGTAATTATCAACGAAAGAAAAAGAGGAAAAGCCAACGAAAATGGCTAAAGCTGAAACAGAAATCTGTTTTTTAAATTTTTGGAAGATGGTTTTCATTCGAGGCGATATTCAGTTTTTCAAGTCCTTTGATCATGGCTTGTTCCGTTTTTAACCATTGGGAAGGTGCCGGCCCAACGTAACTCACAGCCAAGTGCCATGCCCAAGGAGATTTTAAGGTAACGCGGTGTAAATTTAAGCGAAAGGATTCGCGTAAATGACGTTTAATTTGATTCCTTTGTACGGCTTTTGTAAATCTTTTTTTCGGAGCTACCGGAAGAAAGAGAATGGGACTTGAAAGGGTAGGATCTTGAATTCTTTTTGCCACAAAACGCAAAGGAAAAACAATGAACTGTTCTTCTTTTTCCGCATAAAGGGCATCGATCTTTTTTTGCGAATGAAGACGAATCGATTTCGGGTAAAAATACCTCATCATGAATTTAAAGGTAACAGAAAAAGGGGAACGTTGGTCCCCCTTTTTCTATCAATCTTTTGCTGAATTAACGCTTATGACGGTTTTCGTCGGACACAGTTAATTTGTGACGGCCTTTAGCGCGACGCTTTGATAATACACCGCGGCCGGCCGCGTCAGACATGCGCTTACGGAAACCATGTTTGTTTCTTCTTTTACGCTGAGAGGGTTGGAAAGTTCTTTTCATAACCGAACTAATTTCGAATGGAATGCAAAGGTAATTTTTCTATTTCAAATTCGCAAGGAAATGAGAAAAAAATCTTTAAGATTTTAATCCTTCATAACCTTGGTCCAAATGGGAAATTTCGCCATGAAAACCCATCGAACGCATCATTAAACAAGCTTTTGCTCCACGATTCCCAGAACGGCAATACACCAAATAATTTGCAGAAGAATCGAAATCACTCATCATTGAAATGAAATCTGGATTTTCAAACGGTACAAGGATGGCATTTTCGAGGTGGCCTTCCTGAAATTCATCGGGATTTCGAACATCCAAAAGGATGATATTCGGATGTTCTATTTTGGAAATAAACTCGTGTTTCGACAGATTGAAAAATGGTTCCATGATTCAAAAATACCAAAAAGAATTAAGCTTTGGAAGAGGGACAAACAAAGTTGGTGGTTTCAAACAAACCTGATGCTTTGATCTTTCCAAATCCACCAATCACATCGGCAATATTTTCAAAGCCGCGAGATTTGAGAATGGAAGCAAAAATCATGGATCGATAGCCTCCCGCACAATGAATTAAATAGCGTTGTTTTCGGTTTAATTCTGCCATGTTTTCATTGATAAAATCCAAGGGCAAATGCTGTACATTTAACACGTGTTCCGCCTGAAATTCACCAGGTTTGCGAACGTCTAATATGATATTTTCAGGATGACTTTCGGATTCATTTTTCAGTGCTTCGGGTGTGAGACGTTGAATGGTTTCGATCTCTCTGCCATCCGCTTCCCATGCAGCAATTCCGCCTTTTAAGAACCCAAGAGCGTAATCGTATCCAACTCTTGCAAGACGAGTAACAACTTCTTCCTCGCGACCTTCTGGAGCAACGATCAGGAGTTTTTGTTGAATGTCGGGAATCAACGTTCCCACCCATGGAGCAAAGCCACCATCAATTC
>JACCEE010400593.1_pt1 | contig 11176 bp, 7 predicted proteins | sample 7449931 | NCBI WGS metagenome assembly JACCEE01 (sample SAMN15323457, study PRJNA562643) | freshwater metagenome | isolation source: river surface water | place: USA:Blue River Watershed | collected 2017-08-19 | reverse complement strand
GTTCCCCGTTGTGCAGTGCCGACATGGGAATCATCCGCAGGGGCCCGTCGGGAACAACTACAATCGTTGTGATTTTTGCTTTATCCAACTCGGCTCGAATCGGTGCGATCAGCCATTGGTATAATTTAGCTGATTGTTTGATGTATTTACGATGTGTTTTAACTTGCAGATTTTTCTGAAATTCTAAAACCGTGTCGTTGATCACATCCCATTTGACGGGAACAGTGGCTTGAAAAACAGCATTGCGCATGGTCAATAATAATTCGATACGATTATCAAGTAAAATCGGATAAAGTACGGCGGTATCGGTAGCAAGTTTTTCCAACCGATTCGTTTCCGACAATTTACTGTCCTTTGCGGTCACGCATTCGTCTTGGAAATAATCTTGTAATTCAACCACTTTCAATTTTTCGACGGTGCCAATCGCTTGCTCTAACAATGTCGTTTTTTGTTTAGTATCCTGCGTTTGTTTGGCGCGCCGCAATAGCACATCCGCCAAGCCGAAATAGACCGGACGAATGCGATCATAAAACACTTCCGCCGCGTTACGTTGTCCCACCGTTAAACCTGAGCGAATCGGTTGTAAATATTCTAACGCCTGACGATATGCAATTTCAGCCGCGTTTAATTCGTTCTGTGCCAATAAGATACGCCCCCGCTGCCATTCCCAACGATACAGCAAATCCAACTCTCCTTGCGAACTGAAGACGGCTTCTCTAGTCAATTGCAAGGCTTCTGAATAACGTTCCGATTGTTCATACACCTGTCCCATATACCCTTTCGCATAGGCTTGTAAACGGCGATGATTGGTTTTATCAGCAATTTGTTGTGCTTCTGTCACCATGCGATAAGCAACTGTTAATTGAGAAGATTCTTCAAAACGTTTTACAATTTGTAATGCCAACTGTCCTAAGCCAAGCAATTCAAAGGCTTTCGTGGGACTGTCTGGATAATTTCGTGTCGAGGCGATGGTGCTGTTAAGTAAATTGGTAGAACTCTCTTTATCATTCGTTTTCAAATAAGTACGCACTTGATTGGTTAAAATCTGCGTCTGCAAACTAAAATCTTGAGACTTTTTCGCCTCTTCAAACGCACTCAGATACGTATCCAGTGCTTTATCATACAGTTGCTGCACATTGTACAAATTACCCAAGTTATTCAACAAATGCGCAATTAACAATGGATTTTTTAAATCCCGCGCCAATTTCAGCCCCTTGCTTAACTCTTCCGCCGCGTCATTTAGCTTTTGTTTAGCAAGGAAGGTATCTCCTAAGTAACTGTGAATCAAGGCTTCTTGCTCTGGTGTTCCTTGGGCGGAGCACAATGTTGATGCCCGTTGCAAAGCCAATTCCGCCAAATCATATTGCCCTTGATTCTGATAATCAGCAATTCGGTGCAATAACTCATCAATATTATTCAAAGATTGTACTTCTTCCTTAGATTGTGCTGAAACAGCAACCGATTCAAAACCACAAGATCGCACCTTTTCAACAATAGAATTTTGGGGCAAAACGGGCGAGGCAGCGTGAACTGTGCAGGTAAACAACCCAAACGTTATTAGGCTGAGTAGAAATAGTAAATTCAAGTGTTTCATGATAAATTTTTGTCCTGATTAATTTATAAATTTCCAACGTGACCAAATTGAAAGTTTTAATGACTTCTGGCGTGACTTCAGTAGGATCAATTACATTGTAGCTTAACATACGGATAAAATGCAGCACGAAGATATTTTTATCTCTTAACTAAATGTAATTAAAATCGTTTTCTCCGCTTGAGTTAAGATTATAAAAGTGTCTTGCGCGGCGCATTTCACGTGACATTTCAATTTTCTTTGCGGTGATGATATGTTGTAACTAAAAATGTTATAATTAAAAGTTACAGTAACAACTTTTTGTTGTCAGCGTCCCCTTTACAGCGCGTAAAATGCTTCAGTCGTTGTAAAAAAAATTTTAATAAACTCATTCCCAATCGGTATGAGCTATTTCAACACGTTTCAGCATATCAAGCAGCTCTGCGTTATAAGCAATTGCGTTGCGACGTGAATATTAACCCGATGATAGCTTTTGCGAATTGAAGTTATTGTCATTAATTTAGAAGCGGTAACAGAACGAATGTCTAAAACTTCCCTTTTTACTTCTGAATCGGTCTCTGAAGGACATCCAGATAAAGTCGCGGATCAAATTTCCGATGCCATTTTGGATGCGTTATTAACCCAAGATGCGAAAGCACGCGTTGCATGTGAAACATTGGTGAAAACTGGTATGGTGGTGGTGGCTGGGGAAATTACCACGCACGCCCATATCGACGTTGAAGAAATCGTGCGTAAAACGGTGACACGGATTGGTTACAATTCCTCAGAAATCGGTTTTGACGGGCAGTCTTGCGCAGTGCTCTCAGCCATCGGCAAGCAATCTGTGGATATTGCGATGGGGGTGGATGAAACTGAAAACCATGAACAAGGCGCAGGTGATCAGGGCTTAATGTTTGGCTATGCGACCAATGAAACCGATGTGCTCATGCCCGCACCGATTTTCTATTCGCATTTATTGGTGAAAAAACAATCTGAAGCGCGTCGTAATTCCTTATCTTGGCTACGTCCGGACGCAAAAAGTCAGATCACATGTCGTTATGAAGATGGCAAACCCACGGGCATTGCAGCAATTGTGTTGTCCACGCAACATTCCCCAGACGTTGATAATAAAACCATTTACGAAGCCGTGATGGAAGAAATTATCAAGCCGGTGATTCCCTCCGAATGGATCGATGCAGATACCAAAATTCACATCAATCCAACCGGACGTTTTGTGATCGGTGGGCCCGTCGGCGACTGCGGTTTAACGGGGCGTAAAATTATTGTGGATACTTACGGCGGAATGGCACGGCATGGCGGTGGGGCATTTTCTGGCAAAGACCCCTCTAAAGTAGATCGTTCCGCAGCTTACGCATGTCGTTATGTCGCTAAAAACATCGTTGCCGCCGGTTTAGCCGAACGCTGCGAAATCCAAGTTTCTTACGCGATTGGGGTGGCAGAACCCACTTCTGTTTTCGTAGAAACTTTTGGCACCGGCAAGATCGACTCTGCCCGTTTGACCGAATTAGTGCGGGAACACTTCGACTTACGCCCCCGTGGCTTGATTAAAATGTTGGATTTACTGCATCCTATTTATGAACCCACTGCCGCGTATGGACATTTTGGACGTGACGATCTCGGTTTAAGCTGGGAACGCACCGATAAAGCCCAATTGCTCAAAGACGCAGCAGGATTGTAAAAACTTTTCCACCCTAACTTATTGAATTAAAATCATATAGTTAGGGTGATGCTGTTGGAGATTTTTATGGAATGGTTACTCGATCCGCAAATTTGGATAGCTCTCGCCACCCTCACCGCCTTAGAAATCGTCTTAGGCATTGATAACATTATCTTTATCACCATCCTCGCCGACAAACTTCCACCAAAACAACGCGCCCAAGCCCGGACAGTTGGATTAGCCCTAGCGATGATCACCCGGATAATTTTATTATTATCATTAGTTTGGATCATGAAGCTCAGTTATCCCCTGTTCACCGTGCTACATCATGAAATTTCCGGACGTGACTTGATTCTAATTTTAGGCGGTGGATTTTTGATTGCCAAAAGTACCTTAGAAATTCATGAAAAATTAGAGGGTGATGAGTCCGCCCACGCCACACCGAATGCCAGCAGTTATGTTGCAGTATTGGTGCAGATCATGTTATTAGATATTGTTTTTTCACTGGATTCGGTGATTACCGCAGTGGGCATGGTGCAACAGGTGAGCGTGATGATTACCGCGATTATTATTGCTGTGGGATTCATGATGTTCGCATCGGGAACGATCAGCGATTTTGTCGATAAACACCCCACGTTAAAAATGCTCGCGCTCAGTTTTCTGCTGCTGGTCGGAATGGCGTTGATTGGAGAAGGATTGGAAATGCACATTCCTAAAGGTTACATCTATTTTGCGATGGCATTCTCGGTTTTTGTCGAAATGTTGAATTTACGGTTGCGGGAGCAAAAAACGGTAAAACCCGTGCAGTTACGCAAAAAAATTCAACCTTCTTAAAACCTGACAGGTTTTCAAAACCTGTCAGGTTTGGTTTAGTGAATAAAATCAATTTTTTAGAAGATTCAAACAGGTTTTAAAATAAATATCGCTTAATAATATAATTATCATTTTACAGCACGCCAGCTATAGTTTTCAAAAGTTTAGACAGTGCCATTTTTAATTTTAGAGAGTGCCCATGATAAAAGCACTCTTTAAAAATTATGTTTCATATCATGAAGTTGATTTTTTTAATTGTTGCTTCATCTGTTCAATATCCTTCATCTGCCGATAGGTTGATAAAGACAATTCATTCAACCGTTGCTGCGTCCGCTGTTGCTTATCATGTTCGGCAGTGGCATCAAATAAAATCACCCAGATACCGTTTTCGTAAGGTACAAAATGAATGTGAGCACTGCGCCCACTTTCCGTTCGCAGAAATTCTAAAACTTCCGGTTTTTCTATCGGTAGCATTCCCTCTAAAAAACCAACGTGATCCACCGCAGCCGTCCCAATACGCAAATTGCTTAAACCATAATACTCCAGCATTCCGCCATATTCGAGTATCTGACCTTCTTTATTGAGTAAAAGATAGGCAACGGAGGTGCGCGACATCCATACAGAACGAATGTAACGTGCGATTGAAAAAGGAATGGTCAAACTCATGGGTATCTCCATTTTAATATAAAAATCAACTATATAGTTAAAAAGCAAAATGCAGACCATCCTGTTGCCGAACGATTGGGAATTACACCATTAAATTAGCTAAAATGGTGAAGGCTTCTTCTACATTCAAGCCAGTTTTTGCACTGGTCGGTAAAATATGCCAACCTTGCCGAGTATATTCTAGGATAACTTCTTGATTTAATTCATACTGTTCGGATAAATCGGTTTTATTGAGCAGCATGATAAAAGGTTTTTCGCCGATTTGGGCAGTGACGGCATGTTTCAAATTCAGGGCACTTTCCCACGTGGGTAATCGCGTGCTGTCCACCACGAGCACATAGCCGGCTGAACCGCGCAGGTAGGAAATTGCTGTTGTCGTCAGTGCATCATTGCCCGCGATATCCCATAAAATCAATTTAACCGTATTCTTGGTAGTTTCGACCACTTTAGTGTCGATTTTTACGCCGACGGTGGTCAGGTATTTTTCAGAAAATGATTGTCTGACAAAACGAGAGATTAAACTGGTTTTACCGACAGAGAAGTCACCTATCATACATATCTTTTTTTGTAGCATGGTCAGTGGGTATCGCTTGTTTTGAGTTAATATTTACACTATAAAATTAAGTGGTGCTCACATTTTGAATGCGATTGTTGACTTAAATGTGCAATCTTCAATATAACTGCTTAATTAACAGAAACTGATGCTGCCGCCTTCATTATCCCACAAAAATACTTGAGTTTGTGATGATCTGGAACGGCGCAATAGATTTATCGAATCACTCGAATTCCAACCTTGCGTTGTGTCATATCTGAGCGGGCTTCATCAGAACGAATGTCAAGTGGATAGACAATAATCGCACGTTCACTCGGCAAACCATGTCCAATCAGCCAGTCGTAAACCACTTGGGCGCGGCGTTCGCTGAGATCAACGTTGTACACGCGTGTTCCCGTACCGTCAGTATAACCAATGATTTGTATAATAACGGATTGTTCACGGTGCGCTTCGAGTAGGGCTTGTAATAAATTTAGCAGGGTTGAAAGTTTTGTTTCTTGATTCGCTGCCAATTGGTTATCGTCGCCAAAGTAGATGAAATTATTTGCGATTGCGTGAACCAACTGTTGCACTTTATCTTCGTTCAATAAAAAACCGTCCTTAATCCGTGTAAAGCCCTTGAGATTGGGCAATTTCTTCCTAATCGCTTCAAATGTGGCGGTATCCACGCGCCCACGTAGGGTCAACACCGCATGATTGACTTGTAGCGAGACGGATTCAGGGGGCTTCAGCAGTAATTCAGCTTGTTGCAGCAGAAAACTGTCGGTATCGAGCAATTCACTGGTATCGACTTGTTTTAAATCAGGGACGGCGGTGACGACTTGAGCAACTCGTTCTTTCCAATTGAGCGGCGCGTGACCGCGGAGATAAAGAATATCTTCTACTACTTTTAATTTCACAGTTTCCGGAGGCGATAACCATTTTTGCGCTTGCTGCTCTAAAAATCCTGCTCGATCAAGGAGTTCGCTGCGCACTTCAACAATGCCGAATAATCCGATTGTGCTCATTGCTTTATTAATCCACACCTGTTCTGCTAAACCGCTGACGTATAAAATATTATCTCGGACGGACAATTTAACCGTTGCAGGTGGCTTGAGCCATAAGTAGAGCCGTTGTTCTACAAATTGAGGCGATAAATCTTGAAACGATGCCCAGTGCGCTTCGACATCTTGGGTGCTGAGGCGAAACCGTTCTAAATATTCATCTGGCGCGGGGGCAAAAGGGTCACGTAATCCGTGTAGCACTAAGCCATTGTAATTGTATTTTTCATCGACGATCACAATGCCGGGGATTTCTTTAAGTACCGCCGTATAATCATGTAATCGCTGCTGATAATTAAAATGAATATATCCCCAACTAAACAACGCCCCCGCTGTTGCCAAGCCTATCATGCCTAACGAGAGCAAATTATAAAGTTGGTTGCGCCCAAAATCTTTTTTAAGTTGCGATTTTAAAGAACGTTCTAAAATGGATCGACAGCCTTCTAAGGGAGAATTGTCACCCTCATAATGTTCTAATTCTTTATTGTATTTTGCATGGATGTTTTCTAACAAGGTGCGCATCAATTCACGCAGATCATACGGTGCAATCCCGCGAATCACACATGCTAATACTGAATATGGGCCCCGTTCTAACCATACAACATACTCGCCTAATTCAACGCTGTCTAATTCAGCATTCTTATCCGCAGAAAATGAATCACGGATGAAATCTTGAATGGCAGTGAGCATGGCTGAAACGGCTTCACTATCAGTCGCTTCGCCAATATCATCTTGACTTAAATGTTGAATCAACAGCCCAGTTTCACGGTGAATTAAAAAGACTTGTTCGACACGATATAACAACGTTTTTTGCAACACAATTTCCGCAAAGGGACGACCGCTGCGCAACGCTTCAATTCGCCATATTAAGCCTCGAGGAGATAAACTTTGCTCAACTGAACGATTAATGGATTGTAATAGCGATTTGAAGGCTTCTTGAATAGATTTGCGAATCGCAGGACCCATTACAGGGAAAATTGCATCAGCAAAATCCTGAGTATGCTCACTGACAGATTGCTTAATACACTGCTCGACGGGCAGGCGCAACACTCGACTTAATTCCGAATCTTGACCAGAATTTTGTGATTCCTCATTTGCATTTTCAATCGCTTCTGGCAAAATATTTGCAACATGCACAATGAATGGTTGCGAGATGTCAATATAAGTTTCCACAGTGTGGAGGCGCGCAACGAGATCATGTTCAACTTGGCTTAATTGAGCCGACATTTGTGACAATTTAACTTGATCCAGCTCACTGACACGCTGTTCTAACCTGCTAATCTGTTCTTGTTGCTGTGCAATAAACTCTCGTAAAGTTTTGAAGGCTTCAGCAATATGTTTTCGCAACACAGGTCCCATAACCGGTAATAGGGCTTTAGCATACGTTTGAGGGTCTTGTCGCACTGACTGCTTGGCACACTGATCAACTGTCGGATTCAGGGCGGTGGCAAGCTGAGTTTCCGAACTGGCTTGAAGTGCATCTGGCAAAAGGGGAGAAAGTTCTTGAACCCGCCGTTGTGGATCATTCAGGCGATGTTCTAATTGTGAAAATCGCTCAAATTCTGGATTTAGCAGCAAAAAGCGTAGTTTTGAATAATCGTCATCAGAGCTCACGGGGATACTTCACAAGATAGGTTCGGTCGTCTTCAAAAGTTAAATGGGGAACGCATCCATGCGGTTTGAGGAAATATTTGAAAATCAATCGAATTCATTGATACCTTTACGAACTTTATCCCCGCCCTTGACAGCCACATTAAAATCACGATTCAAACGCATTGCAAACTCGCTAAAAAATGAAGCCAAATCGCTCCGGCTGACCTTCTCTTCCTGCAATTGCGCCACCTCTTGCTTCACCAAATTCAACAACATTTCCACCTGTTGCCGTAACAACGTCGAAATTTCCTGATGTTTACCCTGCAACTGTTGCCGAACTTGTTTGATATCTCGGCTGATTTGCTCATCTAACTGATTCAAACGACTGTTAGTTTCCGTGCGTAACGCGCCTAAATCATTTTTCAAATCTTGATACGCAAGTTGTCGCTCCTGTCGCTCTGCCTTGGATTTTTCCACCAAATTATCCAACTCATTATTCAACAACTCTTCCATCGCACGAATTCGTTGAGAAATATCCTCCCGTAAATGCCCCTGCTCCTGACCGAGACGATCTTCTAACCGCTTGAAACGCCGATCATAATCGCGGACATGACCACCGAACAAAATTTCACGAATTTTATCAATATTCCCTATATTACTAGAAGATTCATCAAAAGAATCCAAGCCATTGCCCATTTTACCATCTGCTTTTTCATCCTGCTGCAAAGTCGTTTCCACCGCTCGCAACTGCTCATCGAGGGTGCTGATACTCAAGTCACGCGATTTTTTATCATTCATCATTACTTTCCTACCACATTGTTTGATAAAATATTACAGTTTTTCTTCATTATATCAAATTCTTCGCGCCTTCATAACCGACTCAGAACACATTATGCTGTTTTAATGTTATTTTTTGATGGAATCCATTATTTATTGTTGTATTTTAGGAAACAGCATCCATGCAGACCAATTTAGCGCAAGTGCTTTATCGCGAACAAAAAATCGCCTACATCCTCACCAATGCAGATTTCGGCATACTCGAATATTCTGGGGAAGATTCACTCTTTGCCACCGCCCTCCCGCAACATATCCTAGAAGCAGTGCCAGAACTTGAAGGATGCGAAGATATTCTGACAGAAGTGATCACCGGACAAATGCCGCGTTTTGATTTAGAAAATATCAATCGCATGGCGGAAAATGAAGAAACTTTATACATCAATATTTCCGTACTTCCGTTTCAAAAATCTCCCGAAGCAGAATTTAACCTACTGTTTATTCTATCAGATATCACCCGTCTCATCAGCGCGCAACACACCCTAACACAACAGCATAATGAACTTAAATTGCTAAAACGAAGCCTAGACGACACCAATCAACGTTTAGAGTTCATTTTACAACGTTATGTCCCCAAAGAGGTCGGCAATGCCCTGCTCGAAAACCGTATTTTGCCCGGTCTCGGTGGAGAGTTAAGAGAAATCAGTGTCTTATTCGCCGATCTGCGCAACTACACCAGCATGAGCGAAAAATTGCAGCCAGCCCAAATCTTTGAAATTTTAAACACTTGCCTCGACATTGCCACCACAGCGATTGGAGAAGCCGGTGGCGTGATTGTCAACTACATGGGCGATGCCGTCATGGCAATTTTCAACGCGCCCAATTTTCAAGAAGATCATGCAAAACGGGCAGTTCGCGCCGGGCTCAACATCCAAATAATGGCAGCCAGCTATCACAACAGCCAAGCGGGTTCTGCCCTGCATTCTTTACACTTTGGCGTGGGAGTCAACACCGGCATGGCAGTGGTTGGCAACGTCGGCGCACAATGGCATTATCAATATACGGCTATCGGCGATGCAGTCAACGTCGCGTCCCGCATTTGCAGCCATGCCCGCCCCGGTGAAGTGTTAATCGGCGAAGACACCTATAAATATCTGGAAGATCGCATCACCGCAGACGCACTCGCCCCAATGAAATTTAAGGGAAAAAGCCAAGAAATCACCGTTTATCAAGTGCGCGGCATGGAAGGAAATTATTTATCGTTCAATTTTTGACATTAATAAATCTCAACTGATTTAAAATCAAGTGATTATCACAGAAAAGTTTATATTTTAATCGCTTCCTCAGTAAAATCTTCAAAGGTATCCGTAAATGCAGCAATATGACATGATAGTTTTGGGCGCGGGCATCAGCGGTTTAAGTATGGCACATCACTGTCAACACGCGGGTCTAAACACCCTAGTGCTTGAAAAATCCGCGCGCGTCGGCGGCACGTTTCATTCCGAACCGTTGGAATACAGCGATTTTTGGCTCGAATTAGGCACGCACACCGCGTATAATTCCTACGGCAACATCTTGAATATGCTGCAACATTGTCAAATGCTTGATCAATTGCGCCCACGGGAAAAAGTTAGTTTTAAATTGTGGCAACAAGGCAAAATACGCGCCATTCCATTCCAACTGAACTATTTAGAATTGTTATTTCACGTCCCGCGGCTGTTGTGGCGTTCTCCAAAGAATTCAACGATTTGCGAATATTACTCAAGCATCGCCGGCACGAAAAATTATCAAAATCTGCTCTCTCATGCCTTCAGTGCCGTATTGTGCCAAAATGTCGATACCATCCCCGCCGAGATGTTATTTCGTAAAAAGCCGCGTCGCAAAGACATCATGCGGAGTTTCACCTTGCCAAATGGTCTGCAAAGTATCACCGATGCGATTGCCCAAACTTTACAGATTCAAACTCAGCAACAGGTCAAACGCATTATTTTTGAGCCGGAGCAAGTGATTGTAATCACAGCAGATAATGAATATCGCAGTCGCTTTTTAACGCTTGCCACGCCGGTCACTGAAGCCACACAATTGTTAGAAACCAGTTTTCCTGCCCTGAGCCAACTTTTAGCCACGATGGGTCAAGCGACGGTCGAAACGATGGGCGTGGTGGTGCGTCAAAAAAACTGTTCCTTGCCGGTGATGAAGGGTTTAATTGGTGTCAATGACGTATTTTTCTCAATGGTGTCGCGGGATATTGTCAAGCACCCGGATTATCGCGGTTTTACCTTTCACTTTAAGCCCCAACTGCTTGATGAAGCTCAGAAAATTACCAAAATTTGTGAAATTCTCCACGTTCAGCCGCAGCAACTGGAATATCGCGTCGAAAAACAAAATATTCTGCCCACGCCGACCCAGCAACATTTACAATTATTAACGCAAATCACGCAACTGCTCCCCACAAAACCGCTGGCTTTGACCGGAAACTATTTCCTCGG
>JACCEE010502208.1_pt1 | contig 11177 bp, 9 predicted proteins | sample 7449931 | NCBI WGS metagenome assembly JACCEE01 (sample SAMN15323457, study PRJNA562643) | freshwater metagenome | isolation source: river surface water | place: USA:Blue River Watershed | collected 2017-08-19 | reverse complement strand
TATCACTTTGCTTGGGATGATCTCTGCGATTGGTATCTCGAGCTTTCTAAGGAAGCATTTGCCTCCGGGAATGCAGCCGCTTCTCAGCGTGTGCTTGGACATGTTCTAGACACACTTTTCCGTCTCCTGCATCCAGTAATGCCGTTTATTACTGAAACTCTCTGGACAACTTTGACTGGCCAGAAAACCCTTGTCACGGCTTCCTGGCCGATTGCCGATCCTGGCCATCTTGATAAGAAATCTGAACTGCTTATCGCAGAACTTCAAAAGATTATTACTGAGGTACGTCGCTTCCGAAATGATCAAGGCGTTAAGCCCAGCCAGAAGATTCCCGGCCGCATCATTGCGCCTGCTGATGTAACTGCGTACTCATCAGCAATGGCATTCTTGTTAAAGCTTGAACTGACCGACTTTACACCCAGTGCATCTGTTGAAATTGGAGCCATGAAAGTAGAACTTGATCTATCTGGCGCAGTCGATGTAGTTGCAGAACGCGCTCGTCTTGAAAAAGATTTAGCAACTGCACAGAAGGATTTAAAGACTGCTGAAGTGAAACTCAATAACGAGGGCTTTATGGCGAAAGCGCCAGCAGCTGTAGTAGCTGAAATCAAAGAGCGCCTTGCTGCAACCAGCGCCGACATCGAGCGCATCACCGCACAACTTGCTGCGCTGAAGTAAATGGCGATTTTTTCAGCAGATGACGCGGCCCGTATAGCCGCCATTGAAGAGGCGCTACTAAAGCGTTGGCCAGAAACTCGAATTGAACCCACTCTCGAACGAATTGCAGAGCTGGTTGATATCTTGGGATCGCCACAACTTACCTACCCAACAATTCATATCGGCGGCACCAATGGAAAAACGTCAACATCTCGAATGATTGATTCGCTGCTCTTTGAGATGGGACTACGAACCGGAAGATTTACTAGTCCCCATCTAGAAAGTTTTCTAGAACGCATCGCAATCAATGGTGAACCAATTTCTCCGAGTGAAATTATTTTTGCTTACAACGACATCGCTGCCTACCTTGAGCTGATGGATTCAAAATTCGATAATCCGATATCGTTCTTTGAAGCAATAACAGCGTTAGCCTTTGTAGCGTTTGCTGAGCACCCCATAGATGTTGGCGTAATTGAGGTTGGCATGGGTGGGCAATGGGATGCCACTAATGTTGTCGATGCTGATGTGTCGGTAATAATGCCTATAGGTCTTGATCACACGGAATACCTAGGTGAAACACTTGCTGAAATCGCTCAGACGAAAGCCGGAATTATCAAGGAATCTGGATTTGTTGTGATGGCGCAACAAGAGCCAGAAAGTGCCGTCGAACTCTTGAAGCAAGCAGCAGCAGTGGGTGCAGATATTGCTCGCGAGGGCGTTGAGTATTCTGTCCTCTCACGTGCCGTTGCAGTGGGCGGACAACTGGTGACCATTCAAGGGATTAAAGAAACTTATTCCGACATATTCATTCCACTGCACGGTAAGCATCAGGCATCTAACGCAGCAGCAGCGCTCGTTGCTGTAGAAGCATTCTTCGGAGATCAAGATCTCGATATTGAGGCGATTCGAGCGGGATTTGCCAATGTGAAGTCACCTGGTCGATGCGAAATAGTCCATCGCGATCCAACCATCTTCATTGATGATACTCATAACCCTCATGGGGCAGCAGCCATCGCTGAGACAATTCAGAGCGAATTTACCTTTGATGAAGTTATCGGAATCTTTGCACCTATGGGTGACAAAGATGTACGTGGCATTCTGCTCGAGTTAGAGCAGGTGATGGATTCGATCATAGTCACGGCTAATTCATCTCCGCGTGCGATGAAACTGGAAGAATTGGAAAAGATTGCGATTGAAATCTTCGGCCATGAAAGAACTTTCTCTGCTTCAAACTTAGCTGAGGCGATAGATAAAGCCGTCAAGGACTCGGTGAGACCCTTAAGTGATGAAACTCTTGGAATTCTAATTACGGGCTCAGTCGTATCAGTGGGAGAATCACGTTCGATAATCCGTAAGAAGTTCGCAAAGGAGGCACAGTAATGCGCATGCTCGCATCATCTGTTCTCATCATGGAATTCTTCATTATGGGATTTGCCATGCTGCTGGCGAAAGATAATCACGGATCCTCTGCAATTATTGTTGGAGCTGTTATTGCGCTATTGATGTTGCTCACCCCAGGGCTTCTCAAGAAACGAATTGGTTGGGTTTTGGGATCACTCTTGCAAATAGCGATGATTGGATATGCAGTCGTTGTGCCTTCTATGGCCTTTGTAGGGGCGCTTTTTGGCGCACTCTGGATCGCCGCCATTGTCGTGGGTCGTAAGGGTGAGGCAGCCCGGGCAGCGCTCATGGCTTCGCAGCCTCCAAACCCCTAATAGACTGCACCAGTGAGCACCGAAAAGACACTCGTCCTAGTAAAGCCAGATGGCGTTGCGCGCGGCCTGGTCGGCGAAGTCATTGCTCGTATCGAAGCCAAGGGTTACAAAATTTCCGCGCTTCGTATGTTGCAAGCAGATCGTGCGCTACTTGAAAGACACTATGCAGAACATCAGGGCAAGCCATTCTTTGAACCACTCGTTGAGTTCATGATGTCTGGTCCTATCGTCGCTCTTGTTGCCGAAGGTAACCGAGTCATCGAAGGATTCCGTTCTCTCGCAGGTGTCACAGATCCAACAGTTGCTGCCCCTGGCACCATCCGTGGTGATTTAGCTTGTGATCAAGGAACAAAAGTTGTTCAAAATATCGTTCATGGCTCAGACTCTCCTGAATCTGCAGCACGTGAAATAGCAATCTTCTTCGAAGGGAAATAAATGTCTAACAGATTGTCCTTCATTGGCCGCGACATGGCCGTGGATCTTGGTACTGCAAATACACTCGTCTACGTTCGAGGACGTGGCATCGTGCTAAACGAGCCATCTGTTGTGGCAGTCAACCAAGATACCGGTGGAATTCTCGCAGTCGGTCTTGAGGCGAAGAAGATGATTGGTCGCACACCAGGCAACATAGTTGCCATCCGTCCGCTCAAGGATGGTGTTATCGCAGACTTTGACACCACAGAACGTATGCTCCGCTACTTTATTCAGAAAGTACACCGTCGCAGTTATCTAGCTAAGCCACGTATCGTGGTCTGTGTTCCATCGGGTATTACTGGTGTAGAACAGCGCGCAGTTAAAGATGCAGGTTACGCAGCCGGCGCACGTAAGGTTTACATCATCGAAGAACCAATGGCTGCAGCTATCGGTGCAGGTCTGCCTATCCACGAACCAACGGGAAACATGGTCGTTGATATCGGTGGAGGTACAACCGAAGTTGCTGTTATTTCTCTAGGTGGAATAGTCACAGCGCTCTCAATCCGCATTGGTGGAGATGAACTAGATCAATCAATTATTAACTGGACCAAGCGCGAATACTCACTTCTTCTTGGAGAGCGCACTGCCGAAGAAATCAAAATGGCAATTGGTTCTGCCTACCCACTGCAAGGTGAAAACGATGCAGAAATTCGCGGTCGAGATCTTGCAACTGGTCTGCCAAAGACCATCGTGGTTACAGCGGCTGAAATTCGCAAAGCGCTGGAAGAACCAGTTAATCAGATTGTGAATGCCGTGAAGGCAACCCTTGATAAGTGCCCACCTGAGCTGTCTTCAGATCTCATGGATCGTGGAATCGTTCTCACAGGTGGCGGCGCTCTTCTTAAGGGTCTTGATGAAAGATTGCGTAAGGAAACTGGAATGCCAATTCATATTGCAGACCGTCCACTTGATGCAGTCGTTGAAGGATCAGGTAAGTGCATTGAAGAGTTTGAAGCCCTTGAGAAGGTTTTGATCTCTGAGCCTCGTCGGTAGGTAAAGCCAAGTGCGCTACGGCGGCGACAACCGTGGTCGCTTACTCATCATCGTACTGATTGTCACTTCGCTCTTCCTCATTACTCTTGATTTACGAGGCGTGCAAGTTATCGATGGTCTGCGCACTGGAACTCAAACTGCAATCACCCCAGTCCAAAAAGCTGGTTCGTGGCTAGTTACGCCTTTCCGTAATTTTGTGTCTGACGTGACGCACCTAGGCCGTACTCGCAATCAAATTGAAAAACTGCAAGAAGAGAACGATAAGTTGCGTTTAACTTTGCAAAATCGCAAAAATGCAGATGCCCTGCTGAAGCAACTAAAGAGCGTTTTAGATTTGGCTGGCACTGCACGTTATAAAGTAGTTGGTGCAAAAGTGATCTCTCAAGGATCGTCAACATCATTTACACAAACAATCACCATAGATGTTGGATCGAACTCAGGTGTTCGCAGCAACATGACAGTGCTTTCTGGCTATGGGCTTGTAGGAGTCGTGAAGTACGTCTATCCAAATAGCGCTCTCGTTCAACTGGCATCGGATCCGGCATTCCGAATCGGAGCCCGCATTGCAGGTTCGCAGCAGATCGGAATTTTAAGTGGGCAAGGGACGCGACGTGGCGTACTTCAACTACTTGATAATCAAACTCAGGTGAAAAAAGGGGATGTTCTCTTAGCGCGTGGTAGCCAAGGAGGCAGACCTTTTGTGCCGGGTGTCCCAATCGGTCTTGTTACCGATGTTGATAATTCACCTGGAGCTGTCACTCAAACTGCAGATGTTAAGTTTTACGCAAATTTTTCTACGCTCGGTGTAGTTGCTGTAGTTGTATCTGGTGAAGGTGCTGATCCACGCGATGCGCTTGTACCCGCTAGACCAATTCCGACTCCGATTCCAACCGTAACTGTCTATGTCACGCCATCTCCGAGCCCCACAAATTAGGCGACCATAGCAATGTCACTGCGCAGCTTCTTGTACTCAGCACCAGTATTTCTCTCCGTATTTCTGATCCAAGAAGCTGTTGTCACGCAGCTGCGCTTGCCATTGGGTGGATTTAATCTCATGCTGATTGTTGCTCTCATTTGGGCTGCGCTCAGTACTCCCGAAATCGGTGCGCTCACTGGGTTCGGTGCCGGTATTGCGATGGATTTATCGCAAACCACACCAGGTCCCATGGGGCATTGGACGTTGGTTTTAATCATCGCCTGTTATGCGGTCGCATTCTTAGGTTATGGCGATGACAACATTCGTGGAAACCCCATCAACATTGTTTTTCTGACAACTATCGGAGTGATTGCTGCTCAATTTGTTTATTTAATTTTAGGTGTTTTGTTAGGTCAAGAAGTTGGAAGTGTGCAAGGAATCATTCTGCTCCTTGCGGGCTCAGCTTTCTGGACTGCAATTGTCTCGCCCTTAGTACTTAAAGTGATTTCCATTATTCATGCTGGTGTCTTTGGATTGAGATCTCAGATATGAATCAGCGCTCCCGGCTCAGTCTGTTAGTTATTCAAGTCTTCTTTGCAAGTCTAATGTTTGCGCTCTTCGGACGACTCTTCTACCTGCAAATCGCCGCTGGTCCTGTTTATCGCGATGCCGCACTCAGTATCCAAAGCCGCGATGTAGTGACCCCAGCAAATCGTGGTTTTATTGTCGATTCATCAGGTGTGCCCATGGCGCTCAATAAAGTAGGTCTCGCCATTACGGTTGATCGCACCAAAATCGATAAATTGCCAGATAAAGGTGAAGCAGTTCTCCGCGATTTAGTGAACCTACTGGGTCTGAATTATGCAGATGTCTGGCAACGCACGCGCTTATGTGGCGAACTTCCGAAAGGTGAGAAAGCTGGATGTTGGACTGGATCGCGCTTTCAGCCCATCCCAATTACTAAGGAAGCAGATCCCCAATTAGCCCTACGCATTGTGGAACGCCCTGATCGCTATCCCGGAATTACAGCATCACCTATTGCAATTAGAAGTTACCCTTCAACTTTAGGACTCAATGGGGGACATGTACTTGGCTACGTAGGCCCTCTGACTGAAGAAGATTTATCTGGTCAAAATGGAAGAACGTACTTCCGTTCTGAATCCATTGGTAAAGCTGGTCTTGAAGTTATGTATGACTCCTATCTTCGTGGCGTTCCAGGAATAAAGACCTTCATTGTCGATCGCACAGAGGCGGTAACAACAACTCGTGAAACAACTCAACCTGTTGCTGGCTCTCATCTTGTCACAAGCCTTGATCTTCGTTTGCAAGCGGCATCTGAAAAAGCATTGGCAGATGCAGTCAAGCGCGCACGCGGTCTTGGATTTCCAGCAGATGGCGGTGCTGCAGTTGTTATGGACGTACGCAACGGACAAGTTTTGGCGCTTGCTTCGCATCCCACCTTTGACCCAAATGCTTTTGAACGTGGACTGAGCGTTGAACAAGCGCGCAATCTATTTAGTGAAAAGACTGGCGTGCCAGCGCTCAACCGTGTCTTGCAAGGGCTTTATGCACCTGCATCCACGTTTAAGGCTGTTTCATTAGTTGCTGCCGCTGACGCAGGTTATGACTTAACAAAGAACTATGCCTGCCCTTCACAGGTACAAGTAGGAACGCGTGCCTTCAGAAACTTTGAAGGAAAGGCCCAAGGTTCGCTGTCAATAAAGAAGGCGATGGCTATTTCATGTGACACCATCTGGTACCAAATCGCTTACGACGAATGGGTCCGCGATGGTGGCTTACGTCCGAAGTCAAACGCCAATGACTATTTCTTTAACGCTGCAAAACGCTTCCAAATAGGCGTTAAAACTGGCATTGATCTACCTTCTGAGTCAGCTGGTCGCTTGGCTGATCGACAGTGGCGTAAGGATTGGTACAGCCAGAATAAAGATTTCTACTGCAACTATAAAGAACGAACCAAAAAATCTGCGCAGACTCCTTTCTTGATTGAGTTGGCACGTGAAAATTGCCTCGATGGGGACAAGATTCGCGCAGGTGATGCCGTCAACTTCTCCATCGGACAGGGAGATACAGTGATAACTCCTTTGAAGCTGGCACAGATGTACGCCGCTATTGCAAACGGTGGAACTATTTGGAAACCAACGGTAGCTAAAGCAATTGTGAAATCAGATGGCACCGTGTTGAAGAAGTTCACATCAGAAAATCTGGGTGATATTGGAGTAGATCCTGTCACCCTTAAACTGTTACAAGATGCGCTGCATGAAGTCACTCTTACAGGTACTTCTGCTGGAGTTTTTAGTGGTTTTCCAATTCAAACCTCCGGCAAGACAGGAACTGCACAAGTTTTTGGTAGAAATCCAAATGGCACACTGAAGTCTGATACATCTTGGTACGCCGCCTATGCTCCAACAAATAAACCACGATATGCAGTGGTAATGATGGTGAGCCAAGGTGGATTCGGTGCGAGCACTTCAGGTCTAGGAGTGCGACAGATCTTTGAAGCTCTCTTTGGTGTGCAGGGTCGAGTTCTTAAGCCAGAACTTGCTCTGTTTCCGCAAGGTAAGCCCCCTACATCACTACCTCGCATTTCCCCTGCGACAAAACCGAAACCCTCTATTCTCAATCCTGGCAAAGCAGTGAGCGCGAGCCCAACTTCAAAGGCGGAGGTGAAGAGATGAGTACCTTCCTCAATCGCAACCCCTATAGACGAGCACATCGCCCATCTTTCTTTGCAGGTTTTGATCCTATTCTGACTGCCGCAGTTGGTGCGCTCCTCTTTATTGGAACGCTGCTTGTCTATGCTGCAACGCGCGATTGGTATTCCGCAAATGGTTTAGATCCTGAGTATTACCTCAAGCGCCACGTCATCAACATCGTAATTGGACTTGCACTAGCTTGGGGAACAACGATTATTGATTATCGTTTACTTCGCGCCTATACGCCATTTATTTGGGGACTTGGCGTATTCGGGCTCATTCTCGTTCTCATCCCTGGAATTGGTTCTGAAATCAACGGTGCACAAGCTTGGATCTCTTTGCCTCTAGGTTTTCAGATACAACCAGCTGAAATTGCAAAGATTTCAATCATCATTGGTATTTCAATGTTGCTCTCTGAACGCACACACACAAGTGATGAGCCTAGTAATCAGGATGTTCTCAAAGCTCTTGGTGTTGCAGCGATTCCAATTTTCCTCATTCTCCTGCAGCCAGATATGGGGACTGTCTTCATCATTAGCGCCGCAGTTGTCACCATCATTGCAGTCTCAGGTGCGCCTACTCGTTGGATTGTTGGACTTTTATTAGTTGCTGTCATCGGGGGATTTGTCGCGACCAAAGCTGGTGTCATTAGCGAGTACCAGATAAAGAGACTGCAAACTTTTGTTGATCCCAATGCGGATACGCAAGGCGCTGGGTATCAGTTGCGACAAGCACGCATCACTGTTGGATCTGGCGGACTCTTGGGCACGGGTCTTTTTGATGGACCCCAAACCAGCGGACGTTTCGTTCCTGCACAACAGACTGACTTTATCTTTACGGTTGCTGGTGAACAGTTGGGATTCATCGGTAGCGGATTTATTCTTTTCTTGCTTTTCATTGTGCTGATGCGTGGTTTATCAATTGCACGAAGATCTACCGACCCCTATGGAACCTTGGTTTCAACGGGGGTTGTCGCATGGTTTGCATTTCAAATATTTGAAAATATCGGAATGACTTTGGGGTTGATGCCGATGACAGGGGTCCCGCTTCCATTCATGTCATATGGTGGATCAAGCATGTTTGCCAATCTGATCGGATTCGGGCTCCTACAGAATGTCCACGCCAGCCGTCGCGGCTAATTCACGCTCAAAATAGGGTTCAGGCAGATTTATCTGCCATACTTAGGCCAACAGTTCAGCGCGGCCAGCGATCCTTATCGCGCCTGCGGCGGACTAAACAGAAGATTTGCTCGTCACGTAAGTTTCCGATTGGGAGTTTTCGCAGCGGGCCACGAGAATGCATATCACTTTTGTAGATATGCGCTAAAGGATTTGGTGCCATGGCTATTGAGCCAAAATCACCGCGTAAGCGCGCGGTCAAGAAATCAAAAGGTAAGTCAAAGGTTGAAGAACCAACTACTTCTCCAGAAGTTGTAGCCGAAACAGCCCCAGCGGCTGCAAAGGTGAGCGGTAAGAAAGCTCCCGCAATTCCAGTTCCTATCTTTCAGGCAGCCGAAGTTGTTGCCCCTAAACGCGCTACAAAATCGAGCGCTAAGAAGTTGGACGAAGACAAGAGCGCCGAGCCTGATGATGTGGCAAGCGCAGATGGTGATGATGCAGATTCACGCGGTGGTCGCAATCGCCGCCGTCGTCGCGGAGGCCGCGGACGTCGCAAGCCACAAGGTGATGATGCAGTAAATAACGAGGTTTCACAGGATGATGAAGATTCTTCTGACCATGCAGCAGAAGATGGGGCAGAGGGTACAACTCATCGTCGCCGTCGTCGCCGTCGCGCAACAGGAGAAGGCGTAACACCAGGAGAAGTCATCGATGAAGATGGCGTCATTACAGTAGTTAAGGTTCGCGAAGTTCGAGAAAAGAATGATCGCCCAGCCCGTGATCGATCTGAACGCGGCACGCGTAATCGTCGTGACCGTGATCGAGGACGTAACGAATCTCGCGAGTATCGCGAACCGTATCGTCGCCGCGGAACCATCATCACTGATGGAGAATTTTTGGCTCGTCGCGAAAATGTTGACCGCGAAATGGTTGTCCGCCAAATTGGAGACAGAATTCAGATTGCAGTTATTGAAGATAACGTCATGGTTGAGCACTACGTCAACCGAAATGCCAACGTTTCTTATGTCGGAAACGTCTATCTTGGTCGCGTTCAAAACGTTCTGCCTTCCATGGAAGCAGCCTTCGTTGATATCGGAAAGGGCCGCAATGCAGTTCTTTATGCCGGTGAAGTAAATTGGGACGCAGCGGGCATCTCTGAATCTGAACCACGCAAAATTGAAATGGTGCTCAAAACTGGCCAACCTGTTTTAGTTCAAGTAACAAAAGATCCGATTGGCCAAAAGGGCGCACGTCTTACCAGCCAAATTTCACTTCCAGGTCGATACGTTGTGTATGTGCCTGGTGGAGGAATGAGCGGAATCTCTAAGCGCCTTCCAGAATCTGAGCGCACTCGCCTTAAGGCAATCCTCAAGACACTTATTCCTGAAGAAGCTGGCGTCATCGTCCGTACTGCAGCAGAAGGCGTATCTGAAGTTGAGCTCACTGCGGATGTCGAACGTTTGAAGGCACAATGGGAAGATATTTACCAGAAATCAGTAAATCCAAACTTCCATGCACCAGCTCTCCTTCTTTCAGAACCAGATCTTGCGGTGCGTGTTATTCGCGATATCTTTAATGAAGATTTCCGTAAGCTGATTATTCAAGGTGATGAAGCCTGGAATGAAATCACTTCATACCTTGGCTCTATCGCTCCCGAACTTGTTGCGAAAATTGAAAAGTACTCTGGCAAGGGAGATCTCTTCGCAGATTACCGAGTCGAAGAACAACTCGCTAAGGCATTTGATCGCAAGGTTTATCTGCCATCTGGTGGTTCACTTGTTATTGACCGCACTGAGGCCATGGTTGTTATCGACGTCAATACCGGTAAGTTCATCGGAAAAGGTGGAAACCTTGAAGAGACGGTTACCAAAAACAACTTGGAAGCAGCTGAAGAAATCGCTCGCCAACTTCGCTTGCGTGACTTAGGTGGAATCGTTGTCATTGACTTCATCGACATGGTTCTAGAGTCCAACCGAGATGCTGTTCTACGTCGCTTAGTTGAATGTTTGGGTCGCGATCGCACAAAGCACCAGGTTGCAGAAGTTACATCTCTGGGACTTGTTCAGATGACTCGCAAACGCGTTGGCCAAGGACTCATCGAGGCATTCTCCACTACATGTGATTCATGTAATGGTCGTGGAATTCATATACATATGGAGCCAGTAAAGATGAAGGCGCCAATGCCACAAGTAAATTCACAGAGCGCTCATCACCCTGACGTAGACGAGGAAGGTGCAACTGACGCAGAATTTAGAGAAGTCCTTAATGCAGAAACTTCTCCTCAGGATCTTCAGGAATCAGCAGAAGCTACTGAACCAGCCCCCAAGGCAAAACGCCGTCGCCGGGCTGCGAGTTCCGGGGTTATTACCGCATAACTTCCGACCTGATTTGACCCACAGGGTGCGAAATCCGTACCCTTAGCGTCTGCTCCAGCCACTGGTCTGGGCGCTATAAATAATGAGAAGAACTGAGGCAATGAGCATGTACGCAATCGTTAAAGCTGGCGGACGCCAGGAGAAGGTAACTGTTGGCGAGACCATCACTGTCGATCGCATCGACGCTGCTGCTGGCTCATCAGTTTCATTCCCAG
>JACCEE011595325.1_pt1 | contig 11181 bp, 8 predicted proteins | sample 7449931 | NCBI WGS metagenome assembly JACCEE01 (sample SAMN15323457, study PRJNA562643) | freshwater metagenome | isolation source: river surface water | place: USA:Blue River Watershed | collected 2017-08-19 | reverse complement strand
TTTAAATTACTCATTACAAGACTTACTTGATTCAGCTTTAAAAGTAGGTTTTTCTACACTTGAAATTCAACCAACGGCACAAATTCACAAAACCAATAAAATTAGAGAATTTCTTTGCCAAGATATTTTAAGCCCTTTTAAGAAAAAAACTAGTCAACAAACAATATCTAACGAAAAAATTAGAGAATTTTTGAAGCAACTTCGAGATACTTTATACTGTATAGATAAGGTATTAAATGAGTGCAATAAACCTGTTACTATTGTAGAAGAAATTAATCATTTAGAAAGCAATAAACCTTTGTTAGAGTTTCTTCAAGACCTTCTTTATTTGCAACAAAAAGGTAATGCTGATAACGCATTAATAAAACTTGAAGAATTAGAAAATTTATTAGAAAACAATGGAATACACTGCATTATGAAATATGATGAACAAAATCAACATTGTTTTATAGCTCAACCCGATCCCAGTGGAAAATTAGTAAATTATATTACTAAACAACCTGCTTTATTAAAAGGTCAAGAAATTTTGGTGCGTGGGCGCGTTATTAAACCAAGCAAATAGGATTATCATTTATGAACAATGAATTTCAACAAATTATTGGATTTGATTTAGGGCATGGTGAAAGTGCATTAACAACCACTGAATCAAATGCAGACGATATGCCACGTGTTTTAGACTTAGGTATTGGAAAAAATTTTATAACTGCTGTTGCAAAATTAGTTAATGGAGAAGTATTAATTGGTGAAACAGCCATTACAAATACCCACTGTTTTAATGGAGAACAATTGTGGCTGGCTTTTAAAAATAGCGCATTAAATGAACCAGACAAAAGAAAACCTATTTTATTATTTGCTAGAAAAATTCTTCAAATCTTACAAGAAAAACATTTAATAAAAGAACCCGCGCATTTTGTTATAGGATGTCCATCGGGTTGGTCTTCTTCAATACGAGAGCAATATGCTCGTTTATTCAATGAAATAGGTATGCAATCTGTAACAATTGTTGCAGAATCCCGCGCTGCTTTTTTAGAGGCTCGAGATTCAAGACAAATTTCAAATCAAGATATTGAAGGAAGTCTTGTTTTAATTATTGATATTGGATCATCAACAACAGATTTCACTTTGATAGAAAAATTGAGAGAAAAATATGTTGATTTTGGGCATAACTCACTTGGAGCACATTTAATTGATAAAGCTATTTTAAAACATGTTCTTTCGCGCAGTAAGCAAAAAGCTATGTTAGAAGAATTATTTGAATGTCCATTTTATAAAACGCATTTAGAATTTGAATGTCGGAGAGCTAAAGAGGACTATTTTTCTAAAGAGCACTATTATAATGAAAATAAGAAAACACTAAAGAAAATCATTTATTTACCCGATCCTACTGATCCAGAGGAGGATATTTCTGTTAAAATCATTTTATCACCTGAAGATCGTGAAATAATTGCTCAAATGCCTGTGCTTGATAACTTAACTTGGGCGCAACTTTTTGAAAAAGAACTGATTTCAGTAAAAGAAAAAGCGGGTAATCTACAACCACGCTTTATTTTATTGACAGGTGGTGCTTCACGCATGGGTTTTACTTTTAAAATTTGTGAACAAGTATTTCCAAATACTGTTATTTGTAAAGGTTCAGAACCAGAATTTTCCATTGCAAGAGGATTAGCTTTGGCTGGAAGAATTGACATTAAAATCAATGCTTTTAGAAAAGAAACTAATCTATTATTAGAATCTGATTGGCTAAAAAAATTAGTTTTCTCTCGTAAAGATAATTTATTAAATATTTTAGCGCGAAAGTTAGAAGAGGAAATTGAAAACAAAATATTGATAAAATCTTTTCAAAAGTGGCGACGATCTCAATTAAATACTTTAGTCGATGTTGAGAATGATATTAAATTTTCAATGCAGGCTTTTATTGATCATAATGAAATCACAGCATTAGTAGAAAGTACAATTATTACTTGGTTTAACACCAATTTAATTAATGTTTTAGATGAGCAATTAAATCCTATTTGTGACAAATATGGTATTATACGGTCGGCATTTCATATTAGAATTAATAATATGAAGAGTTGGACAACAGGATTGAATAATGCTTCTATTCAAATGCCAACTAATGCTATTGGTGGGAGCATTTCTGAATATATTGGACTTGCCGCAAGTGTTATCATTACACCCATTACAGGCGTTTTATCGGGTGGAGCAGGTATTGCTTTGATTATGCAAGGACCAGTTGGTTGGACAATTGGTGCAATTGTGGGTGCTATGGGGGCTTATTTTGGAGGTAAAGAACTTACAGAACGCTACATTAAAGAAATGGACATTCCCTCTTTTATCCGTTCATTTGTAAGTGAGGAGAGCATTAGAACAAAAATTGAAAGCAATCGTGGAACTGTCATTGAAGGTATTAAGACATCTTTAAAACACAACGATGAAGCGATAGAAAAACTTATTGAAGGTATTCGACAAATACTTGAATTTTCCTTAAAACAAGCATCAGAGAAAGCTGCTCTTGAAATTTATTAACATACATTACATTACTTATTCCACAAATAAACGCCAGAACCTTTCGTAAAAATAATAGGTTGTTGTGCATAAATGGCTATAGTTAAGTTCCTCGTAAGGTGATAGATAAACTAAACAACACCCTTTTTCTTCAATGAGTTCTCTGGTTTTGGGGGATTTAATTCACTCGTGTTCGACCTCATATTTGGTTTTTTTGGGTAAAATAGCCTTTTACAGTGGAATTAGGGACACGCTTTCAAATGCCAACAGAAACAGCTCAGGCTTCATCATCGGTTTTTTTCTTAATGTTTGTGATTTTTTCGGGCGCAGCGATTACCGCCACGCTGGCTTTGTACGCACGTCAAGCGATGTTAATTGGTTACATTGTGTTAGGAATTGCGCTAGGACCTTGGGGTTTGCAATGGATTACTGAACAAGACGCGCCACGCATTAAAGATATTGCTCACATCGGGATTGTATTTTTATTGTTTTTATTGGGTTTGAATTTGAAACCCGAAAGCCTGTTAAGAACGTTAGGGCAAACAACCTTTGTAACGATTGCAAGTTCCTTGATTTTTGGCATTGTTGGCGTAGTGATTGGCGTGGTGTTTGGCTATGATCTAAAAGAAAGCATTATCATTGGCGTGTCGATGATTTTTTCGAGCACCACTTTGGGGTTAAAACTCTTACCCACAACGGTATTACACCATAAAAGAACTGGCGGAATTTTAATTAGTATTTTGTTATTTCAAGATTTGATTGCCATTTTGATGTTGTTGATTCTTAAAGGGTTGAATCAAGGGGGAATTCCGTTAGTTGACATTGCGTTATCGATGCTTTCTCTTCCTTTATTAGCGGGATTTGCGTGGGCGTTTGGGAGATACGTTTTATTAAATGTGATAATGCAGTTTAGCAAAATCCAAGAATATATCTTTTTAACGGCGATTGGTTGGTGTTTAGGAATGGCGGAATTAGCTGAGCATTTTAAACTTTCTCATGAAATCGGGGCTTTTTTAGCGGGAATTGTTTTAGCAACCAGTCCGATTGCGTTATTTATTGCAGAGAGTTTAAAACCTTTACGCGATTTCTTTTTGGTGATGTTTTTCTTTTCATTGGGCGCGGGATTGAACTTAACCATTCTTCCCGATGTGATGTTGCCAGCAATCATTTTAGCGGCGTTAATGTTAGCAATTAAAGCACCGACCTTTAGCTTTTTATTTCGTAAATCTGGCGAGCCCGATAAACATACGTTAGAAATGGGTTGGAGATTAGGGCAAATTAGTGAATTTTCGTTATTAATCGCGGTGTTAGCGCAGGATTTAAAAGTAATTAGCCCAAATGCTTCTTATCTCATTCAGGTTGCAACGTTGCTCACATTTATGTTTTCTTCGTATTTCATTGTCATGAATTATCCATCACCAATTGCAGTGTCCGATAAATTACGCCGCGACTAATATTTTACTTAAAAAGGTGTAAGCCATTTGAGTAGAAAGCCGAACTCAAGTTAGCAAGATTCACTAAAAATAAAAACCCGCTAGGTTTTGAAAATCTAATAAGTAGTAGGGTGCAATTGCATTGCACCCTACGGGTTAGATCATTAGTGCAAATACTTCCCCAAGGGTAAGCTTTTTACGTCTAACACTTTTTGTGCCTTTCCAAATGATTGTTGGTTTTTGCCAAACGAAAGAATTGTTGATCTCTCCAAGGAGCAGTGGAGTAGATACAGGACTTGCACTTAATGGATTAAGTGAAACATCATGAATCCAAGCAGTCCCATGACTATGTATTTTACTGGCATCAATGTAGGAGTTTGGATTTAATTCAGTTACTCCATCAATAACTATTCCTGTCTTCGGTTCAAAAATATCACCTAGCTCATTTCTTGAACCATTTTTTGGGATTATTGCATTCGGGTGATTTAGGTGTAGGTAATCATAAAATTCTTTATGATTTGTAAATTCTTTCTCTACCCTTGTTATATAAAAAACATAATTTTTTTCTCCATCAAATCCCTTGTTTTTCACAATAGGAGTTAAACCAATAATCCAAACACCCTTCCATTTTCCTTTGTTGCCTTGCCTCATATAATGCTTGCAAGTACAAAGTGTAACAATCCCATCTTCAACATTGGGAGCACTACCATTTTGTTGAATAATTCCACTCGCATCTCTCGTTAATGAAGTGAGTGTATAAATATAAGCCGTATCATCCAAAAATGCACTCAATTGTTTTCTCAAATTATTTAGATTGAGAGTGTTACTTTTCCAAGCAGATAAATTTTGTGTTGCCATAATTATGATTCCTATTCTATTACCAATTATTTGCAATCAACTGATTACCTGTTTTTTTCATCTCCACATCAAGCCAAGAAAGGAACTTCTCTGAATCATTGAACCATGGTGGATTCACACTACGTTGAATAAATCCATTTTTAACACCCAAACCACCCCAATCCTTTAACATATCATGAGTAACTCGGTACGATTTATCACGATATTCACCGATTGGAATTGCATACTTTAATCGACCAGATTTTTCTTTGTCGGCAAAAATTACAATATGATCTCCATTAGGATTTGTAATCCTTGTATGTGCATTTAAGTGAAAATCACTTGGTTGAATATGTTTTACCTGAATAACTTTATCAACCACCATAAAACCAAAAATAGCGTAAATCAATCTATGGTTACAAGGTGTAATGGGTTTAAAGCTAGCAAAGAAAACTAAAAAATCTCCTTGTTTGAGTTTTTTTACACGATTTCCACGTCCTGTACCTTGGTCACCATAGGTAAGGCAATCAAAATCAGGATCAAGATGGCAATTTCTATTTTTTAAATTATCTGGAAATACACCTGAAAAAGAATTATTCTTTGCCCATGTTCCAAAAAATGGCACAATTTGATTGTACCCAGTTGCCATACCTTTCAAAAAGGTATGATTATCTTGCGGAATTGGCATATACAAATAATCATTTGTCACAGGATTGATTGGCGCATTATATTTGCCATAAATCTGGTCGATACCAACGCGCAGTAAGAGTCCTTTTCTAGTCATGGTAGTTCCTTTTGAAAATTGTATTTTTGAACCCCTATTATACCCAAAAAATCCCCCAAACCTCACCCCAAACCATAGAATAAATTACGCCGCGATTAATATATATTTTGAGAAAAATGCTTGAAAAAACCTAAGTCACCCCACAGTTTGGTGATTCTTCATTGGATGGCGACGCTGAGAAATTTTTCGGAGATATTCGGCAAACTCGTGAACGATCAACTACACTTAAAAACAAGTTTTAACTTTCGTGGGAATTGAGGCAAATGAATCAAGAACAGCAAAAATCACAACTAAAACTTTTGATTGCCAAGGGTAAGGAACAAGGCTATCTCACTTATCACGAGATTAACGACCACTTGCCTGACGAAATTGTCGATCCTGAACAAATTGATAGTATTATCGCGATGATCAATGACATGGGGATCACTGTCCATGAATTTGCCCCTGATGTTGATGTGTTGTTGATTTCAGACGAAGCTGCGGTGGTCGCCGCCGATGATGATGCCGCCGAGGAAGCCGCCGCCGCCCTTGCCAATGTCGATAGCGAATTTGGGCGCACCACCGACCCCGTCCGAATGTACATGCGCGAAATGGGAACGGTCGATTTATTAACCCGCGACGGCGAAATCAAAATCGCTAAACGTATCGAAGAAGGCATGACGCAGGCATTATCCGCATTAGCCAGCCACCCCGACATTATCGCTGAATTTCTTAAATTATATCAAAAGGTTGAATCGGGCGAAATTAAATTAGTCGAAATCGTCAGCGGTTTCATTAATTCTAATGTCAACGATGAAGATATTACCCCTATCGACGATGTTCAAGCAACCATCGAACTAAATGCCCAAACCATTACAACTACCCCCGTCGATGATGATGACGATGAGGGAGGAATGGTCATCGATGAAAGCGAAAATGTTGATATGGAAGAAGCCCGTGTTCGGTTTGGTAAATTGCGTGAAGTTTTTCAAGCCAGCGTCAAAGCAAAAGAGAAATACGGCGCAGATCATCCTACTTATATCAAATTACGTCAAGAAGTTGCCCACTGTTTCTTAGAGTTTAAAGTACTTCCTAAAGTAATTGAAGACCTTACAATTCGTCTTCGTGATGCGGTGGCTTTAATTCGTCAACGCGAAAACTTAATTCGTGAGATTTGTGTCAAAGATGTCGGCATGGATAAGAAAGAGTTTCTCGCGTCCTTTAAAAATAACTTAACAAATGCACAATGGGTTGCAACGTTATTGAAAGCGGGAAAACCTTGGAAATCGCGTTTAGATAAGTTTGCACCAGAAATCAAATCCGCACAGCAAGAATTGTTAGATTTAGAGAAACACTGTCGGTTGAGTTTAATGGAAATCAAAGAAATAAACCGACGAATGTCGATTGGTGAGGCAAAAGCCCGTCGTGCAAAAAGAGAAATGATCGAGGCAAATTTGCGCTTAGTCATCTCAATCGCTAAAAAATACACCAATCGAGGCTTGCAATTCCTTGATTTGATTCAGGAAGGTAATATCGGTTTAATGAAAGCCGTCGATAAATTCGAATATCGGCGCGGCTATAAATTTTCCACTTACGCAACGTGGTGGATTCGTCAAGCAATCACCCGTTCGATTGCTGATCAAGCCCGAACCATTCGCATTCCCGTGCATATGATTGAAACCATTAACAAATTGAACCGCGTCCAACGTCAAATTCTCCAAGAAAAAGGTCGCGAAGCCACGCCCGATGAATTGGCAGAACGCATGGATATGCCCGAAGATAAAGTGCGCAAAGTCCTCAAAATCGCCAAAGAACCGATTTCAATGGAAACCCCCATCGGCGATGATGATGATTCGCATCTTGGTGATTTTATTGAAGATGCGTCGATGCCATCCCCCGTCGAATCGGCAACTTTTGAAGGATTACGCCGCGCCACTCAAGAAATGCTCCACAGCTTAACCCCGCGAGAAGCCAAGGTTTTACGCATGCGGTTTGGCATCGACATGACCACCGATCACACCTTAGAAGAAGTCGGCAAACAATTCGACGTGACCCGCGAGCGCATTCGCCAAATAGAAGCCAAAGCCTTACGCAAATTACGTCATCCAAGCCGTTCCGAACAATTGCGCAGCTTTTTGGACTAATCTCAAAAAATAGGTTAAAATAACCCCTTATCTCCCTTTTGGGGCCTGTAGCTCAACGGTCAGAGCAGGGGACTCATAATCCCTTGGTTGTAGGTTCGAATCCTACCAGGCCCATACTTCAAATCCTTTAAAAACGTTAATGACCACATCTAACTCTCCCACTAGTAATAACGTTTTGATTGCACTGAAAACCTTGCGTGAGTTCATTGCCGTGCAAGAGGTTCGCATCGACGAATTAAGCGCTCAATTGCAACAGCAGCCCTCCCTTTCAACGTTCACCGATCAATTACAACATCTTCAAACCCAAATTGAAACCCTCGACAAATCTCCCAATGCCGAGAAACTCAGTATTTTAGAAGAAAGCATTGACACCTTAAAAAAACGCCTAGAAATCCATGCGCAACGAGTTGAAGAAATTAATCAACAAGTCAATCATTCTTTAAATAAAAATCAAGAAAATCAAGTCGTTATTCAACCTCAACCTGTTTTCAAAAATTACGACAATCCATTACAAACCATTCAAACCCATTTAGAAAATCATGATCAACAACTTGACTTTTTAAATAAAACGATCCATGAAAATAATTTTTCTGATAAAATTCAAGCGCTTGACGATAATTATCAATCACGATTGCTAAATTTAGAACAACAGCTTAATGAAAAAAATGATAAATTTCAACAGCTTACACTTCAAGCCGAATCGCAACTATCTACATTTCAACAACAGCTAGATGAACATTTATTAGAAATCTCCAAATTGGATGAAAATAAATGGGTTAAATTAGAGCAAGATGCAATGATGATAACCTTTGTGGAAAATCATTCTGCAAAAAATAATGCTAATTCTCCCACTGATAATCTCGCTCAAACAACGCTTAATCAATCCACTAAACATCAAAAATCCCCAAAACTTTCTATATGGAAAAAAATAAAAACTTATCGTCCTTTTAAAAGAAAGAAAGCAAAAGGAGAACAAAAAAAGGATTATTTGAAAACCCCAAGCGAATTTGTTGAAGAGCAAATGATTGGTTTGTATCGGAGTTTAAGTGCTTTACTTCCTAACAAAAGACATTGGGGAAGAAGTATTCAATTTATTGCTTCAAGATCGGGAGAAGGCGCGTCAGTAATTTGTCGAGAATTTGCAAAGGTTTTAGCTCGACGTTTAGATATGTCAGTTTTATTGGTTGACGCTGATCCGCAAGGTGAGCAACTTGCTCATTTTGGAATTCAACGATCAATGGGTTGGAATGAAGCCGTTTTTGAGAATGCGCCCATTCAATATGCTTTAAAACAAATTGATGATTCTAAGTTGTTTGTCACGCAAATGGCGATGCCGGGTGAATCTATTACACGGATTGTCCATGCGCCTGAAATTGAAGCTATTTTAGAAGATTTAAAACGCCAATTTGATTTCATTGTGATTGATACATTACCAGGAACAGTGTCAGTAGATGGTCTAACGCTTTCTCATAAAGTCGATGGTGTCATTTTAGTGGTTGAAGCGGAATGTACCCGTTGGCAAATTGTTCAACAAACTAAAGAAAATATTGAAATTCGGGGTGGAAAAGTTTTAGGCGTAATTTTAAACAAACGGCGTTTCTATATTCCTAAATTTGTTTATGATCGTCTGCTTTAATCATAAGGAGAAAAGCCCGTGTCTATTTGGCGAAAATTTATTGGATTATTTGATTGGAAAGGTCGCGAACTCTGTCAATTGGCGCACCACATTGCTTCAGAAAACAAATTCCATCAAGCATTGCGTCGAGAAAGTGCGCGTTCGGATCGTAATGGACAGGGTTTCTCGTTGGTGATATTTGAAGTTGAAAATGTTCATCGCCCCGTTGCTCAAGTGTTGATGGAAGTGTTGCGGTATCGGCTGCGCGGCACGGACGAGGCGGGTTGGTTGAGTGGGCAAAAATATATCGGGGTGATTTTGTTCGCAACGCCTCAACGGCAAGGCGCTGAGCGATTTGTACAAGATATTTTTCAGAAAATCTCTTTTAAAATCAATACATTACCTTCTTATCAAATTTACCTTTATCCAAAAGATTGGCGATCTCCCGATACCCTCGATAATCCGCCGCATAAATTGTCGGTGTCATAATTGCGTCGCAGAATGCCATTTTTTCCTTATTTAATACTCATGATGCCGAATTTAGAAAACTAAACCCTCGGCATTTTTTTGCGTTAAAACAAATGCTTACCCAACAATAACAAGCCTTGGCAATAAAATTGCTTTTACAGATTCCCAAAAAAAGCCCCAAAATCGGTAGGAGTCATTTATGTCCAACTCGTATGCTGCATATCCCAAAGAATTTAAAGATTTTGATGAAAACTTGCCTTGGTTTGATTTAAATCTTCATGGTTATCAATTAGTTATGAGCATTGAGGATTTTGATGCCACGATTAATCGTGAATGCCGCCGCAGTGATCGTTTTCAACAAAATTTTTCTTTAGTCACTTTTAAAATTAAAGAAAATGATCCCAGTTCTGATCATCTATTGCAAGTCTTAGCAAAACGTTTGAGAACCAGTGATGTCGCAGGTTGGATTAATCATGAATATATGGGGGTTTTATTATCAAATACTTCCTCTCGCCAAGACGCAAGTTGCTTTATAGAAAGTATCCACACAATGGTTGCATCGAAAGAAATAGAATTACCTGAATACCACATTCATATCTATCCTCATGAATGGCATGGTGAAGGGTATGATTTGAAATCAAATAAATCTGATACTTATCAATTACATAACACAACGCATAAAAAGATAGACAGCTTGAAATTATCCGATATGGAAATGATAACAACACCCAGTTTAAGTCGGTTATTTCCTATAGGAATGCCACTATGGAAACGTGCTGTCGATATTATTGGTGGGATATTTGGTTTATTGATTTTACTTCCTTTATTAATTGTTGTCGCCATGTATATCAAAATAGTTTCTCCTGGACCGATTTTCTTTCGTCAACCTCGAGCAGGTTATTTAGGAAAAAGTTTCACAATTTGGAAGTTTCGCACCATGAAAGTCAATGCTAATGTCGCAGAACATCAGAAATACATTAGCGAATTACTTAAAAATGGTAAGCCTATGTACAAATTGGAAGATACCGATCCGCAAATTATTCCGCATGGCAATGTGCTGAGAAAAACTGGGATTGATGAATTACCCCAATTAATCAATGTGTTACGCGGTGAAATGAGTTTAGTTGGACCGCGTCCCGATGTGTTTTACGCCATAAAAAACTACAAATCTTGGTATCATGCCCGCAGCGATGCTTATCCGGGGTTAACGGGTTTGTGGCAAGTGAGCGGCAAAAATAGCATTAGTTATGAAGAAATGATGCGTTTAGACATCAAATATGCGCACAATCTTTCTTTTTGGTTAGATGTCAAGATTTTGTTATTAACCCCGATTACCATTATTCAACAGGTTTTAGAACGCTTAAAAAATCGCAAAAAACAAACCTAAATTGAATAAACCTTCTTCTCCTCCCTGCG
>JACCEE012359304.1_pt1 | contig 11182 bp, 9 predicted proteins | sample 7449931 | NCBI WGS metagenome assembly JACCEE01 (sample SAMN15323457, study PRJNA562643) | freshwater metagenome | isolation source: river surface water | place: USA:Blue River Watershed | collected 2017-08-19 | reverse complement strand
CTTGGCGACTCCCCTACGCAGGAGGCCTGTTCAACAGTTGTCGGACAGACCACCTCAAACTTGTCGCAGGTTGCGCATCAACTGCCTGGCTGATGAGCGACACGGATTCTACCCGGTTCACCAGTCCCGCAACGGATGTGCATCCATGTTGCTGCATTTGCGAACGATCCAGTCGCCTGGAGCGTCGGTCAGTGCCTGCGGTGCCCACATGGGAGCGAACACCGCTGTGCCCGAACCGGTCATGCGCCCCTGCAAGCCTTGGCTTTCCAGCCACCGAATGCAGTGCCCCACTTCGGGGCAGAGCGCTTGCGCCACCGGTTGAAGATCGTTGTGACCACCCGCAAGCAAGGCTCGAAGGTTCAGTTCACGCAAACCAGTGTTTTCAACCGTGTCGTTTGCAGCAAAGCCTTGGATTATAGCGGTTTTTGTGGCGCGTTGCAGATCGGGTGACGTAAAAATGCGTTGGGTCGATGCACCGACCGGTGGTTTGACCACCACGAAACGCGCTGACGGCAGCCGCACTGGCGTCAGTCGCTCGCCCACACCTTCGACCCAGGCGTTGTGGCCGCCAATGAAAAAGGGCACGTCGGCGCCCAGTTGCAACCCGATATCGGCGAGCGCTGGCCGTGAGAGGCCCAGACCCCACAGGCGGTTGAGCGCGATGAGGCAGGACGCGGCGTCGGACGATCCACCGCCCATGCCGGCCTCGGCCGGGATGGCTTTGTCCAGTGTGATGTCCACCCCCAAGGTGCAGCCAGTGGCCTGGCGCAGGGCCAGTGCGGCACGCACCGTCAGGTCCACCTCGGGCAGCGCACCCGGGCGGCTGTCGATGCGCCGGATGACACCGTCCCGCCGCAGATCGAAATGCAGTGTGTCGCACCAGTCGATCAGCATGAACACCGACTGCAGCAGGTGGTAGCCGTCGGGTCGCCGACCGGTGATGTGCAGGAACAGGTTGAGCTTGGCGGGTGCGGGCACATCGCGCAGTTGCTGCACGGGCTCGCCCGGGGTGGCGTGGATCATGGCTGGACAACGATGCGCAGTTCGGCGCTGGGGGCTGGGTCGATGCGGCGCGCGGTGATGCGGCCTTCGGGCTGGCGTGAGAGGTCGGCCGTCCAGCCGTTGGCGTTGTGGGGCTGGCCGCTCAGCCAGGCAAACAAGGCGGCCACGGGCAGCGCCGTGCCACCGAGTTCGGTGGTCAGCTCGTCCAGGCTGGCGCGGCGGGTGGTCTGCTCGCCCTGGCGCAGCTCGGCGGTGCCGGGCGACCAGACCACCGTGGCCACGGTGTTGCCCAGCGGGGTGGTCAGGGCGAGTTCGCCTGCGTCGGGTGAACCGGTCAGGTCGAAGCCGGCCGAAAACGACTGGGGTGGCGTGCTCGCCACCTGCACCGCCAGGCGGCCGCTCCAGTGGGCCTGGCCGGGTACCGGCGCAAGTGGCGTGGCGCAGGCTGCAAGCAGGCCCACGCAGCACACCAGCGCCAGGCGACGGGTGGCGATCCACGATCGAGGAAAACTCATGGTTTGACGCGCAGGCGTTTGAGCGTGGACTGCAGGGTTTCGTTGTCGTTGGCCAGCAGCAGACCTTCGCGCCAGATCTTCAGGGCCTGCTCTCGCTGGCCGCTGGTCCACAGCACTTCGCCCAGGTGGGCGGCGATCTCGGCGTCTGGTCGTTTGCTGTAGGCCGCTTGCAGGATGGACAGTGCACGTGGCGTGTTGCCCAGGCGGAACTCCACCCAGCCCAGGCTGTCCTGGATGTAGGCGTCCTGCGGTGCGAGTTCCACCGCCTTTTCGATCAGTTGCTTGGCCTCGGTCAGGCGTACCCCGCGGTCGGCGAGGGAGTAGCCGAGTGCGTTGTAGGCGTGGTGGTAATCAGGCTTGAGCGCTATCAGGCGGCGCAGCAGCTGTTCCATGACATCCGGCTTACCGGCTTTTTCGGCCATGGTGGCCTGGTCGTAGAGCAGGTCGCCGTCTTCGGGAAAACGGGCCGCCGCTTCGCCATAGACCTCGAAGGCTTGTTGCCAGGCCTTCATGTCGCGCAGCAACTGGGCTTCTGCGGCGAGCTTCAGTCGCGCGTCTTCCGGGCGGCGTTCGGGCTGGTTGCGCAGCAGGGCGCGGGCCTGAGCCAGCTGGCCCTGCTTGGCCAGCAGCGACGCGCGGCGCATCTGCGCGGCCATGATGTCGCTGGCGTTTTCGATGCGGTCCAGCCAGGCTGTGGCCGCCGGGTAGTCCTTCTGCTTTTCGGCGATCTGCGCCATGAGCAGGTAGGCCTGTGTCAGGCCGCGAGCGCTGCGCTCGTCCCCCGACTGGCGGGCCAGGCCCATGTAGGTGTTCAGCGACTGGGTGGCCGCAGGCAACGCGCTGTCCTGCACCTGCAAGGTGCCCTGCAGCAGCCAGGGTTCGGGCAGCTCGGGTTGTTGTGTGGTCAACAGGGCCAGCTGGGTGCGGGCGTCGGCGTTGCGCTGCAGGTCCAGCAGGATGCGGGCGTAGGCCAGGGACACGTTAGGCGCGCCCGCCACGTTGCGCGGCGCGGCTTGCAGGTGGGCCTTGACCACCGATTCCGCATCGGTCTGGCCGCGCTCCATGAGCTCCAGCGCCAGCAGGGCAGGATAGGGGGATACCGGATCGGCGGCTTGCCCGGCCCGTGTGGCGGCCAGCGCCTGTGCCACCTGGTCGCTGGCCAGTTCCATGCGGCCCAGCGTGGTCCAGGCGGCGGCCGCGTGTTCGGGCTGTTTGAGGGGGCCGGCCAAGGCCTCGCGCACCACGCGCAGGGCCAGCGCCTTGTCGCTGACGCGGGCGTAGGTCTGCGGGATGGCGTTGATGACGTCGTTGCGTTCGGCCGCGCTGCTGCGTTCGAGCAGGGTGCGCAGCACCGGGGCGGTTTCGCCCGGGCGGTTGAGGGCCAGCAGGATCTGCAGCACAAAACGGTGGGCGTCCACCGATTCGGGGAGGGACTGCGCCCAGGCCTGGGCCGCCGTCAGCGCGGCTTCGCCCGATCGCGCCTGCAGCGCCACGTCGACCGCGCGGCGGTAGAGCTGGCCGTCGCGCTGTTTGCGTGCGGCGTCCAGAATCAGCGAATAGCCGGCACCCGGTTCCCCCGCGTTCACCTGCATCTCGCCCAGCAGCAACTGGTAGAACAGCGGCGCATTGAGCGTGGAGTTGACCACCGGCCCTGAGGCCGTGTCGCTGGCCGGAGCGGCTGCTGGACTCTGCGCCAAGACGGCTCCGGACAGGGTCAGCAGCACGGTACCCAGCAGGGTGCCGATCACCGGCGATGCGGCGCGAAAACGCCCTGTGGCCGGGTGGGCGGGGCGGTGCAAGGTGTTCATCGGGTCATGATAATGGAAGGGTCTGGGCGCGCTGGTTGTGATGCCCATGCCCCCGGATCGTTCCGGTGGATGTTCCCAACAAGCCGCCGCCCTATGCCCGAATTGCCCGAAGTGGAAGTGACCCGCCGCAGTTTTGCCGACCGTATCGCGGGCGCGCAGGTGCAGGGTGTGCACATGGGCAAGCCGCTGCGCTGGCCGCTGGGCTGTGATCCGCAGGCCCTGGTGGGGCGAACGGTGCAGTCCGTGGCGCGTCGCGGCAAGTACCTGCTCATTCATCTGGACCAGGGGGTGCTGCTGTTGCACCTGGGCATGTCGGGCAGCTTGCAGTTTGCCGCGCAGTTGCCGCCGCGCGGGGTGCACGACCACTTTGAACTGGAGACCAGTCGCGGCCGCCTGCGCCTGCACGACCCGCGGCGTTTCGGTGCCGTGGTGCACGCGGAGGCGATCGACGATCCGGTGGCGCGCAAGCTGCTGGGCGGGTTGGGGGTGGAGCCCCTGGAGGCCGGCTTCGACCCGCTGCGCTTCCACGAGGCGCTGCGCCAGCGGCGCGCCAGCATCAAACAGGTGCTGCTGGCGGGCGACATCGTGGTCGGGGTGGGCAACATCTACGCCTCCGAAGCGCTGTTCCGGGCCGGCATCCGGCCCACGTTGCGGGCCGACCGGCTGAGCAAACCGCGCGCCCTGCGCCTGCACGGCGCCATCGTCGGGGTGCTGCAAAAGGCGCTGGCGCTGGGCGGCAGCACTCTGCGTGACTTTTCCAGCGCCCAGGGCGAGAGCGGTTACTTCCAGCTCGACGCCATGGTGTATGGCCGCGAAGGGCAGCCCTGCCGGGTCTGCGAGTCCCCCATCAAGGGCATCCGCCAGGGGCAGCGCTCGACCTTTTACTGTCCGGAGTGTCAAAAGCCCTGAGTGCGGGTCGATACTATGGACACCAGAACCCGACGAGCCGGCCCATGAGCTTCAACCAGGAATTCGACGAACACGGCGCGTGGCGCAAGCAGTTTGCGCTGCGCCTGAAACTCCTGTCGGAGTGGCTGACCGACCACGACCTGCTCGAAGCCGGCGTGCGCGAACGGCTGGACCAGCTGCACGCCCAGGTCAAGAACGACAAGATCACGGTGGCCTTTGTGGCCGAGTTCTCGCGCGGCAAGTCCGAGCTGATCAATGCGGTGTTTTTCGCGGGCTACGGCCGGCGCATCATGCCGGCCAGCGCCGGGCGCACCACCATGTGCCCGACCGAGCTGGGCTACGACGCAGAAGTCCCGCCCTGCCTGCGCCTGCTGCCCATCGAGACACGCCTGCAGCCGCAGTCGCTGATGGACTGGCGCAACGCGCCCGACAAATGGGAGCGCGTGAACCTGGATGTGAACGACCCGCAGCAGCTGGCGCGCGCCATCCAGAAGGTGGCCGAGGTGCGCCGCGTGACGCCGGCCGAAGCCGCGTCGCTGGGCTTCTGGGACGACGAAGCACCCGACGACAACCCGCCCCTGGGCAGCGATGGCCTGATCGAGGTGCCCAAATGGCGCCACGCGCTGATCAACATGGCGCACCCGCTGCTCAAGCAGGGCTTGGTGATCCTCGACACGCCGGGGCTCAACGCCATCGGCGCCGAACCCGAACTGACGGTGAGCCTGCTGCCCCAGGCGCACGCGGTGGTGTTCATCCTGGCGGCCGACACGGGCGTGACCAAGTCCGACCTGACCATCTGGCGCCAGCACCTGGCCACGCTGGGCCAGGGCCAGGAGGCGCGGCTGGTGGTGCTCAACAAGATCGACACCATGTGGGACGCGCTGAGCTCGCCCGAACAGGTGCAGCTGCAGATCGCCGCGCAGCGCACCGACTCGGCCGACATCCTGGGCCTCTCGCCGCTGCAGGTGCTGGCGGTGTCGGCACAAAAAGGCCTGCTGGCCAAGGTCAACCGCGACGACAAGCTGCTGCAGGCCAGCAACCTGATGGAGCTGGAAACCGCGCTGGGGCAGGGCCTGCTGGGCCAGCGCCGCAAGATTCTGGGCGCCGCGGTGGCCAACGGCATGCAGGCGCTGCGCCAGGAAACCGGGCGCCTGGTGCACACCCGGGCACGTGATCTGGTCGAGCAGATCCAGGAACTCGAAGGCCTGCGCGGCAAGAACGCCGGCACGATCAAGCAGATGCGGCTGCGCATCGAGCAGGAGCAGGCCGACTTCGACGCCAGCGGCGCCAAGATCCAGGCGGTGCGCTCGGTGCACCTGCGACTGCTCAAAGACCTGTTCGCCATGCTCAGCACCACGCACCTGAAGGACGCGGTGACCGGTCTGGCGCGCGCGCTCAAGCAGCCTGGCATCAAGCTGGGCGTTCGCCGCGCCTATGCACAGACCTTTGAACGCCTGGGCGCCGACCTGGCCCACGCCGACCGCCTGGCCGGCGAGATCCAGTCCATGCTTGAAGGCAGCTTCAAGAACCTGAACGCCGAGTACGGTTTCTCGCTGCAGCCGCCGACCCCGCCCAAGCTGGCGCAGTACGGCAAGGACCTGGACCTGATCGAAAAGAGCCACCTGCAGTACCTCAGCCTGGGCAACGCGCTGCGCCTGGCCCAGCCCGAGTTTGCCGAGCGGCTGGCGCGTGCGCTCATGAGCCGCCTGCGCGTGGTCTACGAAACGGCGGTCAACGAGGTGGAGCTGTGGAACAAGTCGGCCGCAGCGCAGCTGGACGCGCAGCTGCGCGAGCGTCGCCGCAACTTCGGCCGTCGCATCGAGGCGGTTTCGCGCATCCAGCAGGCCGCAGGTGGGCTGGACGAACGTATCCGCGAACTGCAGTCGCAGCAAGCCCAACTGCACCTGATGGACGCCAAGCTGGCTGATCTGACCGACCAGCTGCTGGCCGTGCCGCTGGACGCGGCCGCCCCGGGCACCGAAGCCGTCGTGGCATGAGCCGCGACCCGACCGCCGCAGGCACTCCGGTGCCTGCCGGCTTTGCCGAACGCCTGATCGACTGGCAGCGCCGTGCCGGACGCCATGGCTTGCCTTGGCAGGGCACCCGCGACCCGTACCGTGTCTGGCTGTCCGAGGTGATGCTGCAGCAGACCCAGGTCAGCACCGTGCTGAACTACTTTCCGCGTTTCCTGGCGCGTTTCCCTGACGTGCAGACGCTGGCGCAGGCCACGCCTGACGAGGTGATGGCGATGTGGAGCGGCCTGGGCTACTACAGCCGGGCGCGCAACCTGCACCGCTGTGCGCAGGTGGTGGTGGCCGAACACGGCGGTGTGTTCCCGGCCGACGCCCGTACCCTGGAAACATTGCCGGGCATCGGCGCCTCCACGGCGGCGGCCATCGCGGCGTTCTGCCACGGTGAACGCATCTCCATCCTCGACGGCAACGTGCGACGCGTGCTCACGCGCCTGCTGGCGTTCGACCGCGACCTGGCGCAGCCGGCTCAGCAACGGGTGCTGTGGGATCTGGCGCAAGCCATGCTGCCAGCGGCGCCAACCGCTGACGACATGGCCGCCTACACCCAGGGCCTGATGGACCTGGGCGCCACGTTGTGCACCCGCAGCCGGCCTGCCTGCAATACCTGCCCCATGCGCACGCTGTGCCGTGCGGCCGAGGCCGGCGCGGCAACGACATACCCGGTGAAGACCCGCACGCTCAAGCGCCGCCACGAAAGCTGGTGGCTGCTGGTGCTTCGCGCCGATGGCGGAGACGAGCCCCGGATCTGGCTGCAGCGAAGACCCACGCGCGGCATCTGGGCCGGTCTGCACTGCACGCCTGTGCTGGCCAGCGAGGCCGAGGCGCTGGCCGCTTTGCCCGCGGGGGTGGAGCCGACGGCGGTGGTGGCGCTGGAGCCGGTGGCGCACAGCCTGACACACCGCGAACTGCGGTTGCATCCGCTGCTGGTGGACCTTCCCGCCGAGGTGGTGTCTGGTGATGGCCAGTGGGTGTTCCGTTCGGCCTTGCCGGCGGTGGGGCTGCCGGCGCCGGTGCGCGTCTTGCTGGACCGCCTGCCGGACTGAAGGCTTCAGGCGCGTGGCTTGGCCGCAGGCCAGGAGGCCGCCTCGCGGTGGCGCACGCGGGTGGCCCAGTCGGCGCCGAAGGCCGCACCCAGCCGCTCGGTCAGGTACACCGAGCGGTGCTGACCGCCGGTGCAGCCCACAGCCACCGTCACGTAGCTGCGGTGATCGGCCTGCATCTGAGGCAGCCACTGGCGCAGGAACTGGGTGATCTGCTGTTCCATGCGCTGCACGTCGGCCTGCCGCGCCAGGTAGTCGGCCACCGGGGTGTCGCGTCCGGTCAGCGGTTTGAGTTCGGGCACGTAGTGCGGGTTGGGCAGCATGCGCACGTCGAACACGAAGTCCGCATCGATGGGGATGCCGCGTTTGAAGGCGAAGGATTCGAAGACCAGGGTCAGTCCCGCCTGCGCAGTGCCGATCAGGTCTTTGATCTCGGTGCGCAGCTGGGCCGGCAGCAACAGGCTGGTGTCGATGACCTTGGCCTGTTCGCGCAGCTGGCTCAGCAGTTCGCGTTCGTGCTCGATGGCGTCGGTCAGCACACGGTGCCGGTCGTCGTCGGTGTGGTGCAGCGACAGCGGGTGGCGCCGGCGTGTTTCGGAGAAACGGCGCACCAGTGTGTCGGTGGTGGCGTCGAGGAACACGACGCGCAACTGCACCTCCCGGCCGGGCGACTGGCGCAGCTTGTCCAGCTGATCGGGCAGCACGGGCAGCGAGGCCGCGCTGCGCACATCGATGGCGATCGCCACTTTGCGCGCGCCGTGGCTCTGCTCCAAGGCGATGAACTGCTGCAGCAGCTCGGGCGGCAGGTTGTCCACGCAGTAATAGCCCAGGTCTTCGAGGGCGGTCAACGCGACCGACTTGCCCGAGCCGGACATGCCAGTGACCAGCAGCAGGTCGATGGTGGGGGCGGTCTTGCTCATGCGGTCAGCAGCTCGCGCGCGTGGGCCAGGGACACTTCGGACTGGTCGTTGCCGCCGAGCATGCGGGCGAGTTCACGCACCCGCTCCTCGTGGTCGATCGGCGCCACGCGGCTGACCGTCTGCATGCCGCTGCGCTGCTTGCTCACCAGCAGGTGGTGGTTGGCACACGCGGCCACCTGGGGCAGGTGGGTCACGGCCAGCACCTGCCGGTCCAGCCCGAGCTGGCGCATCAGCTGGCCGACGGTGTGGGCCACCGCGCCGCCGATGCCTGAGTCCACTTCGTCAAAGATCAGCGTCGGCGCCTGACCCAGGCGGCTCGTGACCACCGAAATGGCCAGCGCGATGCGCGAGAGTTCTCCGCCCGAAGCCACTTTGCCGACCGGCCGTGGCGTGACGCCTGCGTGGCCCGCGACCAGAAACTCGATCTGCTCCCGGCCGTGGGCCTGCGGTTCGTCCAGCGGGGTCAGCGCCACCTCGAAGCGTCCGCCCTGCAGGCCCAGGGTCTGCATGATGTCGGTGACGGCCTTGGCCAGCCGGGGCGCCGCTTTCTGGCGTTGCGCACTCAGGGTCTTGAGCTCGGCGTCCAGGGCCTTGCGGGCTTCGCGCTCGGCCTGCTGCAGACCTGCCAGGTCCAGCGCCTGGTCCAACGCGGCCAGTTCGGCCTTCCATTGCGCCAACAGGTCGGCCAATTCCTCGGGCGGGCGGCGGTAGCGCCGCGCCAGCGACATCCACTGCGCCAGGCGCTGGTCCAGGGCGTCGAGCCGGGCCGGGTCGCGTTCGGTGTGGCGGCTGTACTGCAGCACGGTGTGTGCGGCGTCCTGCACCTGGGCCAGTGCGGCTTCCAGCGCTTCGACGGGCTGCGCGAACTGCGGTTCGATGTGGGCCTGCGCCTGCAGGGCCGAGAGTGCGCGGTGGATCAGGCTGGCCGCACTCGGTTCGTCTTCGTCCAGCGCCGCACCGGCCAGCTGGGCCGCGTCCAGCAGGGCTTGAGCGTGGGCCAGGCGGCTGTGTTGCGCGTTGAGTTCTTCCCACTCGCCGGCGGCCGGCGCCAGCTTGTCGAGTTCGCCGATCTGCCAGGCCAGGCGTTCGCTGTCTTGCTGCAGGCTGGTCTGTCGCGCGCTCGCGTCTTCCAGTGCCTGGCGCTTCTGACGCCACTGCGTCCAGGCCTGTTCGGCGGCACGGGTGTCGATCTGTCCGAATCCGTCGAGCAGCGCACGCACTGCGTCGTTGCGCGTCAGGCTTTGCCAGGCGTGCTGGCCGTGGATGTCCACCAGTTCATTGGCCAGAATCTTGAGCTGCGCCATGGTGGCCGCGCTGCCGTTGATCCAGGCCCGGCTGCGGCCCTCGGTGTCCACGGTGCGGCGCAGCAGCAGGCCATCTTCGACCGCAAAGCCTTGTTCGTCCAGCCAGCCTGCCAGCGCGGGTGGGCTGTCGAACTCGGCCGCGATTTCGCAGCGGGCGGCGCCTTCGCGCACCACGCCGCTGTCGGCACGGGCGCCCAACGCCAGTTGCAGTGCGTCGATGAGGATGGACTTGCCCGCGCCAGTTTCACCGGTCAGCACACTGAAGCCCGTGGACAGATCAAGGTCCAGCGCAGGGACGATGACGAAGTCGCGCAGGGCAATGCGGCGGAGGCTCATGGGTGTGGAACGCGAGGGTAGGGCAGGACAGATGCGCGTATTTTGACCGCGAATCAGGCCCCCTCGTTCCAGTGCAGTTTCTTGCGCAGGGTGTCGAAATAGCTCCAGCCGATGGGGTGCAGCAGGCGCAGCGTGTGCTCAGAACGGCGCACCACGATGCGGTCACCGTGCAGCAGACTGGTGAGGGACTGCATGTCGAAATTGGCACTGGCGTCCTTGCCCGAGACGATTTCCACCGCGATCTCGCTGTGAGAGGGCAGCACGATGGGCCGGTTGGACAGCGTGTGGGGCGCGATCGGCGCCATCACCCAGCCGCCAATGGCCGGATGCAGCAGCGGCCCGCCCGCGGACAGCGCATAGGCAGTCGAGCCGGTGGACGTGGCGATGATCAGGCCATCGGCGCGCTGGTTGGCCACGAAATGGCCGTCCACTTCGACCCGTAGCTCGATCATGCTGGCCACGCCACCGCGGTTGACCACCACGTCGTTGAGCGCAGTGGCCTCGAACACGCAGCGGCCATCTCGCCAGACGCTGGCGGCCATCAGCGCACGCGGGTCTTCTTCGTAGGCGCCGTGCAAGATCGGTTCAAGCTTCTCGCGGTAGCTGTCGATCGGGATGTCGGTGATGAAGCCCAGACGCCCCTGATTGATGCCCACCAGTGGCACCCCGTAACGCGCCAGCTGGCGACCGATGCCCAGCATGGTGCCGTCACCGCCCACCACCAAGGCCAGCTGGCACGAGCGGCCGATGGCGGGCACGTCGAGTGCCGGGTATTGCAGCAGGCCGGTGTTGAGGGCGGTGTCCTGTTCCAGCGAGACGTCGCAACCCTGGTCGTGCAGGAAATGGGCGATTTCATCGACCGTGTGGCGCGAGCCCGGGGCCTGGTACTTGCCCACGATGGCCACGTGCGGAAAGCGCAGACCCGCAGGGCGGATGCTGTCGTTGGGGGTGTGGCTCATGCACAAATTACAACACAGCGTCTTGGATGTGCAGGCAGAGGCAAACCCTTGCGCGGCGGCGCGCGCAAGGGCTGCGGCGTCCGTAAAATGAAGCCATGCTGGATGACCGTTCCAAGTTGCTGCTCAAGGCGCTCGTCGAGCGATACATCGCCGACGGGCAGCCTGTGGGCTCGCGCACCCTGGCCAAGGCTGCGGGGCTGGAGCTGTCGCCCGCCACCATCCGCAACGTGATGAGCGATCTGGAGGAGTTGGGGCTGATCGCCAGCCCGCACACCTCGGCCGGACGCATCCCCACGGCGCGCGGCTACCGTCTGTTCGTGGACACCATGCTCACCGTGCGACGCGATGCGTTCACG
>JACCEE011839421.1_pt1 | contig 11182 bp, 9 predicted proteins | sample 7449931 | NCBI WGS metagenome assembly JACCEE01 (sample SAMN15323457, study PRJNA562643) | freshwater metagenome | isolation source: river surface water | place: USA:Blue River Watershed | collected 2017-08-19 | reverse complement strand
GCAGGCGTCAATCGTCCGTCCTCCGGCAGGCGTACCTCGGTGCCGTGCGCCAGGCTGAAATGCTCACGCAGCCAGGTTTCGGTGATGAACGATCCCATGTTCGGCTCTCTCAGGCGCTTTGCCAGTCTGCCGGGTAGGTGACGTAGATGAAGCGCACCTTGCCCGGGGTGCCGAATTCGATAGACGAACCCTTGGGGATGAAAATGACGTCACCGGCCGTACCGATAACGGTCTTTCCCTCGCTGCGAATGTGCAGTTCCCCTTCGAGCACCACGTCGATCTCGTCATAGCCGAGCGTCCACGGAAAAAAACAATGGCTCCACGCCATGTAGCCCGCAGCCATCGGGCTACGGTCGCTGCTCGTGATCACATCCGCCAAGCCGACCTGGGTGCCCTCGCCAGCCCCTTCGAAACGTCCGAATCGGACCGAGCCGCCTTGAACGTGCTTAATGCCGCCGCCGTTCCGGTCTGCCGGCCTTCCGCTCGAAGCCTCGTCGCAGGGTCTTTCGTCAATCGACTTGCGAATCAATTGGTCGATGACTTCTTCGGAAACGCAGTCGGGCGGGAGCCTGGCGACGATGGCGGCACGGATTGCGGCGATTTCGGTGGCCGAAGGCTTGCCGGCTGCTGCCTGAGCTTGCGCACACGGGGTGGCGGCGGACGAAGCCTTGCGCGGGGTTGTGGCGGCGACGACCTCGACGAGCGCGACACCCAGTTGTTCGGCTACGGACCGTGCCTCGGCGGTCACGATGGTGTTCGGCAAGGCGACGTCGAGCTTGCGCTTGCCGGCAGCATGTTCCTGACGAATCGTCTCGGCGCTGATCAACTGTTTCATCGACAAGTCTCCATGGCATGGGCGGCCTCCGCTTGATGCTGGTAGGCAAGCAGTGTCGTGCGGAGTGGGTTCAGGCTTTCAGGGTCCCGGATCGAAACGCTGAAAACGGGGGCGTCGATGCCACTGGCGCGCAGCAGTGCTTTGGCGCGAACCGGGTCGGCATCGGGCAGGTCGGTCTTGGTCAGCACCGCGATCAGGTGCTTGTCACGATACACATCGAGGAAGCCCGGCGGCATGTGGCACTCGAAGTCGTTGGCGGGGTGCACATAAACCAGGGTGCCGACATCGGCTGCCGTGTTGATGAGCGCATGGTAAAGGCGCGGATGGCTGAAGAATTCACCCGGCGTGTCCACGCCAAGATCCGATTCGTAGTCCAGTGCCTGAGTCTTTTGGGCTTCTTCCGGCCGGTCGAACAGGATATTGAACAGCGTCGACTTGCCGGCGCCGACCGGGCCGACAAGCATGAACGCGTGCGAGCGGTCGAGGATCAGGTCCGGGTGACGGGACATATCGAGTACCCCAACAAGCGTTCCAGCGTCGCGACTACCTGGGCGAGCGCTTCCTCGACCGAGCCTACCGATCCGTAGATGACCAGTGCGCCGCTGAATCGGTCAAGGAAGCCGATCTGGACGCTGGCCGCCTTGGTGGCGATGTCGCCGGCGATCATTGCCGTTTCGCCCGGCGTGAGTGTCATGATGCCGATCGCCTCGGCGCCGGGCACGCCGATTTTCTTGCTCAGGTCGTCGGTCGGATGGGCGATCAGGTGGGCGAGCGTGACCTGCTTTCCAGGCACGAACTCCTGGATGATCCGCTCCTTCTCGGCCCCCCTCGGCCTGTTTCCGCTAGCTGATTCCATGGTCTCCACCAGAATTCACCCGGCTGCCGGACTGTTCTGGGTCTTCGGCATCTCTCGGATGAACACTATCCCTAATGCCAAGGCGATGCAAGGTTGATATGACCTGAATCTGTTCGGCTGGGCTGTGTCGGGTTCAGGCTGGCCAGGTGAAGCTGGCGGGCGGAAACAAAAAAACCTTCCCCGGGGGGGTGTCACGTCCGTCTGGTGCGCCATTCAGATAAGAATCTGGGCACTTCCTGCTGAAGTGCCTTTTTTATTTCCGAGACGGCTTCGTTCAGGGTGGCCGCGGTTCCACGATTTCTTCAAAACCCGCTCTCCCGTATCAGCACCGCCAGCGTGCCGGTGGCGGCGATGGCCAGCAGGCTGCGCCGTTCGCCGTCGATGACCACCTTGCCGCGTGTCTCGCGCGCCACCGGCGGCGGGGCATCGAGGGCTATGCGTACGCGGAAGCGTGGTTCGGCGGGGGTCAGTTCCTCGCTGTGCGGGGCAAGCGCGATCGGTCCGCCGTGGCGCGTGGTCAGCACCGGGTGGGCGATACGAGACACGCGTGTCGTGTCGATGCCGACCACCTTGCCGTGCACTGCACCGAGGCTGTGTTCGGGATAGAAGATCACGGCGGCGCCTTCCTTCAGGCGATCGACATCGTGCTGCTCGACATAGGCATCGACCTGCCAGCCTTGCGGATCGACGAGGATCCCGAGCGGCGTGCGCGTGCCGATCCAGGTGCCGGCCTGCTGCTGGCGGTCGGTATCGAGCCATTGGCCGGCAAACTCGGCGCGCAGGACGAGACGATCCAGTTCCTCGCCGGTCGAACGAATTTCGGCCACTTGCTCGTCGAGGCGGCCGGCGGTGGCGCTGGCCTGGTCGATGCCGCGCTCCTGCGCCTTCAGGCCGGTCAGCTGCGCATCGAGTGCGCGCAGGCTGGCCTCGTTGCGGCTGCCGCGCAGGCGGATGTCCGGGGCGTCGAGTTCGGCGAGCAAGGCGCCGGCGGCAACCGGGCCGGAATCGGCGATGCGGCTGATCTGCGCCGGGATCGGGCTGAAAACCAGTTGCTGACGGGTGGCGTGGGCGAGGCCGTAACCCTTGACCTCGGCCTTCCACGGAATGGCGACGAGCAGCAGGCCGGACAGAATCACCAGTGCAAAGCGCCAGCGCCGACCCGGCGCAATCTGCGCCCGCTTCGTCCACCACACCTTGAGTTCGCGCCAGATGGGCAGCACGACGAACCAGGCGATTTCGACGGCGAACAGGAAAATGCCGAGAATCTTGAAAAAAAACAGGTAGACCGCAACCGCGATGCCGAGAAAGACGACCAGCCGGTAGATCCAGGTGGTCAGCGCGAAGGCGATCAGCAGGTGACGCTGGCGATTGGGGAATTTCTCGGGCCAGGCTTCGTCGAAACCCAGTAACGTGCGATGCAGCGCCGTGCGCGCCAGAGCCGACGAGCGTTCGTGCAGGTTGGGGAAATCGAGCAGGTCGGAGAGGATGAAGTAGCCGTCGAAGCGAATGAAGGGGCTGAGATTCAGCGCCAACGACGGCACCCAACTGGTCGTCGCCAGGTAAAGGAAAGCAGTGTGCAGCAGGCCGGGATATCCTCGCCCACGGTTTCGCCCGCGCCCGCTGTGCCGACTGCGGGCACGACTTCCTGATCGCCTACTCCTGCAAGTGTCGCGGCGTCTGCCCGTCCTGCACCACCCGCCGCATGGTCGAGACCGCAGCGCATCTGGCCGACCACGTCATCCCGCGCCTGCCCGTGCGCCAGTGGGTGGTCTCCGTGCCCAAGCGCCTGCGCTACCACCTGGAGCGTGATCCGGCGGTTCTCAACACCACACTGCATATCTTTCTGACCGCCATCGAGCGGGTATTGCGCCAGCACAGCCCCGGCGCCAGTGCAGCATCCCGCCTCGGCGCCGTGATCTTCATCCACCGCTTTGGTGCGCTGCTCAACACCCATCTGCACTTCCACTGCATCGTGGTCGATGGCGTTTTCGAGGCCGATGCAGGTAGGACAGCAAAGTGCGGTAAGCGGCCTGATGACGAAGGCAAGGCCGATGTCAGCAAGGGGTCGTCAGTGCGCGTTCGCCAAAATGGCAAGCTGCCGTTCGGGGACATTGCCTGGTGTCCGGCAGGTAACAGGGGCATTGTGGACGGAGCCGGCGCCGATCGCCACCGTCCGGTCAGGCCGAACGGCAGAACTATGCCTGAGCTTCTGCCTTTTTGTGATGCTCCTCCAGTACATCTTGTATCGCGTGACGGATTACTGGGTCTGCAAACGAAAGTCCATTATTCTCAAGCTCAGCCCACATTTTCCTCCGGCTGATTGGCTTAAGTGCAGTAAGCATCTCTTGGACGATTCCCTTCGCTTTCGCAATCCTTGCATCGCGTTTCGCGTTAACTCGACTCGCAGAGACACGTTTGTGCTTGTCCGATATTGCTCGGGCGAGTTCAGGGAAGTTATGGTTCAGAAATCTCCTATTGACGCCCAATAGCTCTGCAACTGATTTTTGAGTAGGTGCCGCATCACTCTCGAGGCTGGCTATGAGGGAATTTTTGATTCCCGCCATTTCAGCATCGCTGCGTTTGACTCTCTTAGATTTCTGAACCAGCTGGTAATTGTCGATCTGGTCCGCAATATCTTTTGGGATGTCTCTACCCAGAAACTCCAGTGGCGAGGCCTGCAGCCGAAAGCATAACTCTAGGAACAGGTCGATCCTCGGCTTACTCCGCATGTCTGCCCAATTGCAGATAACGTTCCTATTAAATCCTAGGCGGATCTCGAAGCGCTTCATATTGCCGTTGTTTACAGCGTTACAGTAGCTTTCCAAGCGATCGACAAAATGCTGCTGGGTAGCCTTCGAAGAAATGGTTGGGCCGGCAGCGATCATCTCTTCAAGCGCCGTAGTTGTGAATTTATCGTGATGGGAAATATGAGGTACTTTGGCCGTCGTATCCCGGAAGGAGGATGTGCCTAGCCATCCTCCGCAATGTGTGCAGTAACCTAATGAAGAGTGTTGAGCGACAAAAAGTTGGTGTTTATCGCAACGTGGGCACCTTTGTTCAAGAGGGGCATGATGAGTTGTACAAATGGTTGCGGAGCGAAGGAACCAGATGAGCGGGTAGTAAATTCCTTCCTCTGACTGTTCAAAGGCATCCAGACATTGAGGGCAAAATGCGACATGCTCTCGCAGCAAGGCTGAGCCTTTCGGGTCAAGGATGTCTTTCCAAGCCGTGAAGGTGAGGTTAAGCAGGTTTTTTTGAAGTGTTAGCTGTTCAAGTACCTTGCTGAAGATCGCCGCGTAACTCGTGTATGAATTGATGGTTCTGGAGTAGGTCTTGTTGAAGCTGAACCCGGATGTGTCAAGGCGAATGCCTGTCATCGGAATAAGTATATCTCTTACCAAGTGAGCTGGTTTGACGACATGTTTGCCGGCAACGCGGGTCAAATAAGATATCAACGCTTCGCATTTCGTTGTTCCAACACCGATGGGTTTGAGCGATACCAATTTTGAGCGTGCAGGTATCACTACCGATGGCACGGCAAAGTCGTCCAGGAGTTCAAGCTGCATAGGGAATTCCTCCAACAGGGTCACGACTAGGACCTCGTTTACCCGGTCGATTTGCTCCGTTGCGTGACTTCTTGCTCTGGGTCGAATTGCTGTCCCAGGTGGGGAAATTGCCAGTTATTGCTGTCAATGAAGGTGTGACGGATAGCCCCAGTTCTAACGTCAGTACGTCATCCTTGATGTCTTCAAGTTGCTTTTCACCCAGCTTGGCTTCTTCCAGCATGAGCTTTAACAGCTTGTTGGGAATCCGTGTGCCTTGAAGAATCTCTCGAGTAAGCACTTGCTCATCACTCATGAGCGCCCTCCAGAGCGCGCGGTTGAACCACTTTTTCAGCAGGCCAATGTTCCCAAGCGAAAACTGATAGAAATAGTCGACGTGATTGATGAGGCCTTCTTCTTTGTTGATCGGCATTGCCTCGAGCAGGGTGTGAACGCTGTTTCGGAAGGAAATGCAATGAGGATTGGATGGGTCGAGCAGTTCCGAAACGAGGTATCTCGAAAAATGGGTTACCTCGGTTCGACGAGTTAGTTGCCCGTTTAGCTGAAGGATTCCTAGCAGCGAGTAGTCTCCCGCCAAAATGATCGGGATTTTTAGCTCTTGTGCGACACTTTTGATCAGTTCGAACTGTACCCGGGGAGGGAGGGAGCTCTTGGTAATGAGCAAATGACCTGCTTCGTCCAGCAATAGGAATTTCGTTTTTCTCGACTCAAAGGCATTGCGCACTGCTCTACGGAGTTCCTCGCGGACAAGTGATCGGATGTTGAAAATGGTTTCTTCATCCAATATGGCCTCCGGGCGAAGAATCAATTTCTTTCGGATTAAGACATCGTTAAATTTCTCCAATAGACGGGAGAAGAAATCTTTCCAGTTGAAGTTTCCATCTTGCGGGGCTGTTACCTGAGAGTAGATGACCGGGATGAAGCCTGGGTCTTCCTCCATTTCCTTTGCGTAGCGCGTCAGGATTTCAGCTTCGATTCGTTTTAACAACGTCGATTTTCCGCAACCAGACGGTCCTACCAGAATGTGTAACTCTTCGACGTTCTCGGGCTCTTGCTCAACGATCCACATCAGGCTGGTGTAGGCGTCAGAGAGTTTCAGATGGGATATCCGTTTCTTTGCATACATGCGGGTCGCGGCGATTGCTGCAGCCTTTTTTTCGTTATCCATGTTTAGAAATCCTCCAGTAGTTCCGCCGGTATATCCGGTGTGATGCCAATTGAAGTCACAGGGCGTTCAGGGAATTCCAATGTTTCTTGTTTCGTGCTTCCCTTCAAATTTGTGGCCGCACGAACAGTTGCGCTTTCGTGATCTTGTAGCCGTTGCATATGGAGAACCTCCTCGGCTTCTGCACTTTGCAGGAATGACGCGAGTGTCTTGGCATTGATGGAGGCGGTTGCTCCGGTGAACTTCGCCTTCAGGCGGAGATGATTCGTCGCGATCCGGATTTGCTTCTCGGTGTATTGCTGGAAAATTGCGTAATACTCCGAGAAGCATTTCTGCCAGCAACCCTGGATATAGGCATAGGCAATAGCGTAGTTGTCGGGGTCGTATCTAACATCCACACGCGAACGTAATACCCCCGGGGCATCCATGGCCGTACAGCGATACCAGAGGTAGTTGATCTTTACCCCTTGTGGCCCAACCTTTGCGTCGCCTTTGTTGGTGCTTGGACATGTCTCAATGATGAAGTCTTCGTTGTAGGCATAGAGTGCATGTTGGCGAGAGCCAAAGGTTTTCATCCCATTGATGAACGCCGACGCAGGGCTTTCGCCCAGAGTTGTGTGAATATTGCGGTGATAGGTGTCGTTGAAGTAGCTGTTCAGTCGAAGTACCAGCCGTTCATACGTCCAGATTGCCTTCAATGTGGGGTCCACATCGGCGCCAACGGAGCGTGGGTTCATGTCGTTCGTCGCGCCAGCGAGATTAGAGATGAACTGTTCAAAGGTCGTACCGAATAGCCTCTCTATGACGGCACCGAACTTGGCTTTTGACTTGGGGCGCGACTTTTTGTGGCTCTTTAACAGCCCAAGTAGCTTTTCGAAATATATCGAATTGAATTCTGAGGCATTGTCGACGACCGTAAAGTGAGGGATTCGACCGTGCCTCTTGATGCATTCGCGTATCATTATCATGCAGCTACGATACGATGGAGGATCGAAGCTGAGGTAAAAGGCTAGTACATACCTACTGTAGGCATCTATGAGTAGAGTGAGCCACACGGTTTCAAGAAGATATTTCCCGGATTTGTCCTTGATCTTGATCGGAAGCGGACTGTGATCAATGTGCCCGATATGAAATGGCCGATTGCCGTGTCGAGGGGTGGTGTATTCAAGTACGAGGTAAGGTGGCTCATCGTTATATGCCGCTTTTTCACCAATGCGCTTCTTTGTCTGCGCATGAGACTCGTGCTGTTTGATGATCTTTTGAAACGTTTTGAGGCTTACAGGAGTAACCCCCTCGACCTCGCAATCATTGGCATACATGCCATGGCAAAGAACGGCTGATCGCTGTGCGTCATTCTCCCAGTAGTCCTTGTATGCTCTGATCGCCAACTCGTATGCTCGCGGGTCACACTTTTGTGTGTGATTTCCCTGCGTGCCGTTCAGATTGGGGATCAGTCCGATATATCCGTTGCCGAACTGCTGTTCTGCGGCCCTGTAATTTGCAAGCCAGTATGCTTTGGCCCGATCAGAACGACTGATTAAAGGATTTTTCTTGTCTGGCGTCCCGAATAAGATTTGGAAGCAGTAGTTGGCGATTTTTAGACGCGATGTAGGGGTTGTTTTAAGGATTTCAGCCACCAAGGTTGCGCGTTCATCTTCATCATCTTTTCCTGGAACCAATTTTCCGGTACGGGCGAGTTCCGTTAGCTGATCTTCATTGAGTTCAATGATGATGGGGGAACTCTCATCAGTCATGGGCATGGCGCTGATGCCATGATCGCCAACATTTACCACTCGCCAAGGTCGGCCATCCCAGCTAAACGTTCGGCCCGGTATGGCCTTAAATCCCGTAATTCCTGGGGTTCTCAAACCTACGCTGGTTCTGGCAACCACTTGATACGCCAGGGCGTTAATCCCATTCGCGAAGAGAAGGGCCTTATCGGGATCTGAAATCCGGTTTGTCAGGAAGTCAAAATAGATCTTCTTTGTGACAATGAGCCCGTAAAGGCTGTCGGAATCCACTGAATCTTCGCCTTCCAGAAGTTCGCTCACAGTCAGCCAGTTGCTTTTTGCGAGACGCTTTTCAACCTTGCTTTGCGCATCTGTTGCTATACGCAAATTTTGTGGATCGACCATCAAGTAGTCAGCGAAAAATTCGTAGTTTTCGAGCGCGATCCAGTTGTTCTCATTGCTGGAGCGCACAATGAATCGACAGCCCAGCTTTTCAGCGGCAGCTTCCCCGGGGGGGCTACGCCATCTACCTTGTCCATCCAGTTGGTAGCGATTAGGTTGTGCCTCAGCAAGCTTGAGCAGTTCTTCCTCTGTTTTGCATTCAACGAAGGCGAAGTAATCCCTACAAACCTGAAAGATGTCAGGGGTTATGTCTGGGTGGACAAGTTTTCCGTTTGCGTTGATATACGTGATGCGAAGCTTGCTGGGCTGCGGGTAAAACTCCAGAACGGAGTCGCTGTTGTCATACTCTTCAAACGCCGCGTATTCAGTGTTGAACGCTTCTGCTTCAAGGACAAAACCCATCTTTCGTGAGCAAAATCGGCAGGGAGTGTTCTTAATGCCGGGGTTAACCGGCCGGATAGGTGCGTTCGCACGTATCCATCGAATGCGCGCGCGAGCTTCCGGTTTAATCACGAGTCGATCAAAATGTTCCTCAAGCAAATTTTCATCCAACATCTCTGGTATTTCCCTCTCAAGCGCCAAGATCAACGAACATTTGGCGCAGTGAACAAAATTGAACAAAGAGGGAATTGACGGGCCGCGTGGCGACTCGTAGACTTGATTCGTGTAAAGAGAAGTCTTGGTACCCCCCAAGCCAAGAAGCGCCATGGCCTGCCAGCCTTGGCGCTTTTTTTTACTATTCCTTCATTGTTGTTTCCTTAGATCGGTTGAAATTGGCTGTTTCAAGATTGCTGGCTAAGTCTTTTTCAGCCCGAGTGCCACCGCGATTAAGTGGGATTGCCCGCGCAAACACTTTCGTTTTCCTTGGGTCACTTGATAAACGAGGCCTGGGCTGAAGCCATGGTCGTACGCCCAGCGGGTGATGGTGATTCCGTTGTCGCGAAACCACTCACGTACTTGATTTGCGTTCAGCACCATGTTTTTGGACCCCGTGAAGCCGGCCGCAAATGCCTTGCTCCTGTCCCTGATCCTGGGCCAAGGCAGCTATCCGAATCCCGTACTTCGTTTGCGCAACAGGCCACGCCAAAAACCTCATGCAACTCGAACAGCCTATGTTTTAGCGGTTGCATAGGTATCATTCAACGCCATTGCAATACGTTATTTCATGACACCTCATGGCCATATCTCGAACAACTCGCGACAAATCAATAAGAAAGAGGCGGCCAGGTGGGGGTAACAAGCCCAAGGACCATCTGGATCGATTTATTCCGAAGCTCTGGTACTGGATCGTGAAATCCCGATGCGACTGGAGCGATTCGGACCTAAATATTGCGTTTGTCCCAGACAAGGACGGCAATCCTCGTGATCGCACGAATCGAACGCGAACATTCGAAGGAATCAGAAAACGCGGTGTAGCTCCGTCCTCGGCAAAGAAGAAGCATCACTCGCGCGACTTTGATCTTGTGGAGAGCGTCGATGCACACCCATTTTTCCGAGGTACTGCCCGGGTAATGAGTAGCCCTTTCTGGCGATTGCTCAAGGGAGCGCCTGGAGATACAAGCGCATCTAGTAGGCTCGTTGATGAGTGCCTTGCCCATTTCGCACTCGAGCGTGTTTCGGCATGGGAGGCGCTGGTATTGCTTGTCGAGTGCGACAAAACTGATCCTATCGAAAAGCGCCATGGACTCAAAGAGGGCGATATAAGTGCGTTTGAAGTCCTTATGCAACGGGCCACTTCAACGTTGCTGATCGACCTTGATCTACTGTGCTTATTTGGCGCTATGTATCGCGAGGCCTGCCTCAGCTTTCTCCCTGCTGAAGCCGAGTTACTCGGTCACTATTTTGAAATCACTCTGCAGCAATTTTGCGATCAGAAATTTCCTCCGGAAATACGGGATTGGCTCGCCGATATAGCTCGAAATCGGGTGCTCTACGGGAAGCGTGATTACTTCCCGCCAACTGGTGGCGTCGATGTGGTTTCCGAAATATGGGAAGGAAAGTCGTTAGTCATCCGGCCTTGCGCACGTGGTCCAACAGTTGAGACGCCGTAAAGTCATTCCAGACAACGCATACGCCTAGCTTGAAGGGAGTGGTTCGGAAAGGCCAGTCTCACATTGCGACAAACTGCAACGAAATGCCGTCGGTTTTGACAAACTGCAATTTATTGATCGACGTGGTCTGCAAAGAGCCAAGACAAAAGCTCAGAATTGTGCCGAAAACTGCAAAGAATTGATTCCGAGTCGACGCAAAATAATGCTTCCTGTCTCATTGATCCGGAAGCAAAAAACCCACTGTCGCGAACTGAGTTGCTAGGCTTTTCCCGGAACTTGTCACGACTTTTCGTGCGGGTTCAACAAAAGGCGAAGATTCAGCGTGCCACGGTCAGCCCCGGCCGTCACCGTGAAGCCTAGTTTCTGTGCGAGATGCTGCATGCGCAAGTTGCCGTCGAGCGTTTCGCCGCGCAATTCACCGATGCCGCGGTTGCGGCAGTGGCTGACCAGGCTTTGCAGCAACAGTTGGCCGAGTCCCCTGCCTTTGACTCCAGAGGCGACAACGATCGCAAAGTCCGCGAACGTGCTGCCTGGTTCGGCAACGGCACGTACTTCCCCCAGCGCATGCTCGGCACCGTCG
>JACCEE012518772.1_pt1 | contig 11183 bp, 21 predicted proteins | sample 7449931 | NCBI WGS metagenome assembly JACCEE01 (sample SAMN15323457, study PRJNA562643) | freshwater metagenome | isolation source: river surface water | place: USA:Blue River Watershed | collected 2017-08-19 | reverse complement strand
ATAAGGGCTGGGGGGCGGGGGTACCCCCGTGGGGGGCCTGTGGGGGGTGGCCACTACTATCACCTGCCGCTCCACCACCCAGCCCATGCCGGGGTTATAATAACATCACACTAACTTACTGGAGATTCAAATGCACCCCATTCATGAACGCATCGCTTATGCCCTCCTCGGGTTCGCGCTATTTGTTGGCATGCTCGCTTGCATGCTTGAGTATTTTGATGTCCTCGTCAAGTGAAAGGTAAAGCCATGTCCAATCCAATCCCACGCAATGATCTGGTTGTCACGCCTGAGTCGTTTAATGATTTGTTCGAGCGCATCCAAGCCATGTATCCCGGCAAAGAGCAAGCCTCTGCAATGATTGCCGCATCAATGGCCCTGAACCTTGCTCGCAGGTTATTTGAAGAATCCAAGCAAGCCGCTTGATCCAAGCCCCTTCGGGGGCTTTTTATTTGGCCCCGCTCAACTACTATCATGTGCAGGGCTTGACAATCCCGGTGGTTCTCGCTCCAGTATGCGACTGCCCACGCCAAGGGGGTGAACTGAACTCACACCCTAGCCCCTCAACTACTATCATGCGAAAATCCCGTGGGATTATTAAACGCTGGACATATCCGCCATTTATCCCTTATAATTGACCCATGCCAGCAAGGCATGCCCCGCCGGGGGGTTTCCCGGATTACTTGTTCACTTGGAGATTTTCTCATGACTGCAATTCAAAACGCATTTGAAGCCGCTAAAGCCGCCGCCCCCGCCATTGTGGCCCATCGTGACACTGCAACCGCCGCGCTGATTTTGCAAGCCGGGCAAGCCGCCGCCAGCATGTTGCAACTTTGCAAAGAAGCCGGAAAAGCCGCCGCCGCGCAACTTAACCCAGCCACCCCCATCGGCCAGCGCATAGCGGATGTTGTCGCGCTTTATGCGGATGATTTCAAAACCGCCGGGCACAATGTGAAAGCGCTGTTCGTTGACGCGCTGACACTGCACGCCGCCGCGCAAACCCCCGTGACTGTATCGGCCATTGTTGACGGTAAAAAAGCCGATGTGCACGTGACCGCCGAAGCCGCCGCCGCCATGCCAAAACACGCTATGCGCGAAGCCGCAAAACAAGTGCGCGAAGCCATCGGCACTGCCCGCAAAGTGACACCCAAAAAAGCCGCGCCCAAAATGCCAGCCGCCGCGCCCGCGCCCGATATGACCGTGACCGCCGGGGAAATTGACGGTTTTGCGCAGTGGCTTGCGAATTTTGACGCATATTTTACTGACGCGGTTTTCCACCAAAAAATTGTGGCCCGCGCAATTGATTGCGGGTATGTCATCACAAAAGCCGCAAAAGGCAAAGTTGTAAAAGGCAAGGCCAGCGCCTAATCACCAAGCCCCCGCAAGGGGGCTTTTTTTCGCCCGTACTATCACTACTATCATGTAGGCAGGATACCCATCTACTATCACGCACTACTATCATGTGCGCGACCGCCTGCGCGTAATCCCACGGAATTAGCGATGAACGACGAACGACGAACGACGAAAGGGCGACGAACGACGGATGGCCAAATGTAACAAACTGTAACACTTACACGACGCTTACGGGCCTTCTGGAACCCGCATAAACACTGGGGTTGTATCTGCTAAAGCCCTATCCATGCGGGTTCCAGAGGGTTTAGCGGTCGAAACCCGCATAAACATTGACCTGCTAAAATCGGACTTGTAAAATAAACTGCGAGTAATCCCATGGGATTAAAAAGTCCTTTAAAATCAACGACTTACGGGCGCTAGACGGGCAAAAAACAGCTGTTAGTTAGTTTAGTAGATTAGTTGATATAATATATATAAGGAAACGTTGGATCACTGTGGCCGTAGAACCGTTTTGGCCCTGAACCCGTAACCCCCCACCCCCAAGGTTTTCTCTGATCTCCAAAAAACTAACTAATCTGCTAAAGTCTTAGATTCCTCTTTAAAATCAACAACTTGCGTGTAGAGTCCTACTTTTCGTAGGGTTATATTCCTGCTACAAACTGCCTGAAATCTATAGATTTTCCCACCATTTCGACTTGACAAGCTACGAGTATTGTGGTACAATATATTCACTGAGTTGGAAAGCGCCCTTGTTTTCTTGCTCGGTGCTAAAGCCCTACTCACTAAAGGGTTTTAGATAGCTTAATCCCGCGGGATTAGTTCACTCTCACTTATTTACTTCTTGGAGTTCACCATGTCAAAGTCCCATGCAGATGTTGGCCACGCTTTTGCAAGCGCCAAAAAACCCGCCGCTGGTTCGCGTATGTCAGTAAATCTACCGCTCGGCCCGATGGTGCTGGAAAACACCCAGTTCGAGTTGCTGGCCTACGGTATCAGCTACCACACCACCGTGTGCAAGCATGTGCTCAACCGCATCACCAATCAGCATGAGTTGTGGGTATCCCCACAATACTTCAGTCAATCCACCAACCGCCACATCGGCCATTTCCGTTCGGGGTTCATCAAGGCCCACGGAATTGACAACATCTTCACCACGCCTGCAGCGTGTTCGACTGGTACATACATCACGCGAGACAACAAGGTTTACGCTGAGACCCGACTCGCGCGAGTCAACGCCTATTTACCTGATGCAGACAAACCACGCCTACGCAATGCCACACGCCGGGGCGTGCTGGCCACTTGCCTGAATTACTTGGACTTGGCCACTCGCAACATGACAAAAGGCATCGCCCTTGACCGGGTGGATGCTGACACGCTGTACGACCTGCAGGGGATGACGCACTTCATCGAGATGCTCATGGACACAGACGACATTGACGAGATGCGTGCCGCTGTGCGTGCACACGCTGCGCTCAACCACCCAGCCAACAACCGCTAATCCCACGGGATTAAGGAAACAGCATGAAAAAGTACACAGGCCCAGCCAAACCCGTGCCCACGCACATCGAGATCGTCAGCGACAAAGCTGAGCGCATCATATTCCTACTGCTGGCCATCTACATGGCCGTGTTCTTGTGGTTAGAGTAAAGGAAAAACCATGACTAATCCCATGGGATTAGACGATAACGGGGGCAAGACCGGGCACCCGCCCGGACTGCTCCAAGACGACTGCCGCAAGCTGCACAAGTGGTTTGCCAGCAGACCAGATGCACGATACGTAATTCGCAAACTATTTGGAGAAACCAATGCCAAGAGACATTTATCACCAAGAGACATACGCACACAAGAATGGTAAGAAGTACCACGTGTGCTGGTACTACGACTATGATTTCGGCTCACCGCTGGAGAACGGCGACGGGTACGGCGTGACCGAGCGCATGGACTGGAACCCCACAGACGAAGAACAGCTGGAGCAGCACCTGCTGGACTACGAGCCCGAGCTCGAAGAGGAAACCCGCCTGCGCCTGATGCGGCAGCTCTGCCGCCCATCCAACAGGTACGACTCCGGGCTTTATTACGACGTACTATCATCCATGCACAAAGCGCAAACTGAGTGGGGTGTTGACCCTGAGCGTGTGCAAGAAGTTGTCGAGAAAGACTTCGCCTATCTCAAGGGCTGGTACGATGACGACTGGCACTGGCTCACCATAGGTGTGGCCCCGCTCGACGAAAACGACGAGCCTATGGAAGATCACCGCGAGTATTGCGGTGGGTACGAGAGCACCATACTCAGCGACACCGAGGAGAACATCGCCTACCGCACCGAGGTCATCAACGACCAGATCAGTCAAGTCGAGTGGATGCTGAAGAAAGAGCTGCACAAGGGACAACTGGAGTTGGCATTTTGACCAGACGCATCATGAAAAAACGCAACAAACGCAACAAGTCCGCCCGCAACACTGCAAGGCGCAACCGACTGGCCACACTCCGTGCCGAGCTCATGCTCACGCTGGAGAACGAGGTCAAGCCACACCACTTGGCGTACAACGCACGAAAGACCGAGCAACTCATCCGCGAGTTCAGAGAGTTCAAGCGCGTGCCGCTGTGGGCCGAGGCGTACGTTAAGCAGCACGAGTGGATGAACACGCCAGCCGATGGCTGGATATACGATGACAAGAACAACCACTACGCAGATGCACTGGTACACGGCCTAAGCGTCTACAAGATGGTAATGCCTTCGACTTGACAAGTACCGGGTATTCTGGTACAATAATGACTATGGACTGAGGGAACGCCTTGGCCATACCAACTAATCCCACGGGATTAACCACTTGTTCACTTTCACTTACTTACTGGAGATCATCATGGATCAAGCAAACATGCTTTCAATCGTCGGCGGCCTGTACGACAAACTCGTTGCAGACGTTTCAGACGCAGTCATTCGCAAACTGAAAGCCGAGGCCACTGCCACGGTTTCACTCGAAGCTGAGACTATTCAGCCAATTCTTGTCGACTTGCTGGAGCGCAGTTCGGAGGTGCGTGAAGTCATCCGCGACATGATTACCGACACCATCGACAACACCAACCTCAGCGACAACAGCGAGTTCCAAGACTTGCAGCGTGACGTTGAGAACCTGCAAGAGAAAATCGAGGAGCTCGAAGTCACACCCGTTGACGCTGACGACTCAGACTTTGCAGACGCTGTCCGCTCTGTCATCCGCAACCACATCTAACCAACTTACTCACTGGAGATCATCATGAAAATCGACAAATTCACACGCCTGTCCATCGTCCGCGCCATCATGGCCGATGTGCCCAAGCCCGACAAAGCCAAGCGCCGTGCAGACCTGCAAGCTGCCATCGTCAAGGCCATGAGCCCTGCTGTGCGCAAAGTGTTCAAGGAAAGCCCCGGTGCGCTCAGGTACCAATACTTTGGCGACTTGACCTATGACAGCACCAACTGGAGCTCACGCGAACTGGTGACCGGCGATGTCACTGAGCAGAAACTCGAAGAGCTGACCAAGCCCTACAAGGATGAGGACGAGGCTCGCAGTGCGGCGCAATGCAAACTGCAGGGTGTCATCGAGAGCTGCACCACACGCAAGCAACTCATGGATCGCTTGCCCGAGTTCGAGAAATACTACCCAGCTGAGGGTGCGCCCGTATCCAAGAACCTGCCTGCGCTGGCCAACGTGGTCGCTGACCTGTCCAAGCTCGGCTGGCCCAAGAAACCCGGAACCAACTAATCCCACGGGATTAACTCAGCACAAGGAAACAATATGTCCATCAAAGATCATGCACTCATCGTGTCACTCAGTGTGTCCAAGCCACAGATGACCAAGAAAGACGACAAGGCCACACGCGATGCCGAGTCGGCCAACAACGCCCACGGTGCGGGTCAGTTCCGCAAAGACCTGTACCCTAAATCGTTGGTGCAACCCATCATGCAGGTCGAGTCAGCTGCCCGTGCCTACATCGAGAGCACCACATACCCGTGGACTCGTGGCGAGAACCTGTTGCCCACTGCCAAGTTCATGGACTTCACCGCACGCATCGGCAAGTTCGAGCTGGAGTTCGAGCAGTGCGTCACTGCGTTCCTCAACAACTGGAGCAACGTGATGCTGCAAGCCCAGCAAAGTCAAGGCGAGCTGTTCGACCCATCGGCTTACCCAGACCTGACAGACCTCAAGCACGACTTCCGCTTCCGTGTGACATATCGCCCAGTGACTGACTCGCACGACTTCCGTGTGAAGATGCAAGAGGACGAGCTCGATGCACTGCGCTCTCAGGTCGAGCAGGCTACCAAAGAGTCGATGAACAACATGCTGCGTGCTCCACTGGAGCGTCTCAAAGATGTTGTGCAGAAACTCCACGATGTGACTGGCAAGACTGATCGTGCGTCGATCAACAAGCGCACTGGCGAGACTGAGATCAAACCGCCCATCTTCCGTGACTCCGTGTGCGAGAACATCATGGACGAGATCGAGTTGCTCCGTGCGTTCGCTGACATCTTGCCTGACGACATCAACGACTTGGCTCGCACAGTCGTCGAGACCACACCACATCCACAACAACTGCGCGACAACCCAGACAAGCGCAAAGAAGTTAACGTCCAAACCGCCGCTTTGTTGGCATCCATTGAAACCATGTTGGAAGACTAAAATGATCGACTTCAAAAAAGACACCATCGCTAAACACATCCGTATCCTTGCCAACCTCGGTTGCCAGTTCAAGGTCATTGAGTCCGATGGCACTGAGCACGGCGATCTTGTTGTGGTCAAACCCAAGACACGGTCTAACGCGCCGCGCATCGACGTGCTCAAGCATGTTGACTACAAGACCCCTCTGCTGGCCATGCAACCCGGTGATGTCATCAGCATCAAGGCTCCGCCCGACATGCCACTGGAGTCCTTGCGATCTAGCATCTCTGGCTGTGCAACGCACGAGTTCGGTGCTGGCTCAGTGACCACGACACTCGACCGACCGATCAACGCAGTGATTGTGTTGCGTGTGGAGTAAGCCATGATCGACCCCAAGAAACCAATGGCGATTGTCAACATACCGTACCAGTATGGCGACATCTTGCTCAACGCTGACGATGCGTACGCGATGTTCAAGTTGCTGTGCAATGCCGAGCCTGTCAAATACGACTATGGCGATCACGGGTACAAGCCCAACGAAACAACGGATCGACCAGTACTCAAAGCGTTCAGCACCACGGACTACGCCAAACTTGTACTCAACTCTGATCCAGAGTAAGATAGGCCCACACGGGAGCCTTAATCCCGTGGGATTACTTAACCACTTGTTTATTCACTCACTGGAGTTTCATCATGCGTATCAATCACGTCACCCCCATTCTCGTCAAGCGTTACCTCAACGAGAACACACGCAAGCGCACCACATTCCTGCGCGGCCCATCGGGCATCGGCAAGTCCGAGGTCGTATTCCAAACATCCCAGCTGCTCGCCGAGCACGTGTCTAACTGGCGCGGTGTCGTTGACCTGCGCTTGGCGCAGATGGACCCGACCGACCTGCGTGGTATCCCGCACGTCAAGGAAGGCCGCACATACTGGGCACGCCCTGACTTCTTGCCTGCTGACGGCGCTGGCATCCTGTTCCTCGACGAGATCACATCGGCTCCACCTGCTGTGCAGGCTGCTGCCTACCAGCTGACACTCACACCCGAGGACTTCGGCATCCCTGCTGACTGGATGGTCATCGCCGCTGGCAACCGCAAGACAGATCGCGGTGTCACGTTCAACTTGGCCGCACCACTGCAGAACCGCATGTGCGACATTGACGTGTCCACCACCATCGACGACTTCGTGAGCCATGCCATCACACGTGGCATTCGCCCAGAAATACTATCACTCTTACAAGACCGCCCCGACTTGTTGCACAAGTTCGAGCCCACTGGTGACATCAAGCCTTTCCCATCACCACGCTCGTGGTTCGCTGTGTCGCACACACTGGAGCTTGACCTGCCTGTGCAAGACCGTGTCGAGCTCATCAAGGGTGACGTTGGCGAGGAAGCTGCGATGATTCTTGAGACACACCTGCGCGTGTGGGAGACCATGCCACGCATCGAGGACATCTTGCAGGGCAAGGACGTGCCGATCCCCAAGGAGCTCAACGTGCGCTACTGTGTTGCGATGGGCTTGGCCACACGCCTTGACGCTGACAACTTCGACAAGGCTTGGAAGTTCTTGGAGAAGATGCCCGGTGACGTGCAGACTCTGACGATCAAGCTGGCACACAAACGTGACAAGACCATCACACGTAGCTCTGCATTCAGCAAGTGGGCCATCGCCAACCAGTCAGCGTTCAGCATGAAGTAATGGCATCGGTTAAGCACCCCTACACAAACGACAAGCCGAGGCTTGTCGAGGACTACAACCACGGTGGTATCTGGACATTCAGCGTTGAGCGCATTGCCAAGTACCGCCGCGCTGGTGGCGCGTACCACGTGCGTGAGTTCTTTGCGACAGTGCGCCCTGTGTATGACAACAGCGGGTTCCTGCCACACTGTACAGGTGTCATCGTGTCACGCAACGACTTTGGAGAAGTTATGCACTTCGACGACTTTGATACAGCCAAGCGCCACGTGCAGGCTTTGTTTGCTCTTGAGTATGCAGCAGGGTAATCCCATGGGATTAAGACAACTTGAGTGGCACGAAGGCAAACATGGCGCGTGGACTGCCCGTCTTCAAATCACCACCGATGCCAATGGTAGCTTCAAGTATCGCCGTTTTGCTGACGTCAACTCGTTCGACTGGGTGGGTTACATAGCAATAAAAGTGCACAAGGGCAAGGTACCTGTTATCTTCACTCCGGTGCACTATGGCGCAGAGACCACTTGGCACGACAGCATAGAAGCTGCTAAACTATACGTCGAGGCGATCTTCGCTCTCGACAACGACTGATTCACTTATTCACTGGAGAAAATCATGGCAACACTTATGGATCGTATTGACCTTGCATACAGCAAGCTCGGACTGCGCGAGGCGTTCATCGCCGCAGTCATGACCCGCGTCAAGCGCGAGGTCTCAGACAAGGTTCCCACAGCGGGAACCAACGGCAACTGGGTACGCTTCAACCCAACGTGGTGCGAGAAGCTGACAGACGAAGAGCTGTTCGGTCTCGTGTTGCACGAGTCCTGCCATGTGGTGCTGATGCACATGTGGCGACGCGAGGGTCGCGACCCCAAGATTTGGAACGTGGCCAACGACGCGCTCATCAACGCCTACATCAAGTCACGTGGCTGGCAGCTGCCCAAGGGCGGTGTGCACATCGGCTGGGTCAAGGAAGAACACAGCTCTGAGTACGTGTACAACAAGCTCAAAGAGCAACAGCAAGAGCAGCAAAGTGGCGGTGGCTCAGGTGACGGCGAGGGTGACGAGGACGACAACGCCAACGGCGGTGGCTTCGATGGCCAAGGCGACCTGCACGATGCACAGGACGATGCGACTCGTGTCGATATGGAAGCGACCATTGTTGCTGCTGCCAAGATGGCCAAGGACTGCGGCCAAGGCTCTGCCCTGATCGACCGTGTGCTGGAGAAAGTCGGCGAGCCTATGGTGCGCTGGCAAGACGTGTGCCGCTCCATGATGACCGAGAGCTGCGCCGCTGACTACACATACATGCGCCCATCACGCCGGTTCATCGGCTCGGGTCTGTACCTGCCATCACTGCGCTCTGACGCGCTCGGTGGCTTGGCCATTGGCTTCGACACATCGGGCTCTATGGGCCCCAAAGAATGCAACCAGATCGCCGCTGAGATACAGGCTATCGTTGACGACTTGCAACCAGAGTTCGTTGAGGTCGTGTACTGCGACTATGCAGTGACTCGTGTCGAGCGCTTCGAGCGTGACGAGCAGTTGCAACTGCGCCCATCGGGCGGTGGCGGCACACGGTTTCAGCCTGTGTTCGAGCACTTTGCCGAGACAGGCGAGCGCTATTGCGGCATGATCTTCTTTACCGACATGGAGGGCAACTTGCGAGAATGCGAGGAGCCACCATTCCCAACCATCTGGGCCGACATCGGCTACAGCCACCCACCCGAGCCATTTGGCACACGAGTCAAGGTGGCGCTATGAATTACCAAGGACCGCCATGAGCAACTACATTGAGAAAGAATTGATCAACCGCCTGACCCGCATCGAGACCAAGCTCGTGCGGGGCTTCGAGGAGCTGGGCGTGAACATCGACAAAGATACGGAGTGGCTATCCGTCGACGAACCAAATCGCGTTGTGTACATCTCCACACTGGGCCGATCCATGACGGTGATGCTCAGTGACATGGCGCGAGCTGGCGCTACCAAAGAAGGTAGCTGGTATGACGTGGTGCATCGCGGCGATGTCGTAGGCACCATCATGTTCAAACGAATTACTTAAGGACGAACTATCATGAGCAACGAATTCAAAGGTTTGAAATTTAGCAGCATGGCTGTGCCGATGATCCCAATCGGTCACCCAAAATATGTGTGGCGTAACCACGCAGATGTAGATGTAACCCGCACATGGCGTGCGTACGGATGGAAACCACTGAATGAAAAACGAGCAGACTCACACGCAAAAGAACGTTCATCCTTTAAAGTTTTGCGACAAATGTAAGTTATCGGCTGAGCCGATGGGCGGCGTAGGCATCCGAGAAAAGTGGTACTGCGCCAAGTGCTGGGTCAAGTTTCTCAACGGAGGCAAGTGACGTGCGAAAGCGTAGTAGTTATAGACCAAAGCGTGTACTGCTAAACCCAGTTGGCTATGTACTGGAGAGTTTGTCCCCAGTTACTAGCCACAAGAGTTTCATGCTTGACCTAAAGATCAAGAACCACGGCTCTATGGATGCGTTGACCAAGGGCGTTGCCAAGACTGCAGACATAGACGCGCTCATCTCAATGGTGAACATCGCCGAAGCGTTTGCTCGACTTGGCTTTGGTCAAGAGTACGGTGAGGTTGTCCGTGACGGCTTGCAGGCTTTACGCGCTGTAGGTAAGCGCGGCGCTACAACTGGCAGCTTTATCCTGAAGGCCGAAGAGATGAACGCACTCAACGCTGTCATGGAGTTGCACGATGCCCAGATGGAAGTCGTGACCCTTGGCGACATGGACAAGGCCATCGCTCTGGTCTACGAGGAATACAGGTTGAAGAAGATGACACCAATACTGGAGAAGAAATGACTTGGCCATTTCCACCACCTACTGGCCCTGTGCCGTGGACACCAGAGCAGATCAAACAGTACGAGCAACAAAAGCGCGAGAGCGCAGGAGAAGCACTTGTCTAAATTTATACCATTCATCCCCGTGCTGGCATGGGCTGTAGTTGCAGCTCTTGTTCTGATGTACGCGCCGAGGTCTGACCACAAGCGTGTTGACTGTACGCAGGCTGAGTTTCACCCCGACTACACAGCGGAGATGAAAGAGCAGTGCAGACTGATGCGCTCGGGGAGGCTGCTGTGAGAAACGTAAGTGGTTACCTGACCGATGACGGCAGATTCTTTCAAGACAAGAAAGAAGCAGAAGCCCATGAACGACTGCTTGGTGTGAACAAGCTGATTGAACAGTTTGTCCAGATGAAGTGGTCTAAGGGCGACAACATTGCCGAGTCGCTACAGGCTTGGGAACGATACAAAGCGGAGATGGCGAAATGACTAAAGACGAAGCATTGGACTTGGCGCTGGAGGCATTGGAGGACAGATCAAGTTTGATGAAATGGCAAAAAGCCATCACCGCCCTCAAGAAAGTCCGTGCCCTCGACAAGAAGGCAGAGAACGCCAGAGAGTTGGGGCTGGACTATGAGCCAGCAGAAGTGCTTGGGCACAACGGGTGGGGGTT